>Ga0180434_10007599_pt1 | contig 12175 bp, 9 predicted proteins | sample SS_ome_7_FD_132453 | JGI IMG/M metagenome (GOLD analysis project Ga0180434, IMG submission 132453) | Hypersaline lake sediment archaeal communities from the Salton Sea, California, USA - SS_1_D_2 metaG | ecosystem: Environmental > Aquatic > Non-marine Saline and Alkaline > Hypersaline > Sediment... | reverse complement strand
TGATGGTCGGCGAGCAGGTGTTGGGTGTGATGGTCGTTCAGAGTTACACCACGTCCGGTCTCTATGGCGAGCACGAGCGGGAGCTACTGACGGCTATTGCTCTCCAGACGGCCATTGCCCTCCAGAACGCCCGTCTGTTTGAAGAGGCCCACAGCCGCACCGAGCGATTAGAGATCGTCAATCATATCGCCCAAACTGCCAGTGCTGCCTTTCACCCAGACGACCTGATGGAGACGGTGTACCAGGAGATCGTTCACACGTTCCAGCTCGACGCTTTTTTCATCGCGCTCTACGACCAGGAAGCGAAGGAGATGGAATTCTGCTTTCACATAGACGAGGGAATTCGGCTGCCCCCGGAGCGGCTGCCCCTGGGCGGCCTCTCCTCCCTCGTCGTCACCAGGGGAACCCCCCTGATCATTCGAGACCTTGAAAACGAACCAGAGTATCAGTCTGTAGTGATGTCTATGGGGACAGGCAAGCTCCCGGCATCCTGGCTAGGGGTACCGCTGTTGGTCGGCGAGGAGGTGTTGGGTCTCGTCAACGTGCAGTCGTACAAACCTTATGCTTATAGTGAAGAGGATGAACTGCTGCTGCTCACCATCGCCGACCAGGTAGCCGTGGCTCTGCGGAATGCCCAATTGTTCGCCGAGACCCAGCGCCGGGTGCGCGAAGTCGAGTTGCTCCACGACGTGAGTCTGGCTGCTGCCTCTGGAATGCGGTTGGAGGACATTCTACAGGCCATCGTAAAAACTGTGGTCGTCGAGTTTGAGGCGCCCCACGCAGGCATCGCTCTGGCGGATCAAGAAAACGAACTGTTGCGCGTGGCGGCTGCTACTGGCTATTCCCACGACGCAGTTGAGGAACTGAGCTTCCCATTGGGCGAGGGTATCATCGGCTGGGTGGCTCAACACGGCGAGCCTGTTCTCGCGCCTGACGTACAATTGGACTCTCGCTACTATGACGCCGCCTCGGACACTCGTTCGGAATTATGTGTCCCGATGATCGCTGGCTCGCAGATCATTGGCGTTCTCAACGTCGAAAGCCCCAAGCTAAACGCCTTTACGAAAAGTGACCAGCGGCTACTGAGCACGTTGGCCGGCAACCTGGCGGTGGTCGTGGAACGCGCTCGTCTGTTCGACAACATGGAGCAGATGGTCGCCGAGCGCACGAGAGAGCTGCAGGCGAGTCTGGGGGAGCGCCAGCGTCTACAGCAGGAGGTCATTGAGGCGCAGAAGCGGGCCATCCAGGAACTCTCCACCCCCATCATTCCCGTGATGGACGCGCCCGACGGGAGAGGAGGCATCATCGTCATGCCCCTGATCGGCAGTATTGATACGCTGCGTGCCAAGGACGTCATGCGCGCACTGCTGGCAGGAATCGGCGAGTACCGGGCCAGTGTGGTGATCCTGGACGTCACGGGGGTCCCCATCGTGGACAGCGGCGTGGCGAATCACCTGAACAAGACGATCCAGGCGGCGCGGCTCAAAGGAGCGCACACGATCGTCACCGGCATCTCTGATGCGGTGGCGGAAACCATCGTGGATCTGGGGATCGACTGGAGCGAGATCGAGACACTATCCGATCTACGAACCGGGCTGGTCGTCGCACTCAACAGCCTGGGGATAAAGTTAATACGATAAAGCCCCTCGATTGAGGAAAGCTCGGAAGGAATATTGACATGGAAGCATCTGCAATTCAAAAACTTGAGGATTTACTTTTGGTATCGGTCCCACGCGATCTGATGGACGATGAGGTCCTGTTACTGCGTCGCGAAGTGGTGAAAAAAGTCCGTCAACATCACTCGCGCTGGGTGCTGCTCGACTTTTCTCGGGTGGACATCTGCGACAGTTTCTTTGGGCGCTTTATTCAGAGTATGGCGCAGATGGCGGGGTTGATGGGCGCAGAGGTGATCGTCGCCGGCTTGCAGGACGCGGTGGTCGAAACACTGGTGGAGCTGGGAATGACGTTGCCCAACATCCACGCCGTGCTCGATCTGGACGACGCCCTGGCGCTGAGCAGAGCGGCCCAGCAAGACCTCGACGAGTTTATCGCTGATGAATCGGCAGACGAGTCGGCCAGGGAACCCGCCGAGCCGGATCTGTTATATTCGCCACACGTGGATTTGACGGAGGTGTAACATGACACCAGCAAACTTACCTCCCGATCAAAAGCCGGTCTTGCGCGAGAGCAACGGCGAGGCCGCTACCAGCACGACGGATGAGCGATTCGAGCCGGCGCGCCTGCCCATCAACAACATCATGGACGTGGTGTACGCGCGGCGCCGTGGATTGGAGATGGCCCTGGCCCTGGGGTTCCCCCAGCCAGAGGCCACCAAGATCGCCGTAGTTATCTCGGAACTGGGACGGAATATCATACTCTACACAAAGGGGGGCATCATCACCCTGATCGCATATATGGCGGATAAGAAAGGCATCAAGGTCATCGCCCAGGATCAAGGACCGGGCATCAAGGACCTGGATTTGGTTATGGAAGGCGGCCATTCGACCTCCAAAGGGTTGGGGTTGGGGGTATCGGGGTCCAAACGGTTGATGGACGAGTTTGAGGTGAACACGATCATCGGCGGGGGGACAAAGATTACAGCAGCCAAGTGGCTACGTTAGGGTCTCGGAGAGAAATGGTAGGTTTTGATAAAACAGCAACAGAAATCCGCATACCCATCAAGCAGGATACGGACGTTGTGATCGCATGTCAAAAAGGACGCACATTGGCGACGGAATTGGGCTTTTCAAACCAGGATCAGGTCGTCGTCGTCATCGCGATTTCAGAGATCGCGCGCAATATCTTTGACCACGCGAGAGAGGGAGAAATCGTACTCGGCTCGGCCCAGCAGAATGGCCGGTGCGGCATCGTCGTCATCGCCCGGGATGAGGGACCGGGCATCTCCGACATCAAACGCGCCCTGCAAGATGGCTACTCGACGGGAAAGGGATTGGGGCTGGGCCTATCTGGGGCCAAGCGGTTGATGGACGAATTCGAGATCGTTTCCAACGCCGGCAAGGGCACGATGATCGTGATGAAGAAATGGAGCAGTGAATATGAGTAGCAATATCTACGAGACATCATCGCCGATCGAGTGGGGCGTCGCCGGACAGTCATTGGGCGGACAAGGTGAATCAGGCGATCAATATCTGGTCGAGACCTTTCCAAATGGCGCTCTGGTGACGGTCGTGGATGGACTGGGACACGGCCCCCGGGCGGCCGCCGTCGCCAAAACCGCCATCTCCGCGTTAAAAGGCCACGCCCACGAGCCTGTCGCTTCGCTACTCCGGCGCTGTCACAAAGAATTGGTGGGAACACGTGGGGTGGTGATGAGCCTGGCATCCTTCAACGTACTTGCAGGGGCGATGACGTGGCTGGGCGTGGGCAACGTGACAGGCCTGCTTCTGCGAGCCAACGCAGGGGTAGAGCGTGCACGCGAATCTCTGTTGCTGCGTGGCGGCGTGGTGGGTTACCGATTGCCATCGTTGCGTCCCGCCGTTATCTCCGTCACACAAGGCGACACATTGATCTTTGCCACCGATGGCCTCCGCAGTAGCTTTGCCCAGGGGTTGATTCACGGTGAGGTAGAGGGATTGACGTTAAGTGATCCACCCCAACGAATCGCCGATCATATCTTTGCCGAACACGGTCGAGGGACAGACGATGCGTTGGTGTTGATCGCTCAATACGTGGGCAGCAGTCCGGTAGAGCAGAATTCCGTAGGGGCGGCTTCTTGATCTGGTCGAATACCCGGTATCGTCGTGCATTGCGCACTACAAAAAAAAGGTGGAAACGAACATGAACGATACAGATAAAACCAAAGAACAACTTACAGAAGCACTGGCCGAGGCAGAGGCTCGCATTGCCGGGCACAAACAGGTGGAAGAGGCGCTGTGGGAGAGTGAAAAGCGTTTCCGCGCCATCGCAGAGACGGCGAGCGACGCGATCATTATTCTCGATAACAACGAAAATATATTTTACTGGAATCGGGCGGCGCAGGACATCTTTGGCTACATGGCCGGCGAGACGCGGGGCACGTTACTCTCCTCGATCATGCCCGAGCAATTCTGCCAGGTCTTTCGGGAGGAGATGAAGCGAGCAATTACAATAGGAGAGTCGGATTTTATTGGAACGCCGATCGAGACGGTCGGGGTCAGAAAGGACGGCAGCGAGTTTCCCCTGGAGCTTTCCCTGGCGACCTGGAGTTCGAAGGATCAGGCGCTCTTTACGGCGATCGCTCGCGACATCACCAAGCGCAGGCAGGCGGAAGATGCATTGAGACAGCGGAATATCCAGTTGGAATCACTGCGGCAGGTGGGGTTGGAGCTTGCCGCTCAGTTGAACCTGGATACCCTGCTCCATTTCATCGTCTCGCAAGCCGTCGAACTGTTAGAGGCGGCCTCAGGAGGTCTCTACCTCTACCAGCCTGAGCGGGATCTGCTGGAGTGGTGTGTGGCGGTCGGCCTGGACGTGGCATCTATAGGGACCACACTCCATCGGGGTGAAGGGCTTTCAGGAAAAGTGTGGGAGAGCGGCGAGCCACAATTCATTGATAACTATCAAGAATGGGAGGGGAAAGCCTCCACCTGGAAAGACTTTCCCGCCGCCGCTGTCGTGGGCGCGCCCGTTCGTTGGGGTGAAGAGTTCCTGGGCGTGCTGAACGTCCGGGCGGATGCTCCGCGCAGGTTTTTCCCATCCGACGCTGAATTACTGAGCTTGTTCACCAGTCAGGCGGCTGTTGCCATCCGCAATGCCCGCCTGTACGAAGAAGCTCAACGGCGCGCCGAGCGACTGGCATTGGTCAACCGCATCGCCAAGGCCGCCGGCGCCACGCTCCATCTGGACGAATTGGCCAAGACGGTGTACGAGGAGATCGTCCCTGTCTTTCAGGCCGACGCTTTCTTTATCGCTCTTTACGATGAAGCGACCAACGAGCTGGAATTCCCTATCTGGGTGGACGAGGGGGCCAACGCGCTCCCCAAGCGGGTTCCCTTGGGCAATGGGTTTACCTCCCTTGTTGTTAGCAGAAAGAAACCGTTGATCGTTCGGGACTTTGAACAGGAACAGGACCATCTGCCGCCCCAGTTGCTCGTTGGAGCGATGAAACCTACACTGTCATGGCTGGGGGCGCCGATGCTGATCGGCGAGGGCGTCATCGGCGTAGTCAGCGTGCAGGCATATCGTCCCCATGCCTGGGATAAGGAGGATGAACAGCTACTCTTCACGATCACCGATCAGCTCGCTGTGGCCATCGAGAACGCGCGGTTATACGAGGCGGTTCAGCAAGAACTGGCCGAGCGCAAGCGGGCCGAAGAAGCGTTGCAAGAGGCTTACGAGAATGTAGAGCGACTGGTCGAGGAACGAACCGCCGAGTTGAAACAGGAAATGGCCGAGCGCAAGCGGCTGGAGGTAGAGCAGGAACGGTTGAAGCAAGAGATCATCCAGGCGCAGAGACGGGCGCTCCTGTAACGTTTGAGGATTCCATCCGTCTCGTTCAAGGATAGTCGAAAAGGATAGCAGATATGAACCACACAGATAAAACCAAAGAGCAACTCATCGCAGAACTGGAAGAGGCACATGCGCGAATTGCTGAATTGGAGGCCGCCGAGAGCAAACACCGCCAAGTTGAGGAGGCGCTGCGTCAGAGCGAGGAACGCTACCGCGCCGTGGCGGAATCCGAGGTCACGGGCCTTGGCATCGTGGACCCGGATGAGACGCTGAGCTTTGTCAATCCGGCCCTGACCAGGATGCTGGATTATACACGGGATGAGCTGGTAGGCCAAAGCCTCGCTCAGTTGACGGCGTCGGAGGAGTTGGCCGGATATCAGGAGCAGGCGCTCCAGAGGAAGAATGGCTTGTACGGCTACTATGAGACGGTACTGCGTCGCAAAAGCGGGGGCCTGGTAAACGTGCTCATCTCGGCCTCGCCCCTCACGGCGAGCGACGGCAGTTTTCAGGGAACCTTGGCCATGGTGATCAATATCACCGAGCACAAGCAGGCCGAGGAAGCATTGTGGGAAAGCGAGAAGCGCTTCCGCGCCATCACAGAGACAGCCAGCGACGCCATCATCATCCTCGACAGCAACGAAAATATATTTTACTGGAATCGAGCGGCACAGGATATCTTTGGCTACATGGCTGGCGAAACACGTGGCACGTTACTCTCCTCGATCATGCCCGAGCAATTCTGTACCGTGTTCCGAGAGGAAATGGAGCGGGCGATTGCGACGGGGGAATCAGATTTTATCGGACAACCGGTCGAAACAATTGGCGTCAAGAAGGACGGCAGCGAGTTTCCTCTGGAGCTTTCTCTGGCGATCTGGAGCACAAAAGAGCAGAATTTCTTCACCGCCATCGCCCGTGACATTACAGCCCGCAAGCAAGCCGAGGAGGCGTTGAAAAAGGCTTACGAGGACGTGGAGAGGCAAGTGGAGGAACGGACCGCCGAACTGGAGCGAGAAATGACCGAGCGTATGCGGCTGGAGGAAGAAAAGGAACGACTGAAGCGCGAGATCATCGAAGCGCAAAGACGCGCACTTCTCTAAGTCTGCCACGCCCGTCAAGGTATAGGGAGCAGTATGAACGCAAGTAATTCAAACACTCACGAGGGACGCACGTTCGATTGGGAAAGCGCGCGTATGCGCATTGCCGTGACCAACGCGATCCTGGCAGGATTGGACGAACCCGCACCGGAGGTGTTGGAACAAATCTGGTCACGACGTGCGGAGCTATTGGCCCAAGCGCCTGTTCAAGAAGATGAGGGCGAGCAGGTTAAATTGGTGTTGATCCAACTGGGACGCGAGACGTATGGCCTCGATGCCAAGTATGTCTTTGAAATTCGGCCCGCCAATCAGATCACGCCCGTGCCGCGTGTGCCGGACTGGGTGACTGGCGTGATCAACCTGCGGGGACGCATCCTCTCGGTGCTCGATCTGCGGCGCTTTTTTGGCCTGGCGCCGGCCGAAGTAAGCGAGGAGGATGAAATGTCGCCCGGTTCAGAACTGTTGATCGTCAAGACGCCGACCATGGAAGTCGCGCTGTTGGCCGACGATGTGCTGGCTGTAGAGTCGCTGCTGGCCAACCGGGTGCGGGACGTCACCGACATCATCCGAGGGATCCGCCCAGAGTACGTGCGCGGTGTGGTGGAGCGCCAGGATGGAACCGACTTGTTGGTGGTTTTGGATCTGATGACTTTGCTGGCTGACGAACAGTTGATCGTTCACGAAGAGATCGTTTAACCAGAGGTAAGCTATGTCTCGAGAAATAACAGCAACAACGATAGAACCCACAGAAAAACAACGGATTGAAGAAAAGGCCCGTGCTCGCCGAGCGGACTTCGCTTTGAGTATCTCTAAATACGTAGCTGCGGCCGCTGCCGTCTTTATGGTCTCGGAGGTGATTGGTTGGCTGTTTTTCCGGCAATATGTCCAGTTGCTGGCAAGCGCTGCTGCTATCCTGCTGCCAGTAGTCGGAGGCGGGCTGTATCCTGTCTTCTACCGGCGGGAGCAGGAAAGGATCGGGGGGTATGTCTTTCTCGTCTCGCTCTTACTTGCGGCTGCGGCCGATTTTCTCCTGATACCTGAGGCGAGATTATCCCTGGCTATCTCCTTCGTCATCATTATCATCCTGGGCTATCTGCTTATGGACGATAAGGATGGTCTCTGGTTTACGGGGATCGCCACCTTTGTTTTCGCCGCCGACCTCATATTGGCCGATGTCTTGACTTTCCATTGGTCTACTCCGCTGACGCCCACTGCTGCGTTGGTCTTTAATGTACTCACCAGTATAGGCACGCTGGTTATCTCTGCCATGATCGTTCGCTACGTTCTGGCAGGGCAGGAAAAGGAATTTCGTCAAACGCAGCGGGCCAACCTGGAGATCGAAAAGCGCATGGCCGTCGAGCAGGAACAGCGCGAGCGGTTGCAACAAGCCAACCTGGAGATCGAAAAGCGTGCCGCCGCCGAACAGGAACAACGGAAAAGCTTGCAAAATGTACTCACGCAGCTTGGCGAAACAGCCAGTAACTTGAATGCCGCTGCTGCCGAGATCCTGGCCGCTACTACTCAGCAGGCCACAGGGGCGAACGAGCAATCGGCGGCGATCTCGCAGACCACGACCACCGTGGACGAGGTCAAAGTGATCTCGGAACAGGCGATCCAGCGCGCCCAGGAGGTGGTGGACGCCTCGCAGCGCACTGTCCAGGTCTCTCGTGCCGGCGAGGAATCGGTGCAGGAGACCATCGGCAGTATGGCGCAGATCAAGGCGCGGGTCGAGGGGATCGCGGAGAACATCCTGGCCCTCTCCGCCCAGACGCAGCAGATCGGCGAGATCATCGCCACGGTGAACGACATCGCGGCGCAATCGAACATGCTGGCGCTGAACGCCAGCGTGGAGGCGGCGCGGGCAGGGGAGCACGGCAAGGGGTTCGCGGTGGTGGCGGCAGAGGTGCGGAACCTGGCGGAGCAATCGAAGCAGGCGACGGCGCAGGTCCGGGCGATCCTTCAGGACGTTCAGGATGGGATCAACGCCACGGTGATGGCGACGGAGGAGGGCACAAAGGTCGTGGATGAAGGCCTGGAGTTGGCGGGGCAAACAGGGGTGGTCATCGAGCGCCTGGCAAACACAATCAATGAGGCGGCGCAGGCGGCGATGCAGATGCGGGCCGGTGGGCAGCAGCAGGCGACCGGCGTGGAGCAGATCGCGCTGGCGATGCAGAACATCAACCAGGCCACGACACAGAGTCTGGCGAGCACTCGCCAGGCCGAAAAAGCGGCGCAAGACCTGAACAATCTGGCCCACAGCTTGGCTGAACTTGCCGAGCAGTACCAACTTGTAGGGAATCAATGGAGGTGACCGTGTTGACTTGGCTGAAACAGCTTCTTGTTGTGCCGATCTTTGAAGAGGACGAAAGTAAGACGCGTGTTGCTGGCTTGCTCAGCATTGTGTTGCGAACCATTCTCGTAGCTACGGTGGTGGGTTCCCTGCTCATAATGTTGCTTGAACCCGCAGAGTTTGTCTTTAACTTGATCTTTGGCTGTATACTGGTCGCTGCGATCTTGGGTCTACAGCATCTGGTCCACCAGGGCTATGTACGGGAGAGCAGTATCCTGTTGTCGAGTGCAATGTGGGTGAGTATTACTCTCTTGGCTTACATCAATGGCAATATCCGAGATCCGATTCTGACAGGCTATTTTCTCGTCATTACTATCGCCAGTCTGCTTCTGGGAAATCGCGCCACAATTATTTTCGGTTCGCTCAGCATACTGGCTATTCTTGGGGTGTTTTATTGGAGAGTTGACGCTCTCTCGACGGCTTCCACTATACCCTCAAGCGATTTTCACAGTCTGGTCGTACTGAGCATCACTTTTGGACTGATGGTACTGCTCCTGCGTTTCGCTGTGCATAGCATTGCCGAGGGTTTTGACCGCGCCCGGCGTAATGAAAGCTCCTTGATGGAGAGTAACCGCGAGTTGGAAATTCGCGCCCATAGTCTAGAACGCCTGACCACCCGGTTGAGGGCCGCCGGCACGGTGACCAGCGCAGCCATTTCCGCGCGCGACCCGGATGCGCTTATCTCTCAGATGACACACTTGCTCAGTGAACTCTTTGACTTTTATCACGTGGCGATTTTTCTACTGGATGAAGAGGGTCAATACGCGGTGCTCCGGGCAGCCAATAGCGAGGGCGGCCAACAGATGTTGGCAAAAGGACACAAACTGGGGGTGGGGCAACAGGGTATCGTGGGTTACGTCACCGACACCGGCCAGGCCCGCATCGCTTTGGACGTGGGCGCCGACGCCGTACATTTTGAAAACCCGCTGTTGCCAGAAACCCGCTCGGAGATGGCCCTACCGCTCAAGATGGGCGAGCGGATCATCGGTGCTCTTGACGTGCAGAGCCAGCATGAGGCCGCCTTCGATGAAGATGACGTGGCCGTGTTCCGTATGCTGGCCGATCAGTTGGCCGTCGCTATCGAGAATACTCACTTACTCAGCACGACCCGGCAGACCACGCACAACCTGAGTAGTGCCGCCGCCGAGATCCTGGCCGCCACCACCCAGCAGGCCACAGGAGCGAACGAGCAATCGGCGGCCATCTCGCAGACCACGACCACCGTGGACGAGGTCAAGGTCATCTCGGAACAGGCGATCCAGCGCGCTCAGGAGGTCGTGGACGCCTCACAACGTACCGTCCAGGTCTCTCGTACCGGCGCGGAGGCCGTGCAGGAGACGATTGGCAGCATGGCGCAGATCAAGGCGCGGGTCGAGGGGATCGCCGAAAACATCCTGGCCCTCTCCGCCCAGACCCAGCAGATCGGTGAGATCATCGCCACCGTGAACGACATCGCGGCGCAGTCGAATATATTGGCGCTGAACGCCAGTGTGGAGGCAGCGCGGGCAGGGGAGCACGGAAAGGGATTTGCGGTGGTGGCGGCGGAGGTGCGCAACCTGGCGAAGCAATCTAAGCAGGCGACGGCACAGGTGCGGGAGATCCTTTCGGACATTCAGAATGGGATCAACGCCACGGTGATGGCGACGGAGGAGGGAACAAAGGTCGTCGACCAGGGATTGGAGCTGGCGGGGCAAACAGGTGCAGTGATCGAGCGGCTGGGGGGCACGATCAACGAGGCGGCGCAGGCGGCGACCCAAATGCGGGCAGGCGGGCAACAGCAGGCGACCGGCGTGGAGCAGATCGCACTGGCGATGCAGAACATCAACCAGGCGACGACGCAGAGCCTGGCCAGCACCCGCCAGGCTGAGAAGGCAGCGCAGGACCTGAATGACCTGGCCCGCAGCCTGACCGAGATCGTGGAGCAGTATCAACTTGAAGAGAATAGGACACGTCTAGGATAAATGAGATCGAGCAAGCGATGAGGCAACACTTGGAACAAAGGTGGAAAGAATATGAATAACGTGCAAAGAGCGGTTCGCGGCCCAGCACTTGTTCAAAAAGAGGTTCAAACCTGGCAGCGGGAATTAGTTCGGGGAACACTGCGTGTTCTGGCTGTCATTGGAGCCTTGGCGCTCGCAGGTGGCTCTTATAGCGCCTTTGTGGATGGCGAGTTGGGGCGAGTATTCATTTTCCTAGGCGCTTATGGCCTGCTCCTGATAGTCACTTTTCTGCGGCAAATGCCTTACCTGGTGCAGGCCGGCACTCTTTTGCTTCTTTCCTATGGCTTCAGTGTCTACAATCTATGTACGTCTGTGGACACTGCGGATGCTTTTCCCTTTATGATGACGGTTCCCTTTATGGCTGCGCTTTTCTTCAATCGACGCGTGGGGATGATAGCCTTAGTCGTAGCTATTTTGACCCTATCTGTCTTTGCCTGGGCTTATGTGTCTGGTGCGCTTGTCTTTCCCAGAGAGCTGTTTGAAGTCACCAAGTTGGGCGGATGGGTTAGTCAAATTACTGTGTTTTCTATGTTAGGTCTATTGCTAACACTGCCTCAAGATCATTTGTTCCGACGGCTTGTCGCTGCCTGGGGACAGAGTCGTCAATTGATCCAGGAACTGGATCAGCACAGGGCCTCTGAACAGGAGCAACACGAACGTTTGCAACAGGCCAGTTTGGAAATTGAACAGCGTGCCACAATCGAACGGGAACAACGGGAGTATCTGGAGCGTCTTATCGCCCAGATCCACGAGGCGACTGAAAATCTGAATTCCGCCGCCGCCGAGATCCTGGCCGCCACCACCCAGCAGGCCACAGGGGCGAACGAGCAATCGGCGGCCATCTCGCAGACCACGACCACCGTGGACGAGGTCAAGGTCATCTCGGAGCAGGCGATCCAGCGCGCTCAGGAGGTGGTGGACGCCTCGCAGCGCACCGTCCAGGTCTCTCGCTCGGGCGCGGAAGCCGTTCAGGAGACGATTGGCAGCATGGCGCAGATCAAGGCGCGGGTCGAGGGGATCGCGGAGAACATCCTGGCGCTCTCCGCGCAGACGCAGCAGATCGGGGAGATCATCGCGACGGTGAACGACATCGCGGCGCAATCGAACATGCTGGCGCTGAACGCCAGTGTGGAGGCGGCGCGGGCAGGGGAGCACGGCAAGGGATTTGCGGTGGTGGCGGCGGAGGTGCGCAACCTGGCAGAGCAATCGAAGCAGGCGACGGCCCAGGTGCGGGCGATCCTTTCGGACATTCAGAACGGGATCAACGCCACGGTGATGGCGAC
>Ga0180434_10007598_pt1 | contig 12176 bp, 4 predicted proteins | sample SS_ome_7_FD_132453 | JGI IMG/M metagenome (GOLD analysis project Ga0180434, IMG submission 132453) | Hypersaline lake sediment archaeal communities from the Salton Sea, California, USA - SS_1_D_2 metaG | ecosystem: Environmental > Aquatic > Non-marine Saline and Alkaline > Hypersaline > Sediment... | reverse complement strand
TTTATCGCCCCGGTCGTCAGATCGAAATGCTTTGCCAGCGTCTTCAGCCAAGGGCCCTTGGGCTTGCCGAGCGCCTCGCAGCCGGCCGAGAGGATCAGGTAGTCGGCCGCCCGGGTAGTGGCCACGTAAAGCAATCGCACCAGTTCATCCTGTTGCTGGGCGTCTTCGTCGGCGGTAAATAGCTCGAAGCCGCCGGCAGCGCCCGACATCTTGACCATCGGCCCGAGCTTCTTCGTGAAGGCGGCCGTGGTGTTGGCGGCAACGCCCTTGTAGATGCGGTCCATGTCGGGCACGACCACCACGGGAAACTCCAGCCCTTTGGACTGGTGGACCGACATCAGCCGCACGACGTCGGCCGCTTCGCCGCAGGTGGCCGCCAGGGCCTCCTTCGGCTGCCGCGCGACGAACTGCGAAAGCTGCGTGATGAAGTCGGAGAGCCGGAACATGCCCGAGCGATCCATGCTTCGGGCCTGGTCGACCAGCTTCCGCAGGTTGGCCAGTTTCCGCTCGCCAAGGAACTCGGCCAGCAGCACCGCGTCGTAACCGGTCCGCCGCAGAGCCTCGTCGATCAGCCGGGCGATCGGCAGGCGGTCTTTCATGGCCCGAAGGTCGCCGAGCGTGGTCGCTGCGAAGGTCGTTCGCTTGCGTTGTTGCGGGTCGAGCGGCTCGGGAAGCCGGTCGGCCATCAGTCCGGCGGCTAGGCCATCCGCGTGTCGGGCGAGCCAGAAGATCGTCTCGTCCCAGAGGCCGAACATCGGGCTGCGCAACACGCCGATCAGGCTCACCTCGTCGGCCGGGCTTTCCAGCGACCGCAACAGGCTCAGTAGGTCGTAAATCTCCTGTTGGGCGTAGAAGGCATGGCCGCCGACCAGGTAGTAGTCGATCCCATGTCGCTGCAACGCTTCTTCGTAGAAGCCCACGTTCGACAGCGCGCGGAATAGAATGGCCACGTCACCGGGCCGCGCCGCGCGCACGGCCGGTTCGCCCGCCTTGGCCGCATTCGCGTCCCAGACGATCCGCTCGCCGTCGTCGAGCATCCGGCGGATGCGTCGGGCGATCCACTCCGCCTCGCGCCGCCGCAGGCGTTCGGCCGGGGGCGAATCGTCGTCCTCGCCATAGTCGCCGCCGTCGGAGGCCGGTTGTTGGTCGGCCGAGGATGCGTCGTCGGCGGTAGCGCCTGTGTTGCCGTCGTTGCCGTCGGGCGTGGCCCAAAGGAACTCGACCGCCGGGGTGGGGCTGACCTGCGGCCGGTGTGCCCGCAAGGGTTCATAGCCCGGGGTGAACTCCTCGCAAAACAGCGCATTGACGAAGTCGAGCACCGCCGGTTGGCTTCGGAAGTTCAACGACAGGGGTAAACGCCCCTTTTCGGGGATCGTATCTCGCAACTTGCGAAATACCTTCGGCCGCGCGCCGCGGAACCGGTAGATCGACTGCTTGTAGTCGCCCACGAAGAAGAGCTTCCCGCGCGTCAACGCCGCGCCGCACAGCGCCTTGACCAGTTCGACCTGCAACGGGTCGGTGTCCTGGAACTCGTCGACCAGTAGCAGCCGCATTTGTGCCCCAAGCCGCTCGCGGAAGGCTTCGCTGTCCGGTCCGGTCAGCAGCCTGTGGGTGTGGATCAACAGGTCGTCGAAGTCCAACGCGGCCAGCTCGGCCTTTCGGGCTTCGTAAGCCTCGGCCACGCCGGAAGCCACCTCCAACAGCCGCAACGCCATCTCGGCGGCCGGGCGGCATTGGTCGTCGTCGAACGAGAGGCGGCCCTTGCTGATGTGGCTCTTGATCCTCTTGCGCAGCCCTTCCGCGGCCGTCTTGAACTGGTCGTACAACTCGTCGCTCGGCCAGGCCTTCTTCCCGCCGCCGCCTTGGACCTTTGCCGCTTCGTGGATGTCCTCCAGCGAGGCCGCCGGATCGGCGCAGCCGGCCAAATCCTCGAACCGTTCGCGGAGCGCATGGCAACGTTCGAGCATCACCGGATGGCTCGGCGGACTCTCGCCGATAATGCGGAGCAAGGTCCGCGTGTCGGGCATGTCGCACAACTCGCGGAGCAATCGCGGCAGCCCCTCGCGGCGCCAGTAGTCGTGCCACCGCGCGGTGAGGCTCTCGGGCGTTTCGGCCGTCCACTGGGGCCAGTCGACCTCTTGCCGCCGGTCCAACAGATCGGCAATCATGCGGCCCAGCCCGCCGAGCCCGAACTGTACGACCAGCGCGATGACCGCTTCGTCCTGCTCGGCCAGCCGGCCGCGGAGTTGCTCGTCGATCAGCTCGTACAACAGCGTATCGGCTTGGGCCTGGTCGAGCACGCGGAACCGCGGGTCGAGCTTCGCCTCGACCGCGTGCGAGCGAAGCAGCGAGCCGCAGAAGGCGTGGATCGTGCTGATTCGGGCGCTGTCCATTTCGCGGACCAGCTCGCGCCAATGGTCGGCGTGCCGGCCGTCGCCCTCGATCAGCCGCTGCCGGCAGGCCGCGCGGATTCGGTCGCGCATCTCCCGCGCCGCACGCTCGGTGAACGTGATGGCCACCAATTGGCCGAGTCGGGCCGGCGCCTTCGGGGCGTTCCAATCCGGATCGAGCTGCGCGAGGAACCGGCGCGTCAACACGAACGTCTTCCCGCAACCCGCCCCTGCCGATAAGCCCACCGACACGGCCTTGGTGGAAAGGGCTGCCTGTTGTTCGTCGGTCAATGATGGGCGGCGGTCGATTGGCATGGGGAAAATGTGCTCATTCGTGAATGTGGGGAACCGCTAATAAACGCTGATCAACGCTAATGCCTGTAATAGATTCAAGCTGAAAAACAGGTAACACTTCAGCCGTCTGAAGTACGTCATTCCCGCGCAGGCGGGAATCCAGGCGATTCGCGCAGTTCGCTGGATTCCCGCCTGCGCGGGAATGACGGAAAACGCCCTGCCGCCCTGCGCTCTCTGTGGTTATTCCTTTCCCCTATTAGCGATCATTAGCGTTCATCAGCGGTTTCTCCTTGCTTTACCTCAAACCCCCGGACGAATGCCTTCTCCAATGCTCGAATCTGCTGCACGCGGCAAATGCGGCTATAGGGGCAGTAGCGGGTGCAATGTGGATCGGTGGTGAACACGGGAAACTCGCCGCGACGCATCCCGCGAACCAGCCCGACGACCGTCTCGGCCACACGCATGCGAATTTCTTCCCAGTCCGGCTCGGGCTCGACGCCGTCGCCATTGTCGCAGTACATCTTCAAGGCTTGCGTCGGCTTGAAGCCCTTGTCCTTCAGGTGCCAATAGCCGGCCTGCCAGGGCACGGGGTTGCGGTCGTCCAGCAGCAGTTCAGCCGTGGCCATCGCGTACAGCGGCAGCTGCAGGCTGCGGCCCGCGAGGATCGATTCGACCGTCGCCTTGCTCGACCCGCCCGTCTTGTAGTCCAGCACGTTGAAGACGGTCGTACCGCCGACCTTGCCGGTGTCGATGCGGTCGATCCGGCCGGAAAGCCGCACCGTCTCGCCGTCGAAGTGCAGTTCCAACGGCTCGAGCGTCGAGGGCGGTCGTAAGTCGGACTCGTCGCGGCCGAAGGAGACTTCGAACAACTCCGGCACGAGCGGCCCGTCAAGCTTCCGCCATTGCTTGTCGTACGCGGCGTGATGGTCGCGGTAGGCGGCGGTCCATTGGATAAGCAAGCGGCGATCGATCTCGCGCATCGCGGCGGGCAACCCGTCGGCAACCGGCCCGTCGAGCGACTCGGCCAACGCTTCTTGCATGAGCCGCCGGCACTCTTCCGGCGCCAGCCGGCACGGCGAACCCGGCTCGCCCAACGCCTCGTTGACCCTCCGATGGAACGCCGCCAGCACCTCGTGGGCAAGCTTTCCGCGTTCCATGTAATCGACGCTCAACGCGAGGTCTTCCAGCGGCTCGACCGCAAGCACCCTTTCCAAGAGAAATCGGTACGAACACTTGGCATAGCTCTCTAGCTCCGTGGCGCTGAACGTTCGATCGGGGCGAAAGTGCTCGGCCATCGCCGGGCCGACCCGCTCGCCGAGCAGCATGCCTTCGGCCGGCCCGAACCGTTCCCAATCTTGACGCGCGTGGCACTGTTCCAACGCGGCCAGCAGGTTCTCGCCCAACGGCCGGTTGTGCCCGATCAGCCCTGCCAGCAAACCTTGGGCACCGTCCAGCGCCGCGGCCATCGCGTTGAGCCGGAAAGCGCCGGGCGAATAGGGATCGTCCTCGGCCGGCACCGGGCTTAGGTCGGCAAGCTCCGTCCGCTTCAGGGCGTCTGGGGTGAACGCCTGTTCGACTTCCCGAAGATAAGGGCTCGGCGAAAGCGGCTGGGCCGAATCGTCCATCGCCGTGTAGCTCAGCCACAGCCGCCGCGTCGCTCGGGTGACGGCCTCGTAGAAAAGCAGCATCTCCTCGCGGTTGCGTTCGGTCCGCGCGACCAGCGGCAGGCCGGCGTCGATCAGCGGCTGCGATTCGGCGTCATTGTAGAGGCGGTCTTCCCGGTCGGGCAGGGGGAACGCCTTCTCCGAGAGCCCAGCGAGGAAGACGTAAGGAATCCGCAGCGCCCGAACGCTGGCCGCCGAGAGCACGCGCACCCGGCCCGCGTCGTCGTCTGGCGGACGCACGCGCTCGCTGGCGAGGATGTCCAGCAACACGGCCAGGGCCTCGCGACGGTCCAGCTCGGGCGAGGGGCGTTTGAGCCATTGGGCCAGCTTCTCGTCGGCTGCGAGCGTCTCCTGCAACCGCTGCCACGCAGCCCGATCGAACCACGCCGCGTCGGCCGCGCCGCCGATCTCCTGCTCGATTGCCCGCAATAGCCCGGTCCTCTCGGCCAGCGCCCGCCATGCACCGCCCCACGCGTCAAGGGTCGCCCGGCGCGGAAGCTCGTCGAACACGGCCGCCAAGACGGCGAGCACTTCGCGGGCAGGCCGATCGTCCGGCGTATCGAGCCGCTCAAGCAAGCGCTCGCGGCTGCGGGGAACTTGCCAACGTCGCAAGGCCCGCTCCAAGGATCGTGCCGCATCCGGCTCATGCCAGACAAGCCAATCCGGCCGGAAGTAATTACTCCCCGTTACAGCCAGCACCTGGGCAAACGGCCAATCCTCCAGGTCCAGCCGCAACAGCCCGACCAACGCCGCCATGGCCGGCGCGCGGTCGAGTGTTTGCCCCAGTTCCATCGCCACGGGGATGCCCAACTCGGCGAACACTTCGGCAACCAGCGAGCCGGCGTCCCGCGGCGAGCGGAAGACCACGCCGATCTCCTCCGGCCGCACCGGACGCCCATCGCTGGGGTCGCCTTTGCACAGGAGTTCCTTCACCCGCCGACCGACCATTTCCAATTCGCCCATCTCGCGGCCCGCCGCCAGCACCTCGATGCCCGACGCTTCGGGCGACGGCTTCACGCCGCGCGGGTCGCAAAACAGCGTCCGCTCCATCCACGCGGCGGCCGGCCAGGGCGGAACGTTCGGCCGCGGCAGCTCTTCGACGGTCAAGCCGGAGTGCCGCCGCTTCAGTTCGGCCAGCGTCTTCAGCGGCTTCGTCAGCAACTCGTTGCGCCGCGGCTCGGGCTCCAGGGGCAGGCTGATCCGCGGTGTGCCGCCGGCTCGGGCCAGCAGTTCGAGGATCTCGTGCTGCGTGCGCGTGAAGTCGGTGAACCCGTCGGCCACAACCAGCCGCAGCCGGTTCGCCGCCGGCCATTGCCCGCGCTGGATCACATCGCGGGCCGACCAGAAGCGGCCTTCCGCGTCGTAGAGGTGGTGTTCCCGAAGGCTCTGTTGGTAGGCCTCGTAGAGTTCCAACAGTTCGAGGTCCTTCCGGCTGATACCGCGCTTTTCGCACGCTTCGCGGAAATGCTCGGGCCAGATCTCCAGCCGCTTCAACTCGCCGATGAACTCGCTTACCAGCGTGACCAGCCCGCCGGTCCGCGCGATCGGGCCGAAATGCACCAGCCGCCCCTCGGCCAGGCGCTGTTCGAGCAGTTGGCGGATGAGCTGGCGCTTCATCAGCCGGGTCATGGGGCGAATTGCCCGGGGAGCCGATTGCAGGACCGCCTCGGCGAACGTCTCGAAGGTCATCACGCCGGGGCTGAAGCAACCCTGGTCGAACCCGTCGAGCAGCCGGCCGCGCAGCTCGGCGGCGGCCCGCCAAGTGGGCACCAACCAGAGCACCGTGCCGGGCCGGTTTGCCGCGAGCAGTTCCCGGTATTGGCGGAGCAGCCGTTCGGTCTTCCCGCTACCGGGTGGCCCGGCCAGGACGGCCACCTTATGAGTAGGCATGAGCCCCCCTGATTCCGATCCATGAGACGTTTTCCGCGTTTGCCGTCGTGATCCGATACGGCGCATTTTGCCCGAAAGCCAGTCTTTGTCAAGCAGCCGTTGCCCCGTTCGCAGGGCCGACTTATGGGTGTTAGGCCGGTTTGTGTCCTACGGCATGAATAATCCGCCGAAAAAAACACTGACGTGCATTTGACAGCCAGGACGAAGATTTGTTAGAATTTCGTGTGTCCCCCGGAGAGGGTCTGTCCCCGCCCGGGAACGGAGCAGAGATGGCGCCATCGTTCGCATTAGCTTATCGGATGACTCATTGTCTGTTCATCGTTTAGGATTCTGGGTGCGGTACTTGTCTGCCGTGCCGTATTTTCTTTCTTAATCTTTTTCTTGAAGGAGGTGGTCTGATGATCACGAAACCGCGAAATCGAGGGTTCACCCTCGTGGAGCTGCTGGTGGTGATTGCCATCATCGGCATCCTGATCGGATTGCTCTTGCCGGCAATCCAGGCAGCCCGGGAAGCGGCCAACCGCGCCGCGTGCATCAACAAGCTGAAGCAGATCGGGCTGGCGTTTCACAACATGGATAGCGCCCGGAAGACGTTTCCGTCGGCGGTGCAGATGAAGAACGCCTTCTACGAACAGGCGCCCGGTACGGGCTGGAGCTGGCTGGTCCAAATCCTGCCATACATGGAAGAGGGTCAGCTCTACGACGGTCTGAATTACCGCACTGGCTATCCGACCGATCAGACGGTCGAAAATGCCGAAGCGTTGGCTCGAGCCATGCCCGGGTTCCTCTGCCCGAGCTATTCCGGCAGCTCCTACGTCGATCCAAACGCCACCACCCTTCTGGAAGCCATCACCAACTACAAAGTCATAGGGGCCACTGGCCAGTTGAGCTTGGGTATCAAGTTCCCCTCCGGGCCGACCCGCGGCAGGGCGCCGGACTACGGAGACCCACAAGACCATCCCGACGGCGGGATTTTTCCCGGTTCCTCCCATGGTATCAATGGCTTCCAGAAAGACGGGACGTCCCACACGATTATCGTGACGGAGTCTGTCGAACCCTACGTTTCCCGATGGACCGTCGGGCTGGAAACTTGTATCGTCGGGCTCCCGCCGATCGTCACGGATGGGACGGATGGGATCGTACCTGCGGGTACTGGGCTATACCCTTACCATTATCCCGCAGGCTTTACCGGCACCTATGGGGATGACTCGACGGTCACCATGAATCGGACCTACATGAATTGGGATTACGAACCCGCTGCTGTCGGCGGTGATGGCCCGTACGAGAATGGCTTGCCGAAATCTCACGACAAATCGATCGAAATGCAGTACGGCGTCAGCAGCGAGCATGGCGGCGTGGTGAATCACCTGTTCGCCGATGGCAGCGTCCACAGCCTCAACGACGAGATGGACGCCGCAGCCTACATGTTCCTCATCACTCGCAACAACGGCGACCCGGCGCCGCCGCTGGAGTAGTAGTGATGACTCGGACGTAGCCCGAGTGAAGCCAACCGATCCGGTTGCTGCCCTTGCCTTGGCGGGGGCAGCGACCTTTGGTTGGGCTCGTGCCCGTGAACCAGCCGGGCACCAAGGGGGGCAACGCCTTCGGCCGAACCCGTGGCGCGATCCAAACACGATCAGTTGCGGTGCCTGTCCCCGTTTTCATCGTGTTTTCAACAGCCCAGGGCGAGGTTCCCGCCGAGCCGCTGGCCATTGCGGAGTTCACGGCTGATCAGGAGCTTTGTCCTCCCGTTCGGCCCCCTCGACATCAAGCATGAAACCGCGGAAGTTGGCAGCGATGCGCAGCCACCGCGAAGTGGGGTCGCGAGCAGTCTAAGAGAGGGGGTTGCGGTCGGCTGCCTAGAGGTCTAAACATTACCAGATGGCTTTCTTGCCAGCCGAAGTGGCGGAATTGGCAGACGCGCTAGGTTCAGGTCCTAGTGGGCTTTAAAGCCCGTGGAGGTTCAAGTCCTCTCTTCGGCACTTACCAAGCAAGGACTTACGTCAAGAAGGCGTGAGTCCTTTTTTGTTGGGGTTGCATCGCGGTCTAACGCGGATGTGCTCACCGCCTTGTCGGAAAACCATTTGCGGGTTAGGTTTAGTATGAGGGCCCAGCTATTGGACCAGGATTACCACGGTCCGGAGCGGTAAGCCAGTGCGCAAGTTGCTTTTTCGCAACAACTTGCAGCCACGGCGGCGTAGCTCAGTTGGTTAGAGCAGCGGAATCATAATCCGCGTGTCCGGGGTTCGAGTCCCTGCGCCGCTACTTCTTTTTTAGCTGGCAGGCCAAGCGGCCTGCCGGTAGCTACCTCGGCGGAGACGACCCCGAATCGCCAATGGTCGGCGCACCGCCGATCTGCTTGAGGAACTTCAACAGCGGGCTGTCGGTCGTGAGGATCAGCCGGGTGTTGTTGCCAAGGGCGACCTTGTAGGACTCGAGCGTGCGGATGAAGTTGTAGAACTCGCCCGTCTCGCGGATGGCGTCGGCATAGGCGTCGATGATTCGGGCTTCCACCTCGCCGCGAATCTGGTTCGATTTCTGCCGCCCCTCGCCGAGTGTTTCTTGCACTCGGGCTTCCGTGCGGTTGAGGATCTGGCGTTTCTGCTTTTCGCCCTGGTTGATGTAGAAGCTGGCGATCGATTCCCACCGGGCAATCTGCCGATCGAAGGCCGCCTCGCGCACTCGGGGTACGAAGTCGATCCGCGAGATGCCGACGTCGACCAACTCGATGCCACGGCCGCCCTGTTCGTTCGCGCCGGTTTCGGCGAGCGACTTCTGGACCTTCTGCTTGATCATGTCGACGATCTCCTGTCGGCCGACACGAATCCGCTCCTTGGTTTCGGTTTGGGCCAGGACCCATTCCTCCAGGGCTTCGTCCTGCTGCACGGCGGGTGTTTCCTCGGCGGTGTTCGGCTGTGCGTCGTCGGTCTTTTCGGGCAGTTCTTCCTCGAGTGAGTCGGCTTCGGAATCGGTTTCCTGGAGGACTTTCAGCAGTTCGGTCAGCACGGGATACTTCATTTCCCGATCGCTGCTGCGGACCACTTCGGCCAGGTCGTTCGAAGTGACCACGTTGCGGGTTTCTCCTCGAACGAAGGTGGCCACACGCAGTTGGGCATTTTCCACGGTTCGCAATACCCGGACGAATCGCTCGGGATTGGTGATGCGCCATACGGCCCAGCCGGAGACCTCGATTCGCTTGCCGTCGGCGGTGGGCAGGTCTTCGAGCACCTCATTGCCGGTGCCGCTCCAGAATTGGAGTGTTTTGGGCAGTTTGCGGACTTCCTGGACAAACGGCAGCTTGAACTTGAGCCCCGGCTCCGTGTAGCTTTGAACCGGCTCGCCGAACTGCAGCACGACGGCCACTTCGCGCTCGTCGACGGTAAACAGGATCGCGCTGCCCAGCAGGTACAGCACGACCAGCGCCACCAGCACCGAGATCAGCATGATTCGTACGCGTGGGGTCATTTTCCGGCTCCTTGATCCAGGGGCAATAGCGGCAACACTCGCTCGGGCAGGTCGGCGTCGATAATGACCTTCGAGTCGACCTGGCCGAGCACCTCTTGCATGGCTTCGATGTAGAGGCGCTCGCGGGTCACCTCGGGGGCCTTTTCGTAGGCATGGTACTTGTCCAGCAGAGCCTTGATTTCACCGTCGGCCTCCGCCCAGCGCCGTTTGGCGTAGCCCAGGGCCTCGTTGATCATCTTGTCCTTCTCGGCCTCTGCTTCCGGAAGAAGCTTGTTGCGTTCCTTATCGGCCTCGTTTTTCAGTTGGGCCCGAAGCTGTTCGGAAGCGTTCACCTGTTCGTAGGCCGGCTGCACCTTCGCCGGCGGCGTGGTGCGCTGCATTTGCAGGTCGCGGATGCCGATGCCGCAGGAGTAGCTGTCGAGGATGTCTTGCGTGGCTTGGCGGGCTTCTTCGCCAATCTCACCGCGGCTTTCGGTGAGCACCTCGTCGATCGAATAGTCGCCAACCAGCCGGTTCATCACCGTCTGGGCGACGGCGATCAGAACGCGCTCGGGATAGCTCGGGTCGCCCTGGCGGAAGAACTTGGTCGAATAGAGAAAGGGATCGGTGACTTGCCACTGCACGGTCCATTCGACGAGCACCGCGTCGAGGTCGCCGGTGAGCATGAGGCTTTCGCCTTCCGGCATCCGGTCGGGCCGTCTCGCATACCCGACCGGCAACCGCAGGCTATGCTCCTCGACGCTGACCTTGATCACTTCGTCGACCAGCGGGATGCAGAACCGCAAGCCCGGGTCGACGGTGGTGTTGTACTTGCCGAAGCGGAAGACGACCGCCTTCTCGTGCGGCTCGACCGTGTAGACGCTCGACCAGAGCAGATAGAGCAGGACCATCGCAAGCAGCACGATCGGCGCCACCGCGAGGAGGCTGTCCCAGGGCACCTCCGGCGGATGCCCCCCGCGGCCGCGAGGATTGTTTCGATGGATTTCCATGGCGGGTTTTCTCCGGGTTCGAGCTATGCCGTCAACACTTGTCCCTTATCGTGCGTCGGCGCAAAGCAGGCAAGATATCGAGGAGTTGTCCACGCATTCCGGTCGTGCGGTCGGCGCGGGTGGCGCAGGCGCGGGCCGATTGGCACACTTCCTTGCATTACGCAACTGCGCCTCCGATTGTGCGGGGAGGGCCGAGGAGACCGCCAATGAACACTGATAGACGCCCATATTGAGAGAGTAGGTCAGGGAACGGAAAGCCGGTCAAGCCGAATCTCCGTATCAGATCTCAGATCCCAAATCCATTCCTCTCCAACATTCGCGCCCATCCGCGTCAATCAGCGGTTTCGCTCTTTTCGAAAGCGCGCAAAAAAACGCCCCGGGGCACATGGTCCTCGGGGCGTTGTGGTTGACAAAATACGCCGCTGGGCCGGACTACTCTTCGTCGGCCTGGAGCTTGGCCAGAACGCTGAAGTCTTCCAGCGTGCTCGTGTCGCCGGCGGCCTTGCGCCCGGCGGCAATGTCGCGCAGCAGACGCCGCATGATCTTGCCGCTACGGGTCTTCGGCAGCGACGTGGTGAACCGGATGTCGTCGGGCACGGCCAACGCGCCGATCTCCTTGCGGACATGGTTCTTCAGCGTCTTGCGCAATTCCTCGTCCGGGTCGAACCCGTTGGCCAAGGTGACGAAGACGGCAACCGCCTCCCCCTTGATGTCGTGGGGCCGGCCGACCGCCGCCGCTTCGGCGACCGCCGGATGGCTGACCAGGGCGCTTTCGATCTCGATCGTGCTCAGGCGGTGGCCCGAGACGTTCAACACGTCATCGATCCGGCCCATGATCCAGAAGTAGCCGTCCTCGTCCTGCCGGGCGTTGTCGCCGCAGAGGTACTTGCCCGGCACGTCGCTCCAATACTGGGCCTTGTAGCGCTCGTCGTCGCCCCAAATCCCGCGGAGCATGCCCGGCCACGGCTTGGTGATGGTCAACCAGCCGCCATTGCCGACCGGCACCGGCTTGCCGTCCTCGCCGACGATCTCCGGGATAACGCCGGGAAGCGGCTTGCAGCAACTGCCCGGCTTGGTGGGTGTGGCCCCCGGCAGCGGCGTCATCATGATGCCGCCCGTCTCGGTCTGCCACCACGTGTCGACGATCGGGCAGCGCTCGCCGCCGATCTTCTTGTGATACCACATCCACGCCTCTGGGTTGATCCCTTCGCCGACGGTACCCAACAGACGCAGACTGCTCAGATCGTGCTTGTCGATCCACTGGTCGCCCCACTTGATAAACGCGCGGATCGCCGTCGGGGCCGTATAGAAGATATTGACGCGGTACTTCTCGATGAGCTGCCAGAAGCGGTCCTCCTCGGGCCAGTTCGGCGCGCCTTCGTACATCAGCGACGTCGCGCCGGCGGCCAACGGGCCGTAGACAATGTAGCTGTGCCCGGTGATCCAGCCGATGTCGGCCGTGCACCAGTAGACGTCCTCGTCGC
>Ga0180434_10007597_pt1 | contig 12178 bp, 12 predicted proteins | sample SS_ome_7_FD_132453 | JGI IMG/M metagenome (GOLD analysis project Ga0180434, IMG submission 132453) | Hypersaline lake sediment archaeal communities from the Salton Sea, California, USA - SS_1_D_2 metaG | ecosystem: Environmental > Aquatic > Non-marine Saline and Alkaline > Hypersaline >... | reverse complement strand
TCCTCAGCTAAAGCTGTAAGTTTTTCCTTTTCAAAAACCTGAAGCTGAGACGTTTTAGCTAAAAGCAAAAAAAACATCATTAAGGAAAAGAAAAATAACCCTTCAAGAATCTTCTTTAAAAGAGGGGTTTCAAATTTTTTTTCAGAAAGACCTGCTTCTTCTTCTTTTTTTTGAGCCAACCTGTCCAAGAGGACTTCTTGCGGCTCTATGTCTTCTTTGAAGCTCAATCTTATACTGTGTTTTTTGTATTTATCTGGCCAAGGAGAAACGAACATATTTTCTTAAAACGAATTTGATAGAAAAAGAAAGAACGGTTAAAACTGAAACCCAGATTCCCAAAAAATTAACTCCTAAAAAATCGCTGGAGAAAACATCTAAAAGGAATCCGGTAAAAGCGGCCAAAAAGATGCCGTAATTTTCTTCTGGTTTTTCAAAAAAACAAAGAAAAATAATTAGAAATATCGCAGTAACAAGAGGAGTAGAAAAATTATTCCAAAAAAAATAAGAAAAATGAACTAGAAAGCTGGTTTGAAACAAAATTAGGAGGTAAAAAAATAAGATAGAAATTAAAATTTTTTTCATCTAAAAATGCCGATTAAAATTCAGTAACGATAAAAAGGTTTTCTAATTCTTTAAAATCAGTGGCTGGTTTAATTTCGGCTGTCTGAAAGGGATTAATATCTGATTTTTTTACATTTTTAACTTCTCCCACCAAGATACCTTCGGGAAAAACTCCTCCCAAACTCGTAGTAATAACCTGTTCTCCTTCTTCAATTTCTTCTTCCCAAGGGAGAAGCTCTAAAATAAGATTAAGATTTCCCTTTCCCTTAGCTAATCCGGAAATTTCTCTATTTGCCAATTCAACGTCAAAAGAAATGTTGGAGTTAGAAATTAAAATAACTTTTGAAAAATTTTCGTGAACCTCGCCTATTTTACCAATCAGGGTTTTCTGTTCGGTAATAACTGGAGAGTTTAAAGAAACACTGTCTTTCTTCCCTTTATTAACTAAAATTGAATCTTGAAAAACATCCTTTGCCACTACTTTGGCGAAAGAAAGACGGAACTCCTTTTCCAAGCCAACATCTAAGGCCTTTCTTAAAACCTCGTTTTCTTCCTTTAGCTTTTGGAGCGAGATATTTTCTGATGTCAGCTGCTGAATTCTGACTTTCAGCTCTTGATTTTCTTCTTTAATTTTTTTGTTTTGAAAAATTGATTCTACAAAATCAGAAAAGCTATCCCCCGCTTCCCAAAGATTTCTTTGAAGGGAAAAAGAAATTGAATAAAAGAAATTTTTGGTCTTTTCTTTAAGAGGGGTGAAGTTTAAAATGATAAAAAAAGCAGCTACCGCTACGGTAATTGTAATAATTTTAAACCAAAAAGTTCGCCTCATTAGACCATTTTATCATAAACCAGGCCCCTTGTAGAAGCTTAAAAGCCTGCTCTTGACAGGGGCTTTTAACTGGTTATAATGATGCTTGATAAACAAAAAAGGTCGAATAAAAAGAGAATTTAAAATTTTTGTTCTTCATGATTTACGATAAATTCCCTACCTCAATTATCAGCGAAAATGAAGAAGACCTTGGAGAAGAAACAGAAGAAGAAGTGTCAGAAGAAACACCAGAAGAAGGAGGAGAAGAAGAAACGGGAGAAGAATCTGAATAAATTTGTTTTTAAAAAACAAAGAACCCGCTAAAGCGGGTTTTTTGTTTACAAAAGACGCTTAAGTGGCGGCTTCCTACTTTCGCAGAAAAACCTACTATCATCGGCCTCGGAGTATTTCACTTCTGTGTTCGGTATGGGAACAGGTGGGACAACTCCAGTATAGCCGCCACTTAAGCGTCTTTAACTTCTGTAAGATTTCAGTTATTAATTACTAGCCAAGAGATTGCTTCGATTTATTAGTACTGCTCGGCTTAATCCTTCACAGGACTTACACCTGCAGCCTATCAATCCCGTCATCTTCGGGAAATCTTAAAGAGTCCTAATCTTGGGGCCTGCTTCGCGCTTAGATGCTTTCAGCGCTTATCAGTTCCCGACTTAGCTACCCAGCAATGCTCCGGGCGGAACAACTGGTAGACCAGAGGTCAGTTTGCTGAGGTCCTCTCGTACTATCAGCAACTCCCCTCAAGACTCAACGCCTGCGGTAGATAGGGACCAACCTGTCTCACGCGTATTCTCACTTATTACTAAATGTTTGGACTATACCATTCTCTTTTAAAGAGATCGACGTATTATGGAAGACTTAAAACCTTCCATCTAGCCATAAATGACTAAGTCTCTACGGGGTTAATTTATGCCTTTTCCGTTTTTTAGAATAATTAAGATTTCGAAAGTAGTCAATTAATTCTGTAAGCTTACAAAAATCTTTCTTATTTTTCACTTTTTCTTTCTTGTCGAGAATTCCTATCATCAAAGCTACTTGCTTTTTCTTTAGAATTACAAATGGCTTTACTATTTTCAGAAATTCTCGCAACTCATCCGTTCTGCCAATAATATACTCCAGAATTCCATCCTTTCTTGTTCTCAAATATCCTAATCCAATTGAAGAACAAATCTTTTTAAAGCTTTCTTTTTCTTTCTGCGATTGGAAAAGTACGACGTACGGTGCTACCTGAAATCCATATTTATAAGTTGGATTCGGTTTTAAACGCACGTAAATACTTCCATCGCCGTCAAGAAAACCTGCCAGATATGCTTTTTGAGTTTGGCTAAGCATAAATAACTTCCCTCGGTATTATCCTATCATATGACAGGTTGAAAAGTCAAGATAGGACTTCACCGATATGAGTCGATTTTTCAATTTGTATTACTACAGAAAGCCGCCGTGTGTTCTCAATGTCTTGGATTCTTTTTTGACGGTCTGAACCCAGCTCACGTACCTTTTTAATGGGCGAACAGCCCAACCCTTGGGACCTTCTCCAGCCCCAGGATAAGATGAGCCGACATCGAGGTGCCGAACAGGGCCGTTGATGTGGACTCGCGGGCCCTACTAGCCTGTTATCCCCGGGGTAACTTTTGGTTGATGATCTTCCGCGGTTCTACCAACCACGGTCGGTTCACTAAGTTCTGGTTTCCCAACTGCGCGAGTTATCTCTCTTGCAGTAAAGCCGGCTTGTGCCTTTACACGACCAGCAGGATTTCCATCCCTGCTTAGCCGACCTTATAAACGCCTCCATTACCTTTTGGGAGGCAAGTGCCCCACTTAAACTGCCCGCCAGACACGGTCTCCCGCTAAAAACGGGATTAGAACTGAGATTTTGAAAGAAAGGTGTTTCATTGACGACTCCGTCCCGACCGAAATCGGAATTTCAAAGTCTCCCTTCTACGCTACGCATCCAAAACCAAAACTCAATATCTGGTTGCAGTAAAGCTCCCGGGGTCTTTCCGTCTAGCCGCAGGTAACCGGCATCTTTACCGGTATTGCATTTTCACCGGGCTGCTCCTGGAGACAGTCCCCAAGTCGTTAGGCCTTTCATGCGGGCCAGAACTTACCTGGCAAGGGATTACGCTCAATGTGTTAGATCCACCCTTGTGGAATTCTCCGTGTCGCCACGAAGTTCGGACCATATCTTCCAAACATATAAATTATTTATATGCCTTGGTCTGGCGTATGGCCTCTGAGGATTCTTAAATCTATCGGAATTTACGATTGTTCATTTTTCTCACCATTAATCTTATCTTTGCTAATCCATTCTCTTTAAGATGTTCTCCTTTATCCATCATCCTAATAATTCTAGCGAAGGTTTGAAAATCTTTTTTCTTCGCAGATAGTAACGGATACTTCTCAAAAAATGGGATAATCTTTTCTAATAAGTCCTCACGATTTCTTACTACGTATTTCAACAGATGCTCGTGATGATTGTCGTATCTTTTATTTAGATAAATTGCTCCGCAATTGAAGAATTTTTTTATTTTCTCAACTGCATTCTTCGTTTTTATCTCTTGAGTAATAACGAACTCTGGAAATACTTGCCACTTCAGACGCAATCTTGACTTTGGATGTTTGAAAAAGCTTACTGTAAAACATCCTTCGCCATCAACAAATCCTACTATCCATCCGATAAATCTAAGTCTTTCCTGCTGATTGTCTGCACCAAATGCTTTTTTACTTGACATAATGATAAGGTAAAATATTACCTTACTTAATTATACCAGAGTATCATTGGATATCCCAGACTTCCCAGCATATAGCCAGATTTTACTAAAGCAGTGCGTTTCCTACTTTAACACGATTATAGTTATCGCGGACGTTCACTGGAAGCTTAAGACGGTCAGCCTTGCCTTGCGACAAGACCGCTATCATTAACGTTCCAGCACTGGTCAGGCCTCAGCCCCTATACATCTTGTTGCCAATTAAGCAGGGACCTGTGTTTTTGGTAAACAGTCGCCAAGGGTACTTTCGCTGCGCCCCGCTAAAAGCGGGGAGGTCTTATTCCGAAGTTACGACCACTTTTTTGCCGAGTTCCTTCAGGAGCTTTCACCCGTTCACCTTAGTGCAATTACACTAACCCACCTGTGTTGGTTTGCGGTACGGACCGCGCACATAATTAACTCCTGAAAAGCTTTTCTGGGCAGTAGATTCATCCAGAACTCCCGCCGAAGCGAGATAAGAAATCCAGTAATCTTTCTGGACTACTCTACTGCGTCCCTTCTCAGAATTATGTACGCAGGGGCCGGAATATTCGCCGGCTGTCCATCAGCTACGCCTTTCGGCTTTGCCTAAGGCCCGCCTAACCCTTGGTTGATTAACATTGCCAAGGAAACCTTGGGTTTTCGGTGTGCCGCGCTTTCAGCGGCATTGCGGTTACTCATACCAACATTCTCACTTCTTCATCCTCCACCAAACGTTACCATTTGACTTCATCGGATGAAGAATGCTCCCCTACCCCGAGCACATAAAAATTTTATGTGCTCAGTCTTATCTTCGGTACCAAGCTTAGTCCCGGAAATCTTAGGTACAGGACTCCTTAGTTAGTAAGCTGTTACGCACTTTTTAAAGGGTAGCTGCTTCTGAGCTAACCTCCTAACTATCATCGGAATCCCACTTCCTTTTTCACTTAGCTCAGTTTAGGGACCTTAGATGAAGATTTGGGCTGTTTCCCTTTTGACCCTGGGGCTTAGCCTCCAAGGTCTGACTCCCGTTAAAATTTTCTGGTATTCGGAGTTTGGTAGGAATACCTAGCTTGCGCCACAGTATTCCTTCCAGTGCTCTACCTCCAGAAAAATAAACACGGGGCTAGCCCTAAAGCTATTTCGGGGAGAACCAGCTATTACCAAGCTCGTTTAGCTTTTCACTTCTTACCACAGCTCATCCCAGAGTATTGCACGGCTCACGGGTTCGGGCCTCCTCTCGACTTTCGTCGGGATTCACCCTGGCCATGGCAAGCTCGCCTGGCTTCGGGTCTCGAGCATATAGCAAAATCGCGCTATTAACACTTGCTTTCGCTATGCCTCCGGGGCAAAACCCCTTAGACAAGCTATATACTCGAACTCGTTGGTTCGTTCTGCAAAAAGCACGCCGTCATCCCGCTGTAAGCGGGACTCCGACTCTTTGTAGGCAAAATGGTTTCAGGTTCTATTTCACCGGGATCACCTCCCTGCTTTTCACCTTTCCCTCACGGTACTGGTTCACTATCGGTGAGATTAAGTATTTAGCCTTAGCCGGTTAGTCCGGCCTGCTTCCCACAAGGTTGTCTTGTCCTCGTGGTACTTAAGAAAAATACCAAGGAGCATAAAGGAGTTTTCAAGTACGGGACTGTTACCCTCTAAGGTCTCCCTTTCCAGGGTAGTTCCTCTAACCAACCTTTATCTAAGTGCTCTCCCTCAGAGTGTACCCCGCGAGATACAATTGTTATCTCACGGGGTGCCCCCGACGATATTTCCTTACAACCTCCCACTAAAAGTGGGATTTGGGCTCTTTCCTTTTCGCTCGCCGCTACTAAGGAAATAAACTTCGTTCTCTGTTCCTCCGCTTACTGAGATGTTTCACTTCAGCGGGTTCGCTCTCGTACCCAGTAAGGCACGAGTCCGCGCGTTTATCACGCACGTGGGTTTCCCCATTGGGAAATCCCCGGATCAAAGGTTGCTAAGCACCTCCCCGAGGCTTATCGCAGCCACGCCACGTCCTTCATCGCCTTAATCTCCCAAGGCATCCACCATTTGCCGTAAAACCGCAATCTTTGCCCCGTAATACAACTTCCAGCGTCTTTCTGACAAAATCGCCGAAGGCGACTAGAAGTTGACATACGGGGCTTTGGCTAGTAATTAATAATTGCAATCCATTATTAAGTTTAAAAAGTTCTTTCCTTTTCTTTCTTTAACAATCAAAAATCCCGCTTGAAGCGGGATTTCTGCGACAATAAAAATTGCCTAGAAATTATCCGCTTCCTTTGTCTAAAATGGTTCTGTATATTCGCATGGTCGCTTTTTATTTTACCAAAACAAAAAACTCTGTCAAGGCTCAATATTACTGCAAAAAGCCAAGAGTTATAACTTTTACTCTTTAAGTTTATTTCTTAAATCTCGGAGGAATTCAGCGGCAACTTCTTTTCCGCCTAAACCAAAAGCAATACCCAAAGCGATAACCAACATTGCCACAAAACCGGTAAACAACGTTTCCATAAAGGTCCTGGCAATTCCTAACTGGTGTAAAATTGCCAAAATAGCAAAAATCCAGATTGACCACTTGATAATAACACTGACTAAATGACCGTATCCCACCTTTACTCCTTCTACTCCTGCCCTAACTATTTTCTCTACAATATCTACTACAATTACAGTCACTACAAAAATAAGAGCAGCCACAATAACGTTAGGCAGGTAAGCCAAAACGCTCTTGAGAAAAGCAGCAAACTGGACAAAACCCAAAATCTCTATGGCGGCCAATAGGAAAACTATAACCAAAACCCATTTAACAATTGCTCCCACAAACTCGGCAGCGTTTACTTTTAATTCGGCTTTTTCTAAGGCCTGTTTCCAACCGGCTCTTTCAAAAAGTTGATTGAATTTTATCCGAGTCAAAACTTCAGATATTAACTTTCCAATGCCGACCGAGATAAACCAACCGATAATAAAAACGATCAAGGCTCCGATCAGAGTTGGAATAAAAGTTAAAAATCCTTGCCAAAGATCTTGAAGGGCCAGCGTAGTGGTCTCAGCCCAAGTTTGAACCATCATGTATTTTTACGAAATATATATTTATTACGAATATATACGAATTTTTCGACCTTTACTGTTCTATTAAATATTAGGGTATTATATCAACTAACAAAAGAGTTGTCCTGTGGATAACTGTCAAGGTGGACCGTACCAGATTTGAACTGGTAACCCCCACATTGCAAATGTGGTGCTCTGCCATTGAGCTAACGGCCCATGGTTAACACCGAGCTTGCCGAAGTGTGGGCACGGCAGGACTTGAACCTGCGACCCCGTCATTATCAGTGACGTGCTCTAACCAACTGAGCTACGTGCCCAAAATAAATATTTGTTTTTTTACCGGGAAATTATTTATTCTTTTTTTAAAGATAACATTTAATCCTGTTTCTCTAAAGACGCCCTCCCATTCTTTTTCTGACTTAAAAGAGGTCTTGCAGGAATTTCCAAAAAAATTATCAAAAGAAAACCCGTGAAGTTTGCAGAATAATTCTGAGAAAAAACCTTCAAATAAATCTTCATAAACAATAATTTTATCTTTAGAAACTCTCTTTGCTTCAATTAGAAGGTTTTCGGGGCTCTCTGAATGATGTAAAACATAATTTATTAAAACTGTGTCAAAAGATTTTTCAGAAAAAGGAAGATGCTGGCCGTCATAGAGCTTAAAAGGAATAGAGGCAATATTTATATTTTTAATATCTACTCCAATAACTTCCGCTTGAAAAAAATTTTTAAAGGCCTCCCCCACTATACCGGCGCCGGAACCAAGATCAAGAATTCGGTAACCCTTTTTAATAAAATCCCGGCAATCAAAACACATTTTTTCAGCTGCCCTTTGGTAAATTTTGGAAAAGGTCCGGTAAAATTTCATTAACTAGCAAGATTTTAATTTATTAAAATCGAAACTGAAGATAAAGCTTCAGCTTCATCGACTTCTGGGTTTATTGAGGCTTCCAATCATTAAATCAGGAATTATTTTCTTAAGCAAGTTAGGATTAATTTTTATTGACCAGTTGTAATCACCACTATTAATAATAATTTTGGGGGGTTGAAAAATAGCTCTGTCTGCGAAGGTGGAAAATTTCCATAAATTGCCAAAGGGCGGAACAGCTCCAACTTTTATTCCTTTCAGATTTTTCTTCATCCAGGCCTCTTTCAAAAAATCAATCTTTTTTGTTTTGGCCATCTTTTTTAATTTTTGCTTGTCCAAATTTTTACTAGCTGGAATTAAAACTAAGGCAGGATCCTTATCAAGTTTTACGGCTAAGATTTTCCCTATTGTCTTTAAAGGGACTCTTAAAGTAGCTGCTTTATCAAAGGCAGTATAAACAGTCCGGTGCTCTATCGGTTCATATTTCACTTTGGCATTTTCTAGGAATTTAATTATCTTTTTTGGGATAGGCATACTTTAAAAATTATATCAAAAAAAACGAAAAAAACAAGGTTTAACCTTGTTTTTCTGCGTTAGACCCTAAGAGTTGCTCCGAGGCCGACCTTTAAGATACATCGGCCAACACCTTTGAAGTTGAAAATAGAATTCTCAACTTTCAACCTCAGTCGACAAAAAAAATTAAATGTAGTGATCCACGGACAGCTTCCGCTACCCGTGCCTTGTTACGACTTCATTCTTGTTACCGACCTTAGCTTAGGTCCGATTGCTCGGAATTTCGGCTATTGCCGGCTCCCCTAATGTGACGGGCGGTGAGTACAAGTCTCAGGAACGTATTCATCGCACCGTGGCTGATGCGCGATTACTAGCGATTCCAGCTTCATGAGGTCGGGTTGCAGACCTCAATCCGAACTGAGAGACCGTTTGGAGGATTAGCTCCGGCTTACGCCATTGCTGCCTGTTGTCGGTCCCATTGTACCACGTGTGCAGCCCAGGGCATCAAAGGGCCACGCTGACTTGGCGTCATCCTCACCTTCCTCCCGGTCATCCCGGGCAGTTTCCCACGACACTTGTAACGCGGGATAAGGGTTGCGCATGTTACCGCATTTAAGCGTGCGTCTCAAGATACATGCTGACGACAGCCGTGCAGCACCTGAGCTAATGTCCTTGTGGGTAGTTCCGGTTTTCACCGGAGTTTCATTAGCCTGTCAAGCCCTGGTAAGGTTCTTCGCTTGTTGTCGAATTGAGCCACATGGTCCACCGCTTGTGTGAGACCCCGTCTATTCCTTTGAGTTTTAGCGTTGCCGCCGTACTTCCCAGGCGGGACACTTAACGCGTATGCTTCGCCACCCGAAGGGTCGACACTTCAGATAGCTAGTGTCCATCGTTTACAGCGTGGACTACAAGGGTATCTAATCCTTTTCGCTCCCCACGCTTTCGTCCCTCAACGTCAGGGTCGCCCCAGCTGAATGCCTTCGCATTTGGTGTTCCGGTCGATATCAACGGATGTCACTCCTACACCGACCGTTCCATCAGCCTCTAACGCCCTCAAGTCAGACAGTTTCTGACGCATCCCTCAGGTTAAGCCCGAGGTATTTAACACCAGACTTTTCTGACCGCCTACGGACCCTTTACGCCCAATAAATCCGGATAACGCTCGGGGGTTCTGTATTACCGCGGCTGCTGGCACAGAATTTGCACCCCCTTATTCCTAAAGTACTGTCATCCCGCTAAAAGCGGGATTCCTCCTCTAGAAAAGCTCTTTACACCCCGAAGGGCTTCTTCAAGCACGCGGCGTCGCTGGTTCAAGCTTTCGCCAATTGACCAATATTCTCGGCTGCTGCCTCCCGTAGGAGTCTGGCCCGTATCTCAGTGCCAGTGTTGGCGGTCGTGCTCTCACACCGCCTACCCGTCATCGCCTTGGTGGGCCGTTACCTCACCAACTAGCTGATAGGCCGCGGGCCAATCATCAAGCCCCACCCGAAGGCAGGTTTTACCCTTGCGGGACCATCAGGGATTAGTCCCGCTTTCGCGGGATTGTCCCTGTCTTGATGGTATGTTACCCACGTGTTACTAACCCGTTTGCCACTCCGAGCACATAATTGCTTATGCGCTCAGCGTCCGACTTGCATGCCTTATCCACGCCGCCAGCGTTCATCCTGAGCCAGGATCGAACTCTCAAGTAAAAGGAATTTCGGAGCAACTCTTAGGATCCAATATGTTTTTTCAAGGTTCTTTCCAAAACAAATCCCGAAGACATCCTTCGGGAGTTTTTCCGAACGTCTTCAGTTTTATTTTTCTTTATTTCATATCTTTTTCTTCTGTTTTTTCAATTCTTATTTTACTTCTTTTAAAAATCATGTCAAGAGCCATCTGCAGGAATTGAGTCCACGTCTATGGTTTAACCCGTAAAGGTTTGTCTTATTTAAGCCGAGACCGGGACTCGAACCCGGAACCTTTTGTTTACAAAACAAATGCTCTGCCAATTGAGCTATCTCGGCCTATTTATGTTTAGTCGTTTTCTTCAGCTCCTGCCAATAGTTATCGTTCTCTTCTATTTTTTCTTTTCGCGATTTTTCTCTTAATTTTTGCAGCCAACCGGAAGTTTTGTTTTCGGTTTTAAGAGAAAGAACTCTAATTTTAGAAAGAGTTTTTTGTAAAAATGCTTCAGAAGAAAACGACCTTAAACCGGGCATGTTTTTAACCTCTTTATACAGGCCCTTTACCAAAGGTTTAAAACTATCAGCATGGCTAACCTCGGGCAGATTGGTCAAGGCCGGTATTTTTCTAAAAACAATCACCCCTATTCCAATTATGCTTCCTATTAAAATTAAAACGCTGATTAATTCTGCCATTAAAGAGTATATTTAGTAAATCTTTTTATAATAATATTTTCTCCCAGTTTGGCGATATATTCGGTCACCAAATCTTGAACTTTTTTGTTTTCATCTTTTATCCAGGGTTGCTCTAAAAGCGGGGTTTCTTCTGGCATAGCAGCAATCTGTAAGCACAATTCGTGAGCTAAGGCCTGGAAGTCCGGGGATTTGGCGACAAAATCTGTTTCACAACTTAATTCTAAAATTACGCCGACTTTTTTATTGGGATGAATATAGCTGTCAATAATTCCTTGATAGGTTTCTCTCTCAGCTTTTTTCTTAGCCACTTCCCTACCCCATTTTTTTAAAATTTCTTTAGCTTTCTCAACATCGCCCTTGGTCTCAGCAAGAGCTTTTTGACATTCAGTAATTGAAACATCGGTCTCTTCACGAAGTTTTTTAATTTGATTAATAGACACCATTTATTTTTTTGGTTTTTCCTCGTCAGCTGGCGGACGAGTCTTAGATTTTTCATTCAAGACGACCTCTTTGACTTTATCTAAAATATACTTTATCGCTGGCCTGGCGTCATCGTTAGCCGGAATAGGAAAATCTGCCAAAGTGGGGTCAACGTTAGTGTCAGATATCCCAATTATGGTTATTCCTTTTGCCTTTGCCTCTTTGACGGCCAGCAGGTCTTTTTTCATATCAATGACAAAAATAGCGGCGGGAAGCTGGTCCAAATCTCTTATTCCTCCAAATTTTATTTCTAAGTTTTGCAATTCTTTATTGATTTTAATTTGTTCTTTTTTGGTATATTTTTCTAACTCTCCGGCGGCTTTTCTCTTTTCCAGCTCTTTTAAATATTCAACCCTTCTCTTAATATTTTCAAAGTTGGTAAAAGTCCCTCCCAGCCAGCGTTCGGTAACATGGGGCAGGCCACAGTCTTTAGCTGTATCTTTCACTAAATCTTTAGCTTGAATTTTAGTCCCGATAAAAAGAAGGTTTTTCCCCTCGGCAATAATCTTTTGAATAAATTTTAAGGCCTCTTCTAATTTCTCAACAGTTTTGGTCAAATCAATTATATGAACGGTATTCCTTACTCCAAAAAGGTAAGGTTCCATTTTGGGATGAATTCTGGAAGTTCGGTGGCCAAAATGTAAACCGGCCTGAGCCATTTCACTGGCATCAAGCTTAAAATCTTTTTCCTGGGACTTTGTTTTCGCCATATTTTTTTATATACCATAGAAAACAAAGGAAGACAATAGATCCTTGCTTTATGATAAAATATTTGTTATATTAGAATGGTCGGTAATCAATA
>Ga0180434_10007593_pt1 | contig 12179 bp, 14 predicted proteins | sample SS_ome_7_FD_132453 | JGI IMG/M metagenome (GOLD analysis project Ga0180434, IMG submission 132453) | Hypersaline lake sediment archaeal communities from the Salton Sea, California, USA - SS_1_D_2 metaG | ecosystem: Environmental > Aquatic > Non-marine Saline and Alkaline > Hypersaline >... | reverse complement strand
CTTCGGCCGGATGTGGTACCAGCCGATCAGCGACGACACGGAGCGCGACCTGGCCCTTAGGTGGGCGCTCTCGAAACCGATCACGGCCCTCATGCCGCCGCACGACGCCGACCTGTGGCAGAAGGCCGTCCTGTGCGGCATGGCCTACCGGCCGATTGACGACGCCGGCATCGCGAGACTCGAGGATATCTCCAAGCCGCTGAATCCCCTGTTCCCGCAGAAGCAGTCGTAGCCCGGCGACGCGCGGCGGGTACGGAGACCCGCCGCGCACCATGTGGTTCGCGACCGCTCAGAAAGGAGTGCTCCGTGGCCGACCTGTTCCGAAAGTCCTGCATGCCCGACTCGGGATACCGCCAGGTGGTGCCGGTGGCCGAGGCGCCCCTCGAAGCCCTGGGTCTTGGCCTGGCGACCCTGCCGGCCGGCGAGGCGTGCCCCGTTGACACGGGCGGGTGCGAGTGGACGGTGGTGGTTCTTTCCGGCTCGGTCCGGGCCTACGTGGGCCAGGCGGAGTTGACGGACGGCCCGCTGGGCGCGCGGGCGAACGTGTTCGGCGGCAAGGCGTCGGCGGTGTATCTGCCGCCGGGGACGAAGGGCCGGATCGAGGCCGTCACGCCCGCCCGCCTGGCCGTCTGCCAGGCCGTCTCCGACGCCGGGGCCGAGCCGACCGTCATCGCGCCCAACCAGGTTTGCACCAAGACCGTCGGGGCGCATAACTGGCGGCGGGAAGTCCACGACATCGTGGACCAGCGGCTGGCCGCCGGCCGGCTGCTCGTCGGCGAGACGTTCAACCGGACGGGGTGCTGGTCCTCCTATCCGCCGCACCGCCACGACGAGGACCGCCTGCCGCTGGAAGTGAACCTGGAAGAAATCTATTTCTTTCAGGTCGACCCGGCCCAAGGCTTCGGCTTCCAGCGCGTTTACACCGACGACCGGAGCCTGGACGAATCGTACGCCGTCGAACACGACGACGTCGTCGTCCTGCCGCGAGGCTACCACCCGGTGGCGGCCGCCCCGGGCTACCGCGTGTACTACCTGTGGCTGATGGCGGGGACGGGGCGGACGATGCGCCCGTTCGACGACCCTCAGCACGCCTGGATCAAGGGCCTGGAGACGGTCCTGCGCGAGACGGGGCCGACCGCATGACCCGGCCCGAGCCGTCTTCCGAGCCGTCGAAAGCCACGGCGCAGGAGCCGCGGTGGCGGAAGGTGCGCCGTCCCGGCACGACGCGGCGTCGACTGTTCGCGGCGGCCGGCGGACTCATCCTTGCCGGCGGCGCGGCTTACGCGTACGCCCGGTTCATCGAGCCGACCTGGATCGACGTGGCCGAGGTCGACCTGCCCGTGCCGAACCTGCCCGACGCATGGGACGGCGCCCGCGTGGGCCTGGTGGCCGACCTGCACCACGGCCGGCGGGTGCCGATCAACTACCTTCGCCACGGCATTGAACGGCTGGCGTCGCTTGGGCCGGACCTGGTGGCGGTGGCGGGTGATTTCGTGACGGACCAAGGCCCATCCTGGGCCGACGCAGCCGCCGACCTGTTCGCCGGTCTCGCCCCGCCGCTGGGCGTCTTCGCGTGCCTGGGAAACCACGATTACGGCGTCACGCACTGGGTAAGGAACGCCCAGGCCGGGCCGGTGGCCGATGCCCTGCCCGCCCGCGGCGTCCGGCTTCTGCGTAACGAGGCCGTCCGACTGGAGCGCGACGGCGCGGCCCTCTGGATCGTCGGCCTCGAGGACCTGTGGTCCGGCCGGTGCCAGCCGGCCGAGACGCTGGCGCCGGTGCCCGCCGGCGAGGCCAACCTGACGCTCTGCCACAACCCGGACGCCGCCGACAGCCTGGCCGACGCCGGGGCCGGCGCCATCCTCTCGGGCCACACGCACGGCGGGCAGGTCCAGGTGCCGCTGTTCGGGCCGCCCATCCTGCCCGTGCACAACCGCGACCGGTACGAGGGGCTTCACGCGGTGGGCGGGGCGCACCTGTACATCAGCCGCGGACTGGGGTGGCTGCTGAAGATCCGGTTCGCGTGCCGGCCGGAGATTACGATCCTCTCCCTCCGCCGGGCCGACGGCCGCGGCGCCGGCGGGCCCGCCACTCGCGGATGATCCGCCGGAGCCACACGCACGCCGCCACGAACAGCATCGGCACGCCCAGCAGGACCGCCACCGCGGCGACGATGATCACCACTTCCCAGAAGCCCAGGGGGATGATGGCGGGCAACGGCATGACGGTCCTTCGCGGTCGGGGCGGATCAGGGGGACGCGCCGGCGTCGGGCGGCGGCAGTCCAGGCGGCGCGGCCTCATCCTCCGGCGTCGGCTCGGGCGGCTGGCGCGATGAACTCCTGGCGATGACGATCACGAGCGCGGCGATCACGCCCACGCCCCCGATCAGGACCAGGGCGAGCACAAGACAGATGAGCAGTTCCCACGGCCCGGGCATCCAGAAGGCGAGTGTGTCCACGGCAGTCCCCCTTCTCGGCCGAACAACGAGATTCCTCGACTCGCTGCGCTCGCTCGGAATGACAGCCCGGTGCGGCGCTTGGCCGAACGCGACACCGTGCGTCATCGGCCATGGCTCTTGCGGCCGGCGGGCGCATGGAATGGGCCGCCCCTGACGGCTGAAGCGGCCCGAGGTCCGTCGCGGATCGAGGCGGGGGCGCTCAGTCCTTGTTGCGTTTGTCCTCGCTGGTGGCCCGGTCGATTTCGTCGCTGGTCTTCTGGACCTCGTCCTGGACATCCTTCAGGCCCTTCTTGAATTCCACAATGCCTTTGCCCAGGCTCTTGCCCACTTCGGGCAGACGTCGGCCGAACAGGATAAGGGCGATGATGGCAATGATCGCCAGTTCCCACGGTCCCGGCATCCAAAACGCAAGTGCTTCCACGGTTCGTCTCCTGACAGTGGACTGTAACCGGCCCCATTATAGCACGGGGGCGGCCAAGTCCAAGAAAATCATTCTTCCGCCGGCGCCGGTCGCCGGCCGAGGGCCGCCCGCGCAGCCGCCACCCATTCCAACCAACCCGCCAGACCGTCGCCGGTCTTGCAGGAAAGTTCCAGAATGGGCAGGTCGGCCTTGATGCCGGCCACGTAGCCGCGGAACGCCTCAAGCGAAAAGTCGGTGGCCCGGACCAGGTCGATCTTGTTCAGGACAACACAATCGGCCAGCCGGAACGCCACGGGGTACTTCGCGGGCTTGTCGTCGCCCTCGGGGGTGCTCGAGACCACGACGCGCCGGTGCTCGCCCAGGTCGAACGCGGCCGGGCAGACCAGGTTCCCGACGTTCTCGATGAAGAGGATGTCGAGGTCGTCCAGGCGGTAGGCGTCCAGCGCCCGGCCCACCTGGGCCGCGTTCAGATGGCACCCGCCGCCGGTGTTGATGAGTTGGCACGGCATGCCGGCCTCGGCGATGCGACGGGCGTCGTGGTCGGTAGCCAGGTCGCCCTCGATGCAGGCCATCCGGAAGCGCGACCCCAGCGCGCGGGCCGTCTGTTCAAGCAGCGTGGTCTTACCCGCCCCGGGGCTGCTCATGAGGTTGAGGACCAGGACGCCGGCGGCGTCGTACCGGCGGGCCAGGTCGGCTGCCAGCCGGTCGCTTGCCGTCACAATCGACTTATCCAGACGTATCCGTTTTGCCACCGTCCGTCTCCACTTCCAGGCTTTCCAGTCGGACCTCGGTGCCGCGGACCGGGTCGGCGTCCATCGAACCGCACGAGGGACACGCCAGGACCGTCCCGGCCACCTCGAACTCGGCGCCGCAGCCGCGGCAGGCCATGGCGAGCGGCTCGGTGCGAAGGTGAACCCGCGCGCCGGGCCAGTCGGACCGACCGGCCATCAGGCCCAGGGCGAACTCGAGGGATTCCGCGTCGGCCCCGCTGAACGCCCCGACGACCACGTCCAGGCCCAGCAGCCGGCCGCCGAGGCGCCCCATCTCGGTCTCGACCTGCGTCCAGATGGCGTGGGCCAGGCTGAGTTCGTGCACGCCCCTGCTCCGCGCCGCGTGAAAAAGAGTCCAGGGGCCTTTCCCGCCGCCGGAAAAGACCCCTGGAACCTCTCCCGGAAGTGCCCGCCTACTCGAACACCAGGCGGGTGCCCGTGTTCGGGTTCATCCGGTAAAATGCGTAGTTCACCACGCGCCGGCCCGTGACCCGGACAATCGTCATCCCGAACTCGACCAGCGTGCCGCTCGTCTGCGGATTGGCCGGCCGATATCCGCCCGGCCCGAACTCGACGTAGAACTCCTGGTGGGCGCTCTTAATATCGGTGCCCGACAGAGCGAAAGGCGTAAGATATTTGTCATAAACGTTGCTCTCGTATCGGCGCCATTCGGCCACGTCGCGGTCCGACACGTCTCCCGTGCCGACGGTCGGCGCCTGGGGTATGCCCGACGGAATCCCATTCAGCACGAACATGCCGCGCGGCAGTTCCACGGGCCGGCCGCCGGGGATGTCGCGGAAAGAGTTCTCGTCGGGGGGCAGATGCTGAAGCATCATGGTCCCGCTCTCGAGCGGGTTGTCCCGCCGGTCCACGCTCCGGAATTCGATGCGCGTGGGGTACCCGGTGGTGGCGGCATAGTCGCGGGCGTTATGGATCATCGCCTGCACGGTGGCCATGACGGTATCCGGCCCGGTCTGCTCGGCCAGGGCGCCGAAGATGCCGAACGTGGCGGCCAGCAGGATCAGCATGATGCTGACGACGGCCAGCATCTCGACCAGGGTGAACGCTTTCGTACGTCGCATAACCGGTTCCTTCCTTCCCGCCGGGAGCGGCTTACTGGAAGTAGTCGCCGCTCTGCGGCAACCGCTGAACCTTGTAATTGGTGATGTTGTCGTCGGTGGTGTCGCTCATGCCGGGCATGTCCTTCGTGGGGCCCTCGCTCATCAGGAGCGGGAACTGGGCCTCCACGCCGTCGGGCTTCTGATACGGCTCGAAATAATGGATGGGCCGGCCCCACCCGTCCACAAACACCTTGTACGACACGATGCTCGACTGCTTATCCAGGATCATGTTCCTGATGTTGCCGCCCGTGCCCCGGTAGTACGGTCCGTTGCGTTCCTGCATCGTGAGGGCCGCGTAGAGGACGGCCGCGGGGCGGTCCGCCATCGAGGCGTTCATGGCATCGACGGGGCAGTAATTGGGCTTGGCGCCGGCGTCCCTGGCGCCGGCCACGGCGCCCATAAGGGGGTCCACATCCTTGTGATACGGGAACCTGCCCCAATCGTCGAAGTAACTGGACAGGCCCACCTGGAGGCCCGCGATCGTCTGATCCGTCTCGACATAGGCGGCGTGCTGGGCGATATCGCGGGCCGCCCCGATCACCAGCCCCATCAGCACCGACAGGATGCCGATGACGGTGATCAACTCGATCAGCGAGAAACCGGCCGGCGGTCGGCCCTTGCGTGGCGCTGCCATGACCGCACCCTCCTTCTCGTTCCCGGCGAGGCCGGCTCAGCAGCCGACCCGTCAATAGTTCGTGATATCATCGCACGTGGCCGTCCCGTCCTGGATGGCCCGCCTGTCGGTGGCGGCCAGTTGCCTGTCGCCCTCCTGGATGTAGCCGAACAGCCGGTCGGCGCCGGCGCAGATGAGCAGGTAATCGTCGCGCTGCCACTTCTCTTTGCGGTCGGGAGTCTCGTACTTGGCGCTGAGGGCGAAGTGCTGACTGTTGACGAAGCCTTCCTCGGGCGACAGGCTGGCCTGCGGGGTGGGATTGTCCTGGTAGTCGAACTCGCGGCCCGGGGGATTCCGCGGGTTGAAGCGGAAGTACAGGATGGGCCGGCGAGGCGACGGAAAGGCGTCGGCGATGCCGCCGCGCGAACCGCCGGATTCCATCTGGAAGTACGGGCCGTACGCCCGGCTCGGGTCGGACCCGCCAAACGGCGTCTTGGCTTCATTGTCCTTGCCGAGGGCGGCACCCCAGCCCTTGGCCGTCGGCCCGACCAGCGCCAGGGCCATGATCTGGTACCCGTAACTCGGCTGGCCGCCGGCGTCCGATGCCGTTTCGTCGCTCCCGTAGATCTTCTCGTCCGGCTGGCTGTTGTCGCTGGGGGGATAGAGCCCCCAGTCGGCCTTGAAGTTCTCCAGGCCGGCGCTGACGCCGGCGACGCGGTGGACGCAGGCGGCCTTTCTGACGGCGATGACCGCGTGGTTGACGGCCGGCAGCAGCAGGCCCACGAGCACCGCGATGATGCTCATGACCACGAGCAGTTCGATGAGGGTGAAGCCGCGCTCCGCCCGGCGCCGGGGCGCCCGATCACTGGTTGAAGTTTGTGAGGTCATCATAATTGATTTCCTTAAATCGGTCGCTCGGCGCCCCCGCCTGCGTATTCCGTTCGGTGGGGTACACGTCGCCGTCCCACTCGATGCCGACGGCGCCGAACCGCCCGTCTTCGCCCGCCGAAATGAGTATGTAGTCCTCGTCATGGTACAGTGTTTTGATGATGTTTCCCTCGGTCACGGTGCCCGCCACCACGCAGTCGCGGAAGTACTGGTCGGTGGCGAAGTTCGTCTTGGCCTGGGGATCCGACCCGCCCCGGTCGTTGTCCTTCTTGTCGTAGTAGAGGTTGCCCTGGACATCCAGGACAGGCCTGAAGTAGAGGATGGGCCCCTGCGGCTCGAAGGCGTCGAGGAAGGCCACCGGACGGTATTCCGAGCCGACCTTCATGAACTGCAGGTCCTTGTCGGTGGCCTGATAGTACGGCCCGTAGGCCCGGTTCGGCACGCCGCCCGATTGGCCGAACGGCATTCGCCCGGCGCCGCTGGTTCCCCAGCCGGACCCTCCCGGCCCGCGGAGGTAGTAGACCAGTTTGGAGGCGCCGGTGCGGGGGTACGAGGGCGTGAGGTCGCTGGGCGGGTAGTCGCGGAAATCGTTCTTGAACGCCTGCAGGCCCATCTCCAGGCCGTTGATGACCTCGCGCGTCCGCGTTACCCGCATACTGCGCATAATCTGGGTGATGGCCGGCACCATCAGGCCCATCAGCAGGCCGATGATGCCGATGACAACCAGCAGTTCGATCAGCGTGAAGCCGCGTTTCCGTGCACGCGTCGGCATGAGCCGCCACTCCTCTCTGGGCCCCGTGGCCCGAGGCCGGGCCTCAGCCCTTCTGGCCCACCTTCTGAATAAGTTCGACGAGCGGCAGGAAGAGGGCAATCACGATGAAGCCGATCGAACCGCCCAGGAAAATGATCATGACCGGTTCCAACGCGCTGACGAGGCTGCCGACGAGGTGGTCGACCTCGTCGTCGTAGGTATCGGCCACCTTGACGAGCATCTTGTCGAGTTCGCCGGTCTCTTCACCGACGTCCACCATGTTGACAACGATGGGGTCGACGACGCCGCTCTCGCGCAGCGGGCCGGCGATGCTCTCGCCCTCGCGGATGGAGTCGTGGACGTTCGCCAGCGCCTTGGCGACCACCGCATTGCCGACCGTTTCGCGCGTGATGTTCAGGGCCTCGAGAATCGGCACGCCCGAGGCGATGAGCGTGCCCAGCGTCCGGGCGAACGTGGCAATGGCCTGGCGGTTGACGATGCTGCCGACGATCGGCGTCTTCATCTTCAGCCAGTCCAGGGCGGTCCGGCCACCCTGCGTGGCCCGCACCAGTTTCAGCGCGGCGTACAGGCCGATCGGCACAATGGGAATCAGCCACCAGTGATCCCCGATGAAGTTCGAGAAGTCGATCAGCATCTGGGTCGGGGCCGGCAGGCCGCCCTTGATGTCGAACTTGCCGAAGATTTCCTCGAACTTCGGCACGATGAACAGCATGATGAAAATGAGGATAATGGCGGCGAAACTGATGACCATGGCCGGGTACACGATGGCGCCCACCACCCGGCGCCTCAGGGCCATCGCCTTCTCCTTGAAGTCGGCCAGTTTCGACAGGATCTGGTCGAGCACGCCACCCGCCTCACCCGCCCGGACCGTGTGGACGTACAGGCGGTCGAACGCCTTGGGGTGCTTTTCCATGGCCTCGGACAGGGTGGAGCCGGCCTCGACGTCCTCGATGATGTCCTGGAGGGCATTCTTCAGGACGCCCGGCTTCGTCTGGCCTTCCAGGATGCGGAGGCTGCGCAGAATGGGCAGGCCGGCGTCCTGAAGCGTCGACATCTGCCGCGTGAACTGCGTCAACTGCTTGTTGCTGACACGGCCGAGCGTGAACGACCGGCCCTTGCGCCGGGCGGCCCGTGGGGCGCCGGCACGTTTGCCCTTCAGGCGCAACTGCGTCGGGAAGTGCCCGAGCGCGCGGATCTTGCTGACAGCCTCTTCCTGGCTGACGGCCTCGATCTCGGACCGCACTTCCTGGCCGCGGGCATCCATGGCCTGGTACTGGAAGACGGGCATCGAACTTCTCCTTTCGCGGGGTGGCGTCAAGTCTCCATGACGGTGGCGGCCACCACTTCCTCGATGGTCGTAATGCCATCGTAAATCGCCATCAGACCGCTCTCGCGCAGCGTCCGCATGCCGCGCTTCTTCGCCTCTTCGCGGACGACATTGGTCGAGGCACCCTGGAGAATAAGGTCGCGCAGCGGGTCATCCAGGCGCATGATCTCGAAGACGCCGGTCCGGCCCTTGTAGCCGGTGTTGTTGCAGGCCTCGCACCCCTTGCCGAAGTAGAACGTCCGGCCGCGCACCTCTTCGGGCGTAAGGTCGAGTTCCCAGAGCATGTCTTCGCTGGGCTCGAACTCGCTGCGGCAGTTGGTGCAGATGCGCCGGACGAGCCGCTGGGCCACCACCGCCTCGAGCGTGGCGGTCACCAGGTACGACTCCAGGCCCAGGTCCAGCAAGCGCGTGATGGCCGTCGGCGCATCGTTGGTGTGCAGCGTGGAGAAGACGAGGTGGCCGGTCAGCGACGCATGAATGGCGATCTGGGCCGTCTCGAGGTCGCGGATCTCGCCCACCAGGATCACGTCCGGGTCCTGCCGGAGCACGTGCCGCAGCACCCGCGCGAACGTCAGCCCGATGTCCGGATTGATCTGGCACTGCACGAGGCCCTCGATGTCGTACTCGACGGGGTCCTCGGCGGTGATGATCTTGGTGTCGACGCTGTTGATGGCGGCCAGCGCCGAGTACAGCGTGGTCGTCTTGCCGCAGCCCGTCGGCCCGGTGTTGATGACGATGCCGTTGGGCAGGCGGATGAGGTCCTCGACCATCTGCTGCTCGTCGGACCGGAGACCGATCTTCGTCAGGTCCAGTTCCACCTGGCTGCGGTCCAGCACGCGCATGACGACGCTTTCGCCGAACATGGTCGGCAGGACGGAGATTCGGAGGTCGACCGGCTTCCCGCCGACCGTGAGTTCGATGCGGCCGTCCTGCGGGACGCGGCGTTCGGCGATGTTGAGGTTCGCCATGACCTTGATGCGGCTGGCGACAGCCAGGGCGATGTGCCGGGGGGGCGGCACCATCTCGTACAGCACGCCGTCGATGCGGTACCGCATCTTGAACTCGTCCTCGAACGGCTCGAAGTGGATGTCGGAAGCCTTGTCGCGAATGGCCTGCAGCAATACCAGGTTCAACAGTTTCTTGACCGGCTGACTCTCGCTCATGGCCCGGATGTCTTCCAGCTCGACCAACTCCTCGTCCTCCGGGACCCACGCCTCGACGGTCTCGCCTAGTTCGTCGATGACCGACTCGACGGACTCGACCTGGGCATAGTACTTGTCCAGGGCGCGGACGACGGCGTTGGAGTCCGCCACCGCCGCCCGGATGTCGTAGTCGAGCAGCATGTGGAGTTCGTCGAGCGCCCGGAAGTTGTTGGCGTCGGCCATGGCGACGGTCAGCGTGCCGGACTCGAACTCGATGGGCACGACGCTGTAGGAGCGGGCGGTGAGCGCGTCCATCTTCTCGATGACCTCGGAAGGGATCTCGATCTCGTCGAGGTTCACCTTCCGCATCCCCGCCTGGATCGCCAGAGCCGCCGAGACGTCCGCCTGCTCGCAATAGCCCAGGTCCACCAGGACCGCCCCGAGCGCCCCGCCTTTCTTCTGTTTCAGTTCCACGGCTTCCCGGAGTTGCTCCTCGTCGATCTTCTCCATGTCCAGGAGCACCTGCCCGAGACGCTTCTGCGTGGGCACGGTCATCCGCCGCTGGCGGCGCGGCTCGGCGATGGGCGAGTCGGCCGACTGCCCATCCGCCCCGCGCGGAGGCTGCTCGCCGGTTACGGACCGCTGTCGAGGGCGAACGTCGGACGACGTATTTTTGTTGCCTGGCATTGGACTCATGGGTTTCGCTCTTTCCCCCCGCCGCGCTTGGCACGCGCCTACGGCTCGATCTCATCGCCCCCCGCCATCGGGCCGCCGGCTCGTTCCAGCGCCTCCTTTCCACCGGGGACGCCCGCCAGTTTCTCTTCCAGTTTCTCCCGGCGTTGGGCCTTCCCGAGCATCTCTTCAGAGGAAATCACGGCTCGCTGGTACAGGTCCCAGAGCGAATCATCCAGCATCTGCATGCCCCAGCGGCCTCCCGTCTCGATGACCGACTCCAGGCGGAACGGCTCGTTCTTGCGTATCATGTGCTGGGCAGCCGAGGTGATCATCAAGAACTCGTAGGCTGCTATCCGGCCCGGCATATCCGCGCGCGGGCAGAGCGTCTGGCTGATGACAGCTATCAACGACCCCGCTAACTGGACGCGGACCATCTCTTTCTGGGCCACCGGAAATGCGTCGATGATGCGGTTGACCGTGCCGGGCGCACCGGTCGTGTGCAGGGTCGAGAAGACCAGGTGGCCCGTTTCTGCGGCCCGGATGGCTGCCTGCATCGTCTCCACGTCGCGCATCTCGCCCACCAGGATGACGTCCGGGTCGGCACGCAGGGCGCGGCGGACGGCCTCGTCGAAACTGCCGACGTCCACGCCGACCTCCCGCTGGTTCACGAGCGAGTTCTTGTGCTCGTGGTAATACTCGATGGGATCTTCGACCGTGATGATATGGCGGCCGTAACTTTCGTTGATATAATTGATCATCGATGCCAAGGTCGTGGTCTTGCCACAACCCGTAGGCCCCGTCACCAGGAACAGGCCGCGCGTCCGGGCCAGCAACGATTTCACCGTGGTCGGCAGGCCGATCTCGTCCAGTGTCATCAGGCGCGAGGGAATCAGCCGAAGCGAGAGGCTCACGTGCCCCCGCTGCTTGAAGACCGCCACGCGGAACCGCGCCTTATCCTGGAAACTGAATCCGAAGTCCGACGACCCCGACTCGTCCAGTTCCTGCTGATAGCGATCCGGCGTGATGCTTCGCATCATGCCGGCCGTGTCCTCCGGCGTCAGCGTCTCGGTCTCCAGCGTCCGGAGCCGACCGTGAAGCCGCACCACCGGCGCCCGCCCCACGTGTAGATGCAGGTCGGAAGCATTCTTCGACACGACAAACTGGAGGAGTTTGTCAATCTGGAGCGTCCCGCTACCCGGACGCGTTCGGCCTTGCTCTTCCACGGGCCGGTCTGGCCTCATTCGTTCGCCCCTGAATCGCCTAAATCCTTGCCCATACACACTTTATTGTAATCCCTGGACGACCCGTTCGACAAGGGGGCTGTGGCCCGCGGCCCTCCTGCCCGTGCCGGAACACTCCCCCTAGGCCGGGCTCGCCTCGCGCTGGGCCCGGGCCAAGACTTCATCCAGGGTTGTCTGGCCTCGCATGAGTTTAATCAGGCCATCCTCCAGCAGCGTCCGCATGCCTAGGTCGCGGGCCGCCTGCCGGATTTCCGAGAGCGGCCGGTGCCTGAACGCCATCTCCCGCAACTGCGAGTTCATCGGCATGACCTCAAAAATGCCCAGCCGGCCACGATACCCCATGTTGTGGCACTTCTCGCAGCCCACCGGTCGGTAGAACGTGGCTTGGCTCAACTGCTCCTCCGTCACACCCATGCCCCGCAGGGTCGCAAGGTCGACGTCCGGGTCCGGCTCCTTGCACTCGGGGCACAGCACGCGGACCAGCCGCTGAGCCATGACGGCCTGGACGCTACTGGCCACCAGGAACGGCTTGACGCCCATGTCAATCATGCGCGTCAAGGCACTGGGGGCATCATTGGTATGAAGTGTACTGAATACCAGGTGTCCTGTGAGAGCAGCTTGGACAGCCATCTCCGCCGTCTCCAAATCGCGAATCTCGCCAACCAGGATGATGTTTGGCGCCTGTCGAAGCATGGCTCGCAGAATCCGCGCAAACGTCAGATTGATCTGCGGGTTCACCTGCACCTGATTG
>Ga0180434_10007592_pt1 | contig 12180 bp, 11 predicted proteins | sample SS_ome_7_FD_132453 | JGI IMG/M metagenome (GOLD analysis project Ga0180434, IMG submission 132453) | Hypersaline lake sediment archaeal communities from the Salton Sea, California, USA - SS_1_D_2 metaG | ecosystem: Environmental > Aquatic > Non-marine Saline and Alkaline > Hypersaline >... | reverse complement strand
CCGCCATGCTGATCCGATACGCGGACGCGGCCGATTTCCAGTACGACCAGGCGATGCGCCGCCTCACCAGCCTTCTGGAGCCGGCGATCATCCTCGTGATGGGCGCCATCGTCGGGTTCATCGTGCTGTCGGTCCTGCTGCCGGTGTTCCAGATCTACTCCTCCATTGACATGTTGCGAGGGTCGCCATGAGAAGCAGAGCGAGCGAAAGCGGATTCACGCTGGTGGAACTGGTGGTGGTGATGATCATCATCGCGGCGCTGGCTGCGGTGATCGTGCCACGCGTCTTTACGCGCGTCGAGCAGGGGCGTCGGGCCAAGGCCATTTCGGACATCAAGAGCCTGGAGACGGCCCTGGACATGTACGCCGCCGACAACGGCCAGCCGCCTACGACCGAGCAGGGGCTCGATGCCCTGCTCGAGCCACCCACCTCGTCGCCCGAAGCCAACAACTGGAACGGGCCCTACCTGAAGAAGGCGCTGCCGCAGGACCCCTGGGGCGGCGAGTACGTGTACGTATCGCCCGGCGAGCACAATGAGGACTACGACATCATCACCTATGCCCGCGACGGCCAGGAGGGAGGCGAAGGCGCCGATGCGGACATCAACAACTGGGACTGACCGGTCCCGGGGCGGCTTCACCCTGGTCGAGTTGGCCGTGGTGACGCTGCTGGTGGCACTCCTGGCGGTGGCGGTCGCTCCCTCCTTCGCCAGCTTCTGGCGCGCCAGCCAGGTGCGGAACTGCGCCTGGCAGATGGCCGCACTGGCGCGCCGCGCGCGCGACTACGCCGTCTGCCACGCCGTCTGCGTGGCGGTCGAGTACGACGACCAGGAGCGCGTGTTCCGCCTGGCCGCCGAGGGCGACCCCGAGGACGCGCCCGGCGAGTTCGAGTCGTTGGCGCTGGCGGGCGCGCCAGCGCTCCAGGTGCCCGACGCAGTGGCGCAGGTGGACGTGTCGGTCGAGGGCGGCGCCGCGGACGAGGACTGGCCGATCCTTTTCTTCCCGGACGGCCAGGCCCTGCAGGCGGAGATCGTGCTGGAGGCGGCTGCGGGAAACGCGTTTTCGGTGGAGATCGCGCCCCTCACGGGGCGTGCAAGGGTGCTGGCAACCGATGTGCGCGAAAGCGAATGAGCGCGGCCTGACGCTGGTCGAGGTCCTGGTGGCCTCCGTCCTCCTCGCCACCGGGCTGGCGGCGGCTGCGGGGGCCTTCTCGATGGCCACCCGCGCCCAGGCGGCCGCCGCACGAGCGGATATGCTCGCCCGCCTGGCCGAGACCAAGATGGCCGAGATCGAGATCCTCGGCACCACGTCCGGCAGCGCGGAGGGGGTTTTCGCGGAACTGGACGAGGAGCCGGCGGACGACGCCTCGGACCTCGCGGAGTACAACTACCGATGGGAGATCGCGTCAACCGATACGGAGGGGCTGGTGCGTGTGGAGGTGTCGGTGTGGCGCGAAGGCGGCTCGGAGACGCCGCTCGTCCTGGTCGGGTACCTCCCGTCCGCCGAGGACACGACGCTATGATGCGCACGCGCCGAGGCTTCACGCTCGTCGAGTTGATGGTGAGCGCCGTGATCCTGGCGCTCGTGACCGCCGGCGTCGCCACCGTGATGTCCACGTGCCTGAGCGCCTGGCGTGCCGGCCAGGCCCGGAGCGACCTGGCGCAGGAGGCCGACGCCATCGTGGACACGCTGGCGCGCGACCTGCGCGGCTCGTTCCTGGGGAGCCGGGGGTTCTTCGTGTCCGACTACGGGACCGATCAAGGCCGCGCGCTCGACTTCACGACTCTCTCTCGGCGGACGCTGCGTCTTCTGTACCTCATCGAGGACGACGCCGCGCCGGCCGAGAACCTGTCCGACCTGGCGCAGGTCGTCTACTTCACGCAGGCGGCCGACCAAGAGGATGCGTTCGCCCTCTACCGCTGGGAGATATGTCCGCCCTGGTCCGAGCCGCTGCTCGAAGAAGAGCGCGACCCAGAGCAGGCCCAACTGCTCTCGGACCGAGTGGCTTCACTCGATTTCCGATTCCACGATGCGGAGGACCCGACGGAGCCCGTTGACGATTGGGAGGCCCTTGCCTCATCCGACGGCGGCGGACAGGCCGCCCTGCCGGTCGCGGTCGAGATCTCGCTTGCGCTGTCCGACAACGGCCGGCGGCTCTACCGGGTGACCCGCGTGTCGCTCGCCATGACCCAGGCCGGCTCGGCGGAGACGGCAACCGATGAATAGCGCCCGCCGACGAGACAGCGGCGCCGCCCTCATCGTGGCGTTGTTCGCGCTGGTGATTCTGACGGCGCTGGCCGTGGTCTTCACCGGCACGGCCCGCACCGACGTGCTGCTTGCGGGCACGCGGGCGGCCCAGGTCCAGGCGCTGCGCGCCGCCCAGTCGGGCATCTACTACGGCCGGACGCTGCTGGCCGAGGACGACCCGGATGTGGACTCGACGGACGAGGACTGGGCGCTGGCATGGGAAGAGACGCCCCCGCTCGACATACCGGGATACACGGTGGAGGTGGCCCTCAGCGATGAGAGCGGCCGCCTGAACGTGAACACCGCGACCTCGGAGATGCTCCTGGCCCTTCCCGGCATGACCGAAGAGGCGGCCGATTCCATCCTGGACTGGCGCGACAGCGACGACGAGCCGCGAGCGTGGGGCGTGGAATCGGACTACTACGAGAGCCTTGCGTCGCCCTACGACGCCGCCAACGAGGAGTTCCAGACGCTCGATGAACTGCGCCTGGTGCGCGGCGTGACCCAGGCCATCTGGGAGGGCGATGGCACGGAGGAATCGCCGGGGCTGCGCGACCTCATCACCGTGCGCTCCGGGGAGGCGAACAGCGACAGCGAGGGCATGCCGCGCCTCAACATCAATACCGCCGGCACCGACGAACTGTCGGCTCGCCTCGGAGACCTGCTCGGGCCCGAAGCCATCGCGTCCCTGGAGCGCAGGAGAAGGAGCAGCCGGCTCACCTCGCTCGGCGACACCCTCTCGGTGCAGGGCGTGCCGTGGCAGTCCATGGCTCTCGCCCTCGATCGCATCTGCCTGAACGACGAGACCTTCGTCGAGGGCACGGTCAACGTCAACACGGCGAGCCAGCCCGTGCTGGAAGCCGTCGGCTTGCCGTCCGAGGCGGCGCAGGCGATCATCGAGCGGCGCGCCGACGAGCCCTTCAAGACCAAGGGCGAACTCGCCGACCTCACCGGCGTGGATCAAGACGTCATGCGCGCCGTCGCGGACGTCATCGCCACCAAGTCGTCCGTCTTCAGGGTGACGGCGAGGGCGCAGCCGGAGACCCGCCCGCTCGCGTCCGCTGTGGTTGCCCTGCTGGACCGGAGCGCCGATCCCGCCGGCATCATCCTGTGGCGCGAGGTGTTCGGCGACGAGGCACGGACCTTCGGTGCGGAGGAGCAAGGCCGTGGCGCGTAGAGCGGTAGGCGTAGACCTGGGCTCCCGCTACGTGAAGGTGGCGGAGTGCGTCCGCGAGGGGAACCGCGCGCGCCTCGTGCGCTGGGCCGTCGTGGCGATTCCCGACGCCTCGCAGGCGGCCAGGGCGCGGGCGCTGGCGCAGGCGATGCGTTCCGCGGAGATCAGCGCACGCAAGGTGATCTGCGCCGTGGCGCGCGCGGACGCGACAGTCAAGCGCCTGCGCCTGCCTGCCAACGACCGGGACACGATGCGCAAGATGCTGGCCTTCGAGGTGCAGCAGCACGTGCCGTTCCCGATGGACGAGGTCGCCTGGGACTTCGACCTCGGCGAGGACGGCGCCGTGCTACTCGTGGCCGCGCGCAAGGCGCTGCTGCAGGACGTGCGCGGCGTCATGGCGCAGGCGGGCCTGAAGGCCGCTGCCGTGAGCGTCACCTCCATCGCCGCGGCTGACGCGTACTCGCAGGCTCAGGAGGAGCCGACGGACGGCGAGAGCAGCGAGGCCGTCGTGCTCATCGAACTGGGGGCCGGCCCGGTGACCGTGAACGTGCTGCGCGGGCGCACGTGGCACCTGAGCCGGCCGCTTCCCATCACCGGAGACGACCTCACGCATGCCTTTGCCGCCGACACGGCGTGCGCGCCCCACGAGGCGCAGACCGTCAGGGACACTCGCGGCGTGGCGGCGCCCCCCGCCGCGGCCGCCCACGTGGCGCAGTGGATGCAGACGCTGCGCGCCGAGGTGGAGCGGTCGCTCCTGGCCGCGGCCGAAGGCGCGCCGACGCTCGCAGTGGACAGGGTCATCCTCACGGGGGGCGGCTGGCAGACCCCCGGCCTGGCGGAGGCGTTTTCGGATGCGCTCGGCGCGCCGGTGGCCGTCTTCCCGTCCGAGCCGGCGCCCGCAGCGCCGGCGTTGGGCACCGCGATCGGCCTGGCGCTGCAGGGCCTGGGGCTTGCCAAGGGGGCCAACCTCCTCGCCGCCGCCGCCGCGAGCGCGAAGAAGGAGGCCCGGCGCTGGCTGAGTTCCGCCGTGGCGGCTGTCCTCCTGCTGACGGCGCTGGGACTGGGCACCTGGCGCTACTGGGCGCTGGAGCAGCAGTCGCTCGCCCGCCAGGCGGCCCGGGCGGCGGCGACCGGGCGCGAAGCCGAGATGAAGGGCCTGGAAGCCAAGGAACGCCTGCTGCAGAAGCGCCTAGCCGAACTGGACGCGACGCTGCACCCGCGCCACAGAGTCCTGAGCGCACTCAAGGACATGAGCCTGGCGGCTCCCCCGGGGGTCTGGCTGACATCGGTGTCCTATTCGTCGGGCCGGCCGGTTGCCGTGCAGGGTAAGGCCGCCTCGCCGGAAGACGTCACCGCGATCATCGAGGCGCTGGGAGAGCGGGGCTCTCTCGACTACGTGCGTGAGAGCGAACAGGGCGTGGACTTCGCCATCACGATGGAAGCCGGGGAGGGAGAGTAGCGGTGTTCTCGCGCAGGGAGCGGATGCTGCTGGTGATCGCCCTCATCGCCGTCGCGGCGGCTGCCGCGTTCCAGTTCGTGGAGACGTCCAGGTCCCCGTCTGACGGCGACGGGAGCCACAGCGCCGCTCAGGAGCGCGCCCTCAAGCAGCGCGTCGGCAGCCTGGAGGAGCGCCTCGCCGCGGAGACGAGCCCGGCGTCCGCCGTGGTGCCCGACCTGCTGCGGGCCGCACAGGCCAGCAGCGCCGCAACGGGGATGACCGTCCGCTCGGTGCGACCGAGGCGGGCTACGAAAACGCCGGCCGGCTGTGTGGAGCACACCGTCGAGATTCAGGTCCGGGGCCGGTTCCCCGACCTGGCCAGATTCATCTTCGACCTGGAAGAGAAGAACCCGCGGCTGCGGGTCGCCCGCGCGGCGATCAACGCAGCGGACGCGGAGTCGGATGTCGTGAACTGCACCATCATGGCGGCGAGTTACAGCCCAGGGGAGGTGCCAGAGTGACACAGAAGCGAGATGCCAGGCGGCGCCCGCGCGCCGCGTGGATGAGAGCGGCGGCTCTCGGGGCCGCGTGCCTGCTGGTGGCGGCCGCCTGGGCCGCGAACAAATCCTCGCGGCGCGCCGCAGACCGCACGCCGGCGTCGCGGGCCCACGCCGCGTCCGCCGCGCCCGAGGCCCGGCAGAAGGCCGGCGGACCGGAATCGTCCGGCGCCGAGTGGCCGTACGAGGTCGTCCTGGCCCGCAACCTCTTCAAGCCCCCGGGCGCCAGCGAGCCGGCGCAGGAGGAGGAGCCCGTGCCCCCGATGCCCGTTGACCCCTTCGAGTTGTCGGACGTCTCTCTGCCGCCCTCGGACGAGACGGAGACGCAGTTGCCGTGGGTCTATGCCGGCTACGCGACCGCGGACGGCGCCCCCGTGGCCATCGTTCAGAACACCGAGACCAAGACGGCGAACTTCCTCAGCGCGGGCGATGCACTCCAGGGGTATGTCGTGCGCGAGATCACCTCGACGCGACTCGAACTCGACCGCGAGGGCGAGCCCATGTCGCTGACCATATCCGACGCCTTCACGGCTACGCCGCTCGACGAGCCGGCCGCGTCGTCCTCGGACGAACGGAGCGGGACCCAGGGCGCGCAGGGCGAGGGTCCCGGAATGGGACCTGGCGGGGCGGAGGGGCCCCGGGGCGCGTTCTCGCGGCAGGGGGATGGGAATACGGACTCCGCCGAGCGCGACCGACGGACGAGGGACTGGAGGCCGCCTTGGTTTCGCCGGGAGCCGGAAGGAGCCGCACGATGAAGTCGCACCGCCTACTCATGCTCGCGGTGGCGATGCTGGTGGTCGCCGCCGGGGTGACACCCTGGTCCACGGCGAGAGCCGCTGACGAGGTCACTCTCGACGTGCGCGGGCTGGACATTGACAACCTGCTTCAGTTCTACAGCCGGACCTTCCAGCTCACCATCATCAAGGACCCCAGCCTCTCGGGCCCGGTCACGATCATGTGTCCGCAGCCTGTGTCCAGGCAGGAGGCCCTGGATCTCCTGAACTCGGTTCTCGAGGTGCGCGGGTTCACGGCCCTGCTGCGCGGCAGCGTGCTGAAGATCGTTCCGGTCAGCAAGGCCGTGCAGTCCGATGTCGGCCTGCACGTCGGGCGCACCGCCCCCGAGGGGGGTGATCGGGTCATCACGCAGATGGTCCCCCTGCGCAGCGCCCAGGCCGCGCAGTTGCAGACCGCGCTTTCGCCCCTGATCAGCACCGGCGCGAGCCTCATCGCCGACGGCGCCAGCAACACGCTGACCATCACCGACTACGCGAGCAACGTCGGCCGCCTGTTGCGCATCATCGAGCAACTGGACTCCGAGGAGGCCTCCGTGGTCCGCCCCTTCCCGCTGGCTTACGCCGATGCCGAAGAGGTGGTGGAGGTCATCACCGACATGTTCTTCGAGCAGACCTCCCAGACCGGGGCCTCCGTCTCCGGGCCTCGTCCGCCGTGGCAAGGCCGGCTCATGGCCGCAGGCAGCACGCGGACGGGCAGCACCACGCGGAACCAGACCTCGACCGTGCCCGTCGGCAGCATCGTGGCCGACACCCGGACGAACTCCGTCTTCGTGACAACGACCGCGGAGCGTATGGAGATCATCAGCGGCGTCATTGATGCGCTCGACAAGGAGGTCGAGTACGAGAGCACGCTGACCGTGATCCCCCTGGAGCGCGCCAACGCCCAGGAGGTCGCCGACACGCTCAACGAGGCCCTCGGCACCCGGCGCAGCACGACCACGACGTCAACCCGCAGCAGCGGGACGACGAGCAGCCAGAGCACGCGCCCCTCTCAACAGACGACGAGCCGCACCACGTCGGGAGCGACGCGGGCGCCTGCCGCCGAGTCGGAGGCCGATCGCGCCGGTCAGGCTCCGGCCGAGCCGCCCGCCGGCGGTAACATGGGTATGGCGATCGCCGCGCCTCCCGCCGGCGACGCGGCGGGCTTTGAGACGGGCTCGTACCGTGCGGCGGTGGCACAAGCCGCCCAGGTTCTCGAGATGGCGGGCAATGTATCCGTCGTTGCGGAGCCCAACACCAACGCGCTCATCATCAGCGCCCCGCCCGAGTACGCGGATGCGCTCGCCCGTCTCATCGAGCGTCTCGACCAGGCGCCCCCGCAGGTGCTGATCGAGGCCATCGTCGCGGAGGTCAGCCTGACCGCCGACCACAAACTGGGCTTCGAGTGGACGTGGACGGAGAGCCGCCACCTGAGCCAGGACGACACGACAGGAACGCTCAGCACCGCCTTCGGCCTGGCCAGCGAGACAACGGGGTTCCGCTACACCGTCGCCGGCGCCGGCCTGAGCACACTGCTCCACGCCCTGGCTACCGACGACCGCGTGAGCATCCTTTCCACCCCTCGCATCTTCACCTCCAACAACCGCGAGGCCGAGATCAACATCAGCACGCAACTGCCCTACGTCAGCAGCATCCGCACCACCGACGACACGGAGACGTTCGCCGTGGACTACCTCGACGTCGGCGTCATCCTCCACGTCACGCCCCAGATCGCCCCGGACGGCACGGTCACCATGGAGGTGGTTCAGGAGGCCAACGAACTCCTGGGCTACGAAGTATTCAGCGCCACGGTGAAGGCGCCCAGAATCGCGCGCCGCACCGCTGAGGCCACCATCCTGGTCGCTGACGGCCAGACCGTCATCCTGGGAGGGATCATCCGCGATACCGTCACGCGCAGCGTCAGCAAGGTGCCTGTGCTGGGCGATCTACCCTTGCTGGGGAATCTGTTCCGCCACTCGACCGTGAGCAAGGAGAAGAACGAGTTGATCGTCTTCCTCACGCCGCGGATCGTGCGCAACCAGGAAGAAGCCGCAGCTCTCTCAGCGAGCGAGCGCGAGCGGTCGGAGGCTCCCCTGCCTCCTCCCGAGGACGACACACCGGCCGCAGACGAGCCTTGAGCCCGCAGCGCCGCCCTATGGAGCGGAGGTCACGCGCCGAAGGGCAATGAGCACCGGCGACCCGCGCGGCCGGTGTCTTCGGCGAGACAGGCGGCGGAGCGGCGCTCGGGCGACCGGCCCGTACTCATCGCGGCGCGGAGTACGTGTGTGCTGGCCCTCATCCGCGAGGCGCGCCGCTGCGACCAAGCCTCCGCCAGGGCGTATCGAGCGCTAGGCCCATCGCCACGCGCCGCCTGGAGCGGGCCGTGGCTCTCCGCCTGGAAAGCCGTCAAGGGGACCTCGCGCTGAGGGGCATCCCACGCGTACCCGTTGTCCGGCTCGTCGTCGCGCTCGAGGAGCCGTTCCCAGTCACGGGGCTCGCGCGTGTCGTCCGGGTCGGCCATCACCGCATTGAGGGCAGGCCCGCACGGCGTATCGGTGTGGCGCTTCGCGGGGGCCACTTCGGCGTCGGTCGCCTCCATCGGCGCTGACGCCAACTGCACCGGCCTGCTCACGCAGGCCGACACCCACGGCGAGCGCGGCTTCGGCCTGTGGCGCTCCTCGACCACGAGCATCCCGGCGTCGGAGCGGACGCGCCTCCCGGCCATCGTCTGCAGGAAGGCCATGTCGGGCGGCTGCCCGCTGACCCAGCAGGAGATGTAGTCGGGCGCGATGCCCACGTAGTTGATGGCCACGTAGTGGGCCGCTCCTGCGCGGAAGAAAGCCTCGGCGTAACTCATCACGCGGGTGGTCGCCGTCTGGTAGTCTATCGGTCGCCGGTCGAGCTTGCTGGATCCGGCGGCGTAGCACGTGTGCACCAACGCGACGGTGCAGTGCGGCGCCAGGCCGAGGCCGGCCAGGTCGTCGGCGTTGCCGCCGGGCACCCCCTTGCCGGCGTAGATGCCGTTCGGGTCGCCGGGGTCGGTCAGACAGAGGCCGTTGATCGAGTCGGAGGCCGTGTATCCCATCCAGCCATAGCCGTTGCCGTGGCCGTAGTAGACCAGTAGATCGGCGCCGCGCGCGTGCCTGCGCAGCCTGTCCCAGGTGGCATGCGGATGGTAGAGCCGGCTGACGCGGTATCCGGCGCGTTCGACGATGCCGGCTACCCGCTCTGCTTCCGCGATGTAAGCGCGGGTGTTGACGTTCCTGGGCGGGTCCACAGGGCCGACGACGACCAACGCCTTCCCGGCGTCCGCGCGCGCGGAAGCCCCACAGGCCAGCAAGGCCAGCAGGAGCCCCCACAGCAGTCGTCTCGTCCCAGCGGGAGCCAACATGATCGCGGGGTGGCGCACTGACTCTATGGGGGTTATTCCATGACGGAGACCTCCGCGTGAGCGTCCGCACGCGGCTTTCGCGGCCCGCTGGGTGCGCGTGCGGCAATCGTTGGGGGGAATGACTCGTCAGTCAGGGCAGGCGAGGCGGCCGGGGAACGCCCCCAACCCCCGGGCCTGCCCCACCGATGCTGGGCAAGCAGGCACTTGCCCGACGGCAAAGCGGCGGTTCAGGCCATGGCGCCGAGCGTTTGCCCCTCTGGCGGGGGCGTGCTCATCGGCTATCCGGCCTGCCCTGCGTGCTTGGCGGTAAGACGCGGGGCGTCGCGGGGGGCTCTGCGGCGGGTCTGGCAGCCGTGAGGGGTCAGTTGCCTGATACGTCGCTCACCCGCGCGAAGATCTCTCTCAGGCGTGCCACGACTTCAGGCTGAAGCGGAGGCCCGGAGACCGAAGCCGCATTGCGCTCCAGGTGTCCGACCCGACCCGTGCCCGAGAGCACGACGTCTACGCCCGGCTCGTAGCGGCAGAACCTGTAGGCCGCATCCTGCAGGTTGGCTGCGCCGCCGTCGCGGATAAGGAAGCCCAGGCCGTCGTCTTGACCCAGCAAGCGGGCGTCTATCAGCCGCCTCTTCCGCAGGTCCGCCAGCGCCGCTCGCAGATGCGCGAGGTCGCTGAGCGCGCGCCGCAGCGCGAACATTGCCAGCGTTCCGATTCCCTTCTTCCGCGTCGCGGCGAGGACATGCTCGCGAGCCGACTGATTCAGGATGTTGAACCCCACCATGACGACGTCCCAACACCCGTCCTGGACGGCGCGCCGGAGCATCTCGTGTCTGGGATCACGCGAGAAGGGCTCGGTGACGCCGAGCAGCCTCAACTTCCCCTCATCGCGCAGCGCCAGCAGTTCGGGAACGAGTTCGTTCACGGCGTAGTCGTAGTGTCTCGGCGCCAGCCCGTGGACGTGGTAGATGTCCACGTAGTCCAGGCCCAGGCGGCGCAGACTCGCTTCGAGCGCGGGACGGATGTCCGCGGCGGAGACGGGGCGCCCGTTGTTCATGCTCGATTTCTTGGTGGAGATGACTATCGTCTCGCGCGGCTCGTGACGCAGCGCCTGTCCGAGGATGCGCTCCGTGCCATACGACTCGGCCGTATCGAAGAGATTGATGCCCAGCCCCAGAGCGCGGCGGACAAGCCCTACGGATTCCTGCTCCGTCGTCCCCCGGCGAAGGCCCAGCCGGCTGCGCCCCCCGCAGCCCAGCCCCATCACACTCACCAGCGGGCCGGCGCGACCCAAAGCAACGTAGTCCAACTCCATGTGCCTCCATTGCTGGAGTTCCCCCGCGCCCCAACGCAGTCGAGATGCCGCTACAGAGCAGTTCGGCCGGTCGGGGCACCACTCCTGTGCGATGGAAAAGCCTCCCGCAGCCCCTCCATCGCCGCCTCAAGCCGGGGCCGTCACGAGGAGTGTCCCGGCCGTCGTCACTCGACCCAGAACGAGAAGAGCCTCGCGTTTCGCAGCAGAAACCGCAGCCTCACCGGCGCCTGGGAGAGGCAAGTCGGGGCCTCCCCTGCCGGGAAGACGACCGGCAGGCGGACTCCGTCGGCCTCCAGGGGCCGGCTCACGCAGCCCTCCAGCGGATTCCCCTCCTCATCCAATGCCTCGACCACCAGTGACCCGAAGTTGCAGGCCGCGTTGACGTGCAGTTGGCCCGCGGGCAGGCGCAGCGGCTTGGTGGTCACGGCGGCCCCGTCGAAACTGCCGTCGAGCGAACAGAAGCCATCGAGCCTCAGCGTGGCCAGGCCGACCGCGCCCCAGTAGGTGCCTTTGTCCTCGCCCTGGTAGCCGCCGTGCCGGTAGGTCCGGCCCGAGTAGTAGATGTGGAGCCGGTCGCCGACCTGCACGGGGCGCCCCGCCACGGCGTTGTTGAAGCGATCCCACCGGCCCGGCTTGCCGAGAGGGAGAAACGGCCGCTCGAAGGGCTTCTCGCGCTGGCGCGTCCAATGCACGCCGTCGCGGCTGAAGGCGAACTGCACGTTGATGAATGCCTTGCTCGGCTCCGAGTAGTAGGTCTGAGCCAGCCCCAGCCACATGCCGCCGTACGGCCAGGCCATGAGGCTGTAGATCTCGCAGGAGAGCGGATCCGCGGCGTCGGGGCTCATCACGATGATCGGGTCCGTCCAGGTCGTCAGGTCCTTGCTCTTGATGAGCGCCACCGCGCGGCCCCAGAAGGTGTCGCCCTCCCGGGCGGCGATCGCCTCGGGGATGTGCTTGCAGCGGGCGTACATGGTGAAGGTCTCGTCCGACGGGTCCCACACCAGGCAGGCGCGGTCGGGCTGCATGGGGGCCGGCGGCACGAAGGCGCGGACCTCCTTCCAGCGCACGCCATCCGGAGAGGCGAGGACGTGGTAGCACTTCTCCTCGCCGTCGCGCCCCATGACGACCATGACGAACCTGTCGTCGGGCCCCTTGGCGACTGGATTCCTGAGGACACCGGCGATCTCGTAGTAGGTCGGCCAGTCGAAGAGGCACACGTTGTTGTCCGAGGTGCCGGCGATCTCGAACAGGCCGAGGTCGGGCTTGGTCCAGTGGACGCCGTCCGCGCTGGT
>Ga0180434_10007591_pt1 | contig 12180 bp, 9 predicted proteins | sample SS_ome_7_FD_132453 | JGI IMG/M metagenome (GOLD analysis project Ga0180434, IMG submission 132453) | Hypersaline lake sediment archaeal communities from the Salton Sea, California, USA - SS_1_D_2 metaG | ecosystem: Environmental > Aquatic > Non-marine Saline and Alkaline > Hypersaline > Sediment... | reverse complement strand
GTTCCTCGCGGCCCACCGGGACAACCCGCGACTGCGTCCCGGCGTGCTGTGCAAATCGCGCGGGGGGCGGCCCGTGGAATGCGCGTACGTGGGCAAGCCGGACGCGGAGCCGCCCCACCGCGTGCTGCTCACCGCCCGGCACCATGCGTGCGAGACCATGGCCAGCTTCACCGTGGAAGGGCTGCTGGCGGCCGTGCTCGACGCCGAGACGGAAGAGGGCCGCTGGCTGGCCGAGAACGTGGAGTTGCTCGTGGTGCCGTTCGTGGACAAGGACGGCGTCGAGCAGGGCGACCAGGGCAAGAACCGCCGCCCGCGCGACCACAATCGGGATTACGTCGGTGAGAGCCTCTACCCCGAGACGGCGGCCCTGCGCGAGCTGGTGCCGAAGTGGAGCGGCGGCAAGCTGCACGTGACCATCGACCTGCACTGCCCGTGGATTCGCGGAAAGCACAACGAGGAAATCTACATGGTCGGCTCGCCCGACCCGGAGAACTGGGCCGAGCAGCAGCGGTTCGGTAAGATCCTCCAAGGCGCGTGCCGGGGCCCGCTGCCGTACCGCGCCGAGGACAACCTCCCCTTCGGCGTGGCGTGGAACCGGGGCACCAACTTCAAGCAGGGCAAGTCCTGCTCGCGGTGGGGAAGCGAGCTGCCGTCGGTCAAGCTCGCCACCAGCTTCGAGATACCCTATGCCAACGCCCGCGGTGCGGAGGTCACGCCGGAGAGTGCCCGCGCGTTCGGGCGGGACGTGGCACGGGCTTTGTGCCGCTACTTGCGCAACGGGGGCGGAGACAGAGCGACAGAGCGATAGAGAGACGGAGGGAGCAGGGACGTGGGGACACGGTTAGGTTGCAGCCGCGGGCCGTGCTAATGGAGAGAGAACCGATGATTCGCCGGCTTCGCATTTTGATTGCGGTAGTTGTTTCATGCTGGCTATTGGCGGGCGGCGCGATCTTCGCGGCCGAGAGCGCGGCGGTGGTCAGCGTGGCCGACTTCGCCGGGCGCGAGAGCTTCACCGGGGGCATCCAGGAAGCGATCGACTCGCTCCCGGCCGAGGGGGGCGTGGTCGTCATCCCGCCGGGCAGGTACGTGCTGCGCCGCTCGGTGGCGCTGCGCCCGCACGTCACGCTGCGCGGGTCCGGCTCGACCACGGTGCTCACCCGCGGCAAGGAGGCCGTTACCAAGCTCCGCGAGCCGGCCAAGAAGGGCGACCCGGCCATCGCCGTCGAATCGGCCGAGGGATTCCGTGCCGGCGACGAGGTGTTCTTGCGTGACAATCAGCTCGGCGGGTGGCACTCGGTTCACGCCGTCGTGGCCGCGGTCGAGCCCGGCCGGATCGTGCTGGAAGAGCCGCTCTGGACGTGCCACGAGGAGGGCGTGTTCCGGCCCGAGCAGCACGCCCGGCTGACCAACTACTTCCCGATGATCCGCGGCAACCGCTTCCACTGGGACAAGCCGCTGGAAGACGTGAGCGTGACCGACCTGGTGCTCGACGGCAACATGGAGCAGAACCCCTCGCTGGTGACCGACTTCACGATCGCGGCCGTCCACTTCGCCAACGTCCACGACGGGCAGGTGCGCAACGTCACCGTGCGCGGCTCGGTGGGCGACGGCATCGGCGTGCAGCGCGGGCGCGACGTGCGCGTGGAAGGCTGCCTGGCGGAGGGCTGCCGCGTACACGGGTTCCACCCCGGCACGTCGCTGCGCGGGGCCGTCTTCGCCAACAACGTCGGGCGCCACAACGGGGGCGACGGCCTGTACTTCTGCGCCGACGTGCTGGGAATCGTCGTCACCGGCAACCTGCTGCACGATAATCGCCACAACGGGATCGGCGGCCTGGGCGACCAGCCCGGCGGCGACCGCTTCAACGTGGTCTCGAGCAACGTCTGCCGCAACAACGGGCAACACGGCATCTATGCCAACGGCGGGGGGAACAACCTCATCGTGGGCAACGTGTGCCTCGACAATTCGCAGGCGAAGCCCGGCGCGTACAGCGGCATCGCCCTGCAAAACGCCACCCATTGCACGGTCACCGGCAACCACTGCTCCTGCGACGCCGAGAAGCCCACGCAGAAGCACGGCATCGAGGAGATCGGCCGGGCCGACGAAAACACCCTGACCGGCAACCAATGCCACGCCAATGCCCGGGCCGGAATTCGAACCGCCGGGCCGAGCACGCAGGTGGTGGGGAACGTGGGCGAGGTGGAGAGGGAACGGCGGTAGTCGGGCAGCGTCGGGTTTTAGCGGCGGGCTGTCTAGAAGCCCGTCGCTCGCGGCCGTTTCGTTCGATGCCTTTGTCGGGCGCCGACGGCACAGCGTTGCGATTGCAGGGGCGGCGACCAGCCCGCTGGGGGGGGCTGTCGCGCCACCTGCCGACCAGACTATAATGAGGGTAAGGGAGATGGTGAATCGGTGGAGTCCGGAACTGTCCGACGTTCCCCACTCGATGATGGTAAAGGTCACGAATGCACGGCCATTCCACGGGTCAGCACAATTCGGAGCGGGCGACGAAGCTCCTTGCGCGGATGGGCGCAAACCTTCGCGAAGCCGTGGAGTCGTTGGTCTCCGACCCTCGTTTCGTGAGCCACGATGACCACGGCATCCTCTTGTTTGCCATTGCCGAGACATGCGATACTAGAGAGGAGGCGCTCGCTCTGTTCAACGGGGCCGTGCGATCCATCGAGGATGGCACCATACCCGTAGGGCATCGCGCCCGTCCAGAGGACCCCGTGGCGACCGGCGCCGAGACTCCGTCTTCTTCGGGAACGGCCATGTCCGACGTATTGGATCTCGAATGCGTTGACAGCGACTGGCAATACCTCTGGTCGCATCTCGGTGACCGCGCGTTCTGCAAGGAGCACTGGAACCAGTACGTGGCCGTGTTCATGCAGGAGGTCGTGGGCAGCGGCTCGACCGACCCGGCAGCTCGGGAGGCGGCGAAGCACACGCTCAGGCAGCGCGGCAGGACCGACGTTCCCTCCGAGCGCTTTGTCGTCGATTTCGTTGGCGATGCCTGAATTGCTTCCGCCGAGGGGGCGCGGTCATGTTCGAGCGAGAGCCGTCTCTGAGCGTCCCGTTGCAGATCGTCTCCTGGCCCACGAAGAGCATCCCCCTTCAGATGTTGCCGGATGACGAGGGGTTTCCACAGGTAATCGCGTTGGAGACGGTCCGAGGGTACTACCAGTTCAGCCGTGATCCGGCGTTTGCCACTTCTCCCTTCAAGGTGGACACCGGCGCTCCGGTGACGGTGATCAAGAAGTCGGATTGGAACGTCGCAGGGCGGCTCCCGCAAATCCGCTGGTTGCACGAACCGGGCGTACCCGCCCAGACGAACGGACTGCCCGGCAAGACGTACACCATGGGAGGCGTCGGCGGGGGCACGGTCGACGTCTATTTCGCACGGGTGTGCCTTCGTTTCTTCAAAGCCAGCCGGCCGGAGGACCCCATTCTCGACGTGGACCTGGTCGCCGCGTTGGATGCCGAGGGAAAGCTGAACAATACCTTGCTCGGCCTGGGAGGAGGCGCGTTCCAGGACGGCGGATTGTGCTTGAACGGGCAGACGAGAACGGTGCACCTTGTTCGCATCTAGTCTTTCCCGGGCCCAGCCGCTCTTTTCGGCCGCCCTCCCGGCTGGTATATTGGAAGCGTTCGGCCGTTCGCCGAACCGGTTTCCAAGCAGGTATTCTTCATGGCCGAGTACATATTACGATACGGCGGAATGCGTTTCCTGGGCCTCTTCAAGGGGGACGGCAACGGCGAGTATCGCCACGGCGACCGGGTGATCGTGCGCACCGACCGGGGACTGGAGGTCGGCGTGGTGCTGCGCGAGAGCACGCCCGAGACGGCCGAGATGCTCCGCGAGGCGGGCGAGGGCCAGATCCTGCGCAAGATGACCCGCGAAGACGACATCGAGGCCGAGCAGATCCAGGCCCACGTCCCCGGCGAGATGGAGACCTGCCGGGAGTACATCGAGAAGCTCGGCCTGTCGATGCACCTGGTCGACCTGGAGCACATCTTCGGGGGCGAACGGATCATCGTCTACTACCTGGCCGAGAGCCGGGTCGACTTCCGGGAGCTGGTCCGCCAGTTGGCCGGCGAGTTCCAGACGCGGATCGAGATGCGCCAGATCGGCGTGCGCGACGAGGCCAAGCTCCTGGCCGACTTCGGTGACTGCGGCAAGGAGGTCTGCTGCAACAACCATCTAGTGCAGATACCCCCTGTGTCGATGAAGATGGCCAAGCTGCAGAAGGCCACCCTCGACCCGACCAAGATCTCGGGGCGCTGCGGGCGCCTGAAGTGCTGCCTGCGCTACGAATATGAGACGTACGAGCGGATGCAGAAGGAGCTGCCGCCGATGGGCTCCTACGTCGACACGTCCGAAGGCCGGGGGAAGGTCGTCGGGCAGGAGATCCTCTGCGCCCAGCTTACCGTGATGACCGAGGACCGCCGCCGCGTGATCGTCGATTTGGCCGACGCCACGCGCGTTCCCAAGGACCAGGTCAAGCGACCGCCGAAAGACGAGCCGAAGACTCCCCCGGATTCCTGACCCGTGACCCGTGACCAATGCCGGTTGAAGCGGCAATCCCCCGCGGGCTGCCGCCCGCGGCTATTGACCGCTGACGTCTGACCCCTGATCCCTGGCCCCCGCCCCATGCTCGACCCGACGCATCCGATCGCCAACCTGCTCCGAGAGGACCGCCGGTACCGGATCGAGGCGTACGTCTTCGTATTCGAGGCGCTCAACTTCGCTCAGAACGTGCTGGGCATGGGCACCAAGACGGAGAGCGAGCCGCTGGCCGAACCGGCGGAGCGGGAGGAGTCGGACAAGCCCGAGCGGCACGTGAGCGGGCAGGAGCTGTGCGAGGCCACGCGCAGGTTCGCCCTGGCCCAGTTCGGCTACATGGCCAAGACGGTCCTGAACAGTTGGGGTATTTATAGCACGAGCGATTTCGGCGAGATCGTGTTCAACCTGATCCGGGTAGGGCAGATGCGCAAGACGCGGACCGACCGCCGCGAGGACTTCGACAACGTCTACGACTTCGACACCGCGTTTCGCGAGGGATTCGAGATCAGGCCGTCGGAGTAGGCGACGGGAGTTAGGAGATAGGAGTTAGGAGATGATAGCCGCGGGTGGCAGCCCGCGGGGGGTGGCGCTTCGACCCGCCTTGGTTCGGAGCCGCGAGTCAGTCGGGAGCAGAGATGGGCCGACGCAAGAGAGGCTCCGGGGCGAGCGGGAAGCGGGAATCGCAATCGGCCGGCGCGCGGGCCTCGCCGGTCCGGCCCGCGTCCCCGGCGCCGCCCGCGCGCCCCTCGCCGGGCGCCGGAACGGCCCGCCCGAACAAGGTCCTGCTGGCCGCGGCCGCGGCGGCCGAGGCCGCCTGGCTCGTGGTGCTCTTGGTGCTGGCGCTGGCCGGCTGAAGTCCCGAAACCCCCGACCTGGCCAAGGAGACTTCCGAAGTCTTCGAGACTTCGGAAGTCTTCCGGAGCGTTTTCTTCCCGGGATCACGCAACTCCCCTTGGAATCCGAAGGAAACACCGTGGCCAAGCGTATTCTGTTCCACCCCGAAGAGTACCGGGAACTCAGCGCCGAGGAGCTGGACCTGCTCAAGCTGGGCTACGGCAAAGCCCTGGAGGCCCTGCGCCGCAACGTCACGCCCAAGGGCTTCTCGGCCTGTTCGCTGGCGGATAACCGGGTCTACGGGACCGACGCCAACTACCGCGCCGTCTGGGCCCGCGACGGGGCGAAAAGCACCATCTGGACCCTCGACCTCGACGACGAGGAGATCCGTGCCTGCCAGGGCGCCACGCTGCGCACGATCCTCGACTGCCAATCGCCGGCGGGTCAGATCCCCGGCTACGTGCGCATCGACGACGGGCAGCCCGCCTACGCCGGCGTGGGCGGCATCACCTCGATCGACAGCAACCTGTGGACCCTCGTCGCCGTCTGGCACCACGCCCGGGCCACCGGCGATTGGTCGATCGTCGACGAGTACGCCCCGGCGCTCGAGCGGGCCATGGACTGGCTCGCCGCCCACGACTCGAACAACTGCGGGATGCTGGAGATTCCCGAGGCCGGCGACTGGACCGACCTGTTCGCGCGCAGCTACCACGTCCTCTACGACGAAGTGCTCTGGTACCGCGCGCTGATCTGCTGGGGTGACCTGCTGGAGCGCTGGGGGCGGGAAGCCGAGGCCGCCGACTACCGCCGCCGGGCCGTGCAGGTCCGCCAGCTCGTCCTGCGGAGCTTCTGGCCCTCGACGTCGCCCGAGGTCACCGAGGGGATTCCCAGCTTCGCCGACGTGCAATTCGGGCTGGGCGACACGCGCTACCTGGTGGCGCAGGTCTCCCCGTTCGGCTTCTCCTGGCGGTGCGACGTGTACGGCAACCTGCTGGCCTACCTGGTGCGCCTGGTCGATCGCGAGCGGGCCTTGATGACCTTTCGCTTCCTGTGGGGGGTGGGCGTCAACGAGCCGGGCCCGGTCAAAAACCTCTACCCGCCGGTCCAGGCCGGCGACCCGGAATGGCGCAATTACTTCACCGTCAACCTGCTCAATTTACCCCACCACTACCACAACGGGGGGATCTGGCCGTTCGTGGGCGGGCTGTGGGTCCGCTACGTCCACAAGCTGGGGTTCGTGGCCCTGGCCCGCCGCGAGATGGTCAAGCTGGCCCGGCTCTGCGAAACGGGCGTCGAGCAGCCCTGGGAGTTCAACGAGTGGCACCACGCGGTGACCGGCCGGCCCATGGGCAAGGCCTTCCAGGCCTGGTCCGCCGCGGGGTTCGTCAAGGCCTGCCACGACCTGCACGTCGATCCCGACTCGATGACCGATTCCGTCTAGGCCGCTCCCCTCCGTAGGACGGACCTCCGGTCCGTCGTTGGTGATCCTGAGGGCCGTCCGGTCCGCTACCCGTGATGCTGACGGACCAGAGGTCCGTCCTACGGCTTTGGCGGCTAGCTCAGGGCCGGCACCGCCCACTCATCCTCCTCCATGTCGCGGCCCACGTGCCCGGGAACCCCTTGGGTAGGGTTTCCCTCGCCGACGTGCCCCCCCACCACGTCCACGCCGTCGAGCACGCGAAGAAGCTGCTGGGCCACCCCGGTCCACGTGAATCGTGCCCGGGCCTTCTGCGAACCGAACTTGGCCAACTGCGCGGTCACGCGGGGATACTTCAGGATCGCGGCGATCGCGTGGCCGAACGCCTCGGGGTCGAAGGGGTTGGCGTAGATGGCCTCGAGTCCCCAGGTGACCTGCTCCCAAAGCCCTCCCTCGGTGGTCACCACGGCGGGCGTGCCGCAGGCCATCGCTTCCACGGCCGTCATGCCGAACGGCTCGTACCGGCTGGAGAGTGCAAAGACGTCGGCCACGCGGTAGTAGTCGGCCAGCTCCTCGTCGGGGATGTAATCGCGGAAGATCACCCGGTCGTAGATCCCCAGCTCCCGGGCCAGCTCCCGCAGCTCGTCGACCTGGCGGTGCTCCTCCGGGCTGGGGTCGGTCGAGCCGATGGCCAAGAGGAGCCGGGCGTCCTCCACGCGCTGGAAGACGGCCGGCATCGCCCGGAGCAGCAAATCGTAGCCCTTGTTCCGCGCGATCCGTCCCAGGGCCAGCACGATCGGCCCTTCGGCGTCGAGCTCCTGTTTCAGGGCAGCCCGGGTCGCGGCCGAGACGGGGAAGAAGCGCCGGTCGTCGTAGCCGGGCGGGATCGTCTGGATCTTCTCGCGCGGCACGTCGTATTCGGTCTCGACGAGGATGTCGCGCTGCTGCGGCGTGGTCGCCACCAGCACGTTGCACTCGTCGTAGATGATCTTCTCCTCGCGGATCCGCTGGCGGAAGTTGTACAGCCGCTCCAGCTCCTCGGGGTCGCCGCCCATGTTGTCGCGCTTCCAGGCGCCGATCGAATGGGGCGTGTGCAGGTGGGGGATGCCCAGCCGGTTCGACAGGGCCTGGCCGGCCAGCCCGGCGTCCCAGTAATGGCTGTTGATGAAGGCGTAGCGGAGCCTCTTGCTCTTGATGAAGCGCTCGGCGTTGGTGACCCACTCCGGGATCGAATCGCAGAGGGTCTCCTTGGGAATGAACTCCTTGCCGCCGCAGGGGAAGCGCAGGATCCGCACCCGATCGGCCACCGTCTCGCCGGCCGGCTGGTCCTCGAACCGCCGGGTGAGAATATCGACCCGGTAGCCCAGCCTGGCCAGGCACTTCGACAGCTCCAGCACGTAGACCACCTGCCCGCCCGTGTCCGGTTTGCCGAACTCGGGGTTGGCAGAAACGTACCCATGGGTGGAAATCATCAAAATTCGTCTGGATGGACCGGCCATCGCGATCGTCTCCTTGTTAGGGGTTTCCTTTCCGGCTGTGGGGTGGTCGGCTCCACCGCCACGCTCCGGCCGTCGCCGGCGTCTCGAACACGGCGGATCGGGTCCCGACGCGCAAGCGAGCGCGCCGGTCACCGTGGCCCGGCTGAGACGGATCGAGCGGGCCGACGCGCCCGCGCAAAGAGGCCGGTGCCGCTCGATCGTCGGGAGGGCGGCCAACTGCGGGGCCGCGAGCGAGAAACGTTGAAGCAGTTCCCTAGAGTGCAGGGCGATCGCCCGCCTAACTCGCTTCAACGCCGCAACGATCTGGTCTTCGAGACCCGAGGTCTCCACGACCGGCCTCCCTACTAGACGAGGTCTTCCAAGGCCGATCATTGTAGGGCCGCCGGAGAAAGGCGTCAACCGGCGGCACGGGGGTCAGGTCTTGACTTGTAACTTCCGGGCCTCTTCGCCTGTACAAGGTGCGGCCAGGGCGCGTACCCCGGAACTCACAAGTCAAGACCTGACGCCCACTGCGAACCACACTTGATGGGCCCGCAACACCCCCCGCCCCCGTCCGAACTCGCATTTCGGAGCCGGGCGGCTTTCGGCTACAATCCCCCTCCCCCGCCGGGCAGAAAATCGGTGCAACAACCGGCGAAAGGCAGGATGCCATGAACGGTAAACTAAGCCGAGGAATCGTACTCCCGCTGTCCCTCCTGCTGGGGGCCCGCCTGCTGGCCGGGCCGGCGGCGGCCCAGCCCCGGCGATTTGTGGCCGAGGCCGACTCCGTGCCGGTCGGCGCCTTCGAGCACAATCCCCTGGCCACCGAGGCCATGCGGAGCGACGCCCGCCTGGCCGACGTCTGCTTCGTCGATGCCAGCTTCGGCTGGGCCGTGGGCGACCGCGGCACCATCTGGCACACCGCGGACGGCGGTCGCTCGTGGGCGCTTCAGCCCTCGGGCGTGACCTGCCCGCTCAGGGCCGTCTGGTTCGCCGACCGGCAGACCGGCTTCGCGGCCGGGGGGTTCACCCATCCCTATTCCCACACCAGCCGCGGCGTGGTCCTGAGGACCCGGGACGGCGGCCGCCACTGGCAGCGCGACGAGAACCTGGCGCTGCCGGCCGTCCGGCGCCTGTGCATGTTTGACGAGAAGAACGGCCTGGCGATCGGGTGTTCGTCGGCGATGTATCCGTCGGGGGTCTTTGCCACCGAGGAGGGGTGCCGCGGCTTCCGGCCCCTGCCGGGCGGCAGAACCGGGCGCTGGCTCGCGGCCGACTTCGTCGGCCCACACCACGGGGCCCTGGCCGGGCGCCAAGGGATGACGGCCATGGTGAAGCGCGGCGGCGTCCAGCCGGGGCGGCAGGGCCCATTCGGCCTGCGCAACCTCCGGGCGGTCAAGCTCAGCGGCCCGACCGGCGGCTGGCTGGCCGGCGACGGCGGGCTGCTGCTGAAAACGACCGACGGGGGCGCGAGCTGGCAGCTCCCCCCCGGCGAGCTGCCACCGCTGGCCGCTGAGGAGTTCGACTTCCACGCCCTGGCCGTCGAGGGGGAGAAGTGCTGGGTTGCCGGCTCGCCGGGCAGCCGGGTCTTCTTCACACCCGACGCCGGGCAGACCTGGCAAGCCTTTCCCACCGGCACGCAACTGCCGATCTACGCCCTGGCGTTCACTGACGAGCGACACGGCTGGGCCGTGGGCGGGCTGGGTACGATCCTCTCTACCGGCGACGGCGGCCAAACCTGGCAGCGGCAACGCTCCGGCGGCACCCGGGCCGCACTGATGGCGCTGTTGGCAACGCCGCAGGACGTGCCGCTCGAGCTCCTGGTGCAGCTCTGCGGCCAGGAGGGCTACCTCGGCGTGGTCGAGGTGCTCGCCCGCCGCGACGTCGAAGTACCCGAGCGGGCCGCGGTCGACTCGGCCGACCGGCTGCACGAGGCCGTGGTCGCCATTGGCGCCAGCGACACGGCCGCTGCGTGGCAATTTCCGGTCCGTCAGGCCGGGCTCGAGCTGGACGCGGAACAGCTCATCGCGATCTGGGACCGGGTGAGCGACGGCCAGGGGATGCGGGGCCTCTCGCGCCACCTCACGCGCCAAATCCGGTTGTGGCGGCCCGAGGTGATCGTCACCCACGGGCCCGACCCCGCAGGCGAAAAACCGCTGGCGCACCTGATCAACCGGGCGGTGCTCGAAGCGGTCCAGCGGTCGGCCGACCCGACCAGCTTCCCCGAGCAAATCACCCAAGCGGGGCTGGCCCCGTGGCGCGTCAAAAAGGTCTTTGCCTCGCTGGGCGAGGGGGCCCACGGGTCCATCGACTTGAGCACGTCGCAGCTCGCCCCGCGCCTGGGCGGCTCGCTGGCCGACGTGGCCGCGGTGCCGCGGGGGCTGATCGAGGAGCGTTTTCGGGCAAGCCCGGCGTCGCTGGGCTTTCGGCAGATGCTCGACGACCTGCCGCGGGACGGCGGCCGGGACGACTTCTTCGCTGGCATCGTGCTCTATCCCGGCGGCGACGCCCGCCGGGAGCTGTTCGACGCCCCGCTCCAGGGGTTGGACACGCTCCGCCGCACCGCCCGGAAGCGGCGCAACGTCCGTGCGATCATCGAGCAGGCCGAGTCCGATCCCCAGGGCAGCCCCCGGCTGGTGGGCCAGACCGCCGAGCTGGTGCGTGGGCTGGACGGGCCGGCGGCCGGACGCGTGCTCTACCACTTGGCCGAGCAGCTACGGCGCAGCGGCCACGGTCCCATGGCGGCCGAGACCCTCGAGCTGTTGGTCGAGCGCTATCCCGAGCACCCGCTCGCGCGCCCGGCCCTGGTCCGGCTGTTGCAGTACCGGTCCTCGGGCGAGGCGGCGTGGCGCGAGCAGGGCAAGCAGCGCTACACGGTGCGCCAGGCGTCGACCCTGGCGATCGACCCCTCGGCGCAGGGGTCCGTGCTCGAACGGGCGACCGCCTTGGGGCGGCTGATCGAGCGGACCCGGCCCGCGCTGTTCGCCGAGCCGTTGGTGCGATTTCCCCTGGCCTGCGCGCAGCGGCGCCTGGGCTACGGGCGCGACGCCGAGCGGTTCTACCTGGTCCAGGCCCGCAGCCCCACCGACGACGCCTGGCGCGCGGCGGCCCAGGGCGAGCAGTGGCTTGCGCAGCCGAACGGTCTGCCGCCGAAGCCGGTGCTGCACTGTGCCGCGGCCCCGGCAAAGCCCCGGCTCGACGGCCGGCTCGACGACGCCGTGTGGCAGCGGGCCAAGCCGGCCTCGCTGGCCAGCGCCCGGCAGGACGACCTGGAGTGGCCCGGCGCGGTCCTCTTGGGCTACGACCGGGAGTTCCTCTACGTGGCGGTTACCTGCCGCGAGGCGCCTGGGGTGAAGTACCCCGAGTCCGATGGGCCGCGCCCCCGCGACGCCGACCTTTCGGCCCGCGACCGTGTCGACGTGCTCTTGGACGTCGACCGCGACTTCGTGAGCTACTACCGGCTTTCGGTCGACCATCGCGGCTGGACCGGGGAGGGCTGTTGGGGAGATTCGACCTGGGACCCCACCTGGTTCGTGGCCGCCGAGACCGCCGAGGGGGTGTGGACCGTCGAGGCCGCCGTGCCGCTCGATCAGCTCACGGGCGAGTACCCCCGGGCGCGGAGCGTCTGGGCCGTGGGCCTGCAGCGGACCGTGCCCGGCCTGGGCTTCCAGTCCTGGAGCACCCCCGCGGCCATCGACCCGGTGGCCGAAGGGTTCGGGTACCTGATCTTCGACTGACCTTCCGGCTTCCGGCGTTGGAGTCCAGGCTTCAGCCTGTCTTTCGGCGGGCCTCTTGCCCGCCCAGGCAGCCTAAAGGCTGGACTCCAACCAGAAGTCACGGCCTGGGACTGCCGCGACTACATGCCCCACGCAGCTTGACAGCGCCCCGCC
>Ga0180434_10007589_pt1 | contig 12181 bp, 13 predicted proteins | sample SS_ome_7_FD_132453 | JGI IMG/M metagenome (GOLD analysis project Ga0180434, IMG submission 132453) | Hypersaline lake sediment archaeal communities from the Salton Sea, California, USA - SS_1_D_2 metaG | ecosystem: Environmental > Aquatic > Non-marine Saline and Alkaline > Hypersaline >... | reverse complement strand
TTCCCTCACAATGTTTGAGACCAATTCCTCGCAACTCGGAATATCATTGATCAGGCCGCCGCACATTCCGAAGGTAATCATTCCGGCATCGATATCACCCGTCTCCCAGGCCACATCCTGCATTTCCCCGGACACCAGGGCATACACATCGGCAAAATCCCCACCGGATTTTTCGATCTCGGCCACTTTCAGGGCGACGGCATTGGTATAGACCCGGGCGGTGTTCCTGAAGGTCCTGAAGATCAATGAGGTCTGGGTTTCGTTCATTTCCACGAGCTTCTTCTTGATATTCTCATGCACCGGCGCTTCCTTGGTCGCAATGAAACGCGTGCCCATGTTGATGCCATCTGCCCCGAGCGCCAGCGCTGCGGCCAATCCACGGCCGTCGGCGAAACCACCCGAGGCCACCACCGGAATTTTCAATTTCTGCACCGCGGCAGGTATCAGCACCAGGCCCGTGACATCCTCTTCACCTGGATGACCCGCACACTCGAAGCCATCGATACTGACCGCTGCAACGCCGATTCTCTCCGCCTTCAGCGCGTGGCGAACCGCGACGCACTTGTGAACGACCTTGATGCCGTGTGCATTGAGTTTATCCATGAAAGGCTCAGGGCTACGACCGGCTGTCTCTACAACCTTGACCCCACTCTCGCAGATCACGTCCAGGTAATCGTCATAATTGATTTCCGTCGCCACCACACCCACGGTCAGATTCACGGCGAAGGGCTTATCGGTGAGGGACTGACACTTCTCGATCTCGGCCCGGAGCAACTCGGGGGTAGGCAGGGTAAGCGCAGTCATGGTGCCCAGTGCGCCTGCGTTCGAGGCTGCAGCCGCCAGTTCGGCTGTTCCCACGCGCATCATTCCACCGCAGATAATCGGTGTTTCAATCCCAAGCAATTCGGTCAATCTGGTTTTCATGGCGCATTATTTCCTCATTACCGGTTATTGGATTTCTTGCTCTGCGCTGTCTCGCATTTCATGATGGCACAATGGGTGCCGAAAAGAAAGGACACGGGGTATCGTGTAATTCTAAGCCGTCGCCTGGGCCAGACGAGGTTCTGGCGCCGGCGAGAGCGAACTCGCTGAATCGTTCCCATCTGATGATTCTCAAGTGTGCCTCTCACGGCGGGCTGTGGGGAAGCGGCCTCCCCTTGGGGTTGGAATGGGTCGGGGAGGTGGTCGAGGTCGGTGTGGAAGCAAGATGTCTGAGAGAAATCCTTAGGAAATACGAATCGCCCAATGGATAGGCAGCAGCCCTCAGGGCAGACTGTTACATAGCTGGGGTCGGCCTGTCCAGTCAATCTGGTCCACCTCTCAGTCTTTTCGCCCCAGGCCATTCCTAGAGCCAACGGAAGGCATTTCTGAACGCCTCTTTCCCGCCCGATTCGAGTATCTCCCCGTGCGTAAGGGTTACACGATCGAAATCCCATCGGAGGATGCGGTCGCAGGAAGACCTGAGTGCCCGACGGTCTCTCACCATGAGTTTGATTACGCGAGCCATAGTGAACTTTGCTTCGTAGTCCTGGATCCATCGTCGGTAGAGGCGTAGCCAGGAAGATTCTGACGGCGGGTAATTGAAGCAGAGATCAGTCAGTAGGAGCGTCCGACTCGCCGGGTGGAAGAACGCTACTTCGTTCAGTGCGGGCATCCCTCTCACCAGGGTCTGCACCAAGTTGCCTTCCCAGGCTTCTGGGGATTCTTCGCTCAGTACGTGGTGAAAACGGAGGTCTTTGCGCTTTTCCGGAAGCCCGGGTGCTGCGTAGACCAAGGCCTGGGGATACTCTTCGATGCAGGCTTTCACATGTAGATGATGATAGCGGTTGGGGGCGACTATGGCACCCACCTCACCGAGAGCGGAAAGACTCTGACGCAGTTCTTGCGTGAGGGGAACCGGCGAGTGAAGAAGAAGCTTTCCACCCTTGTATCTGACAATGGTCATTCGGGTTCCTATCTGGAGTCCGAGAAAACGTTGTGGTGCAGCGGCTACCCAGATGTTCTCGGCAAGCTCTTGTAGCATCGAGTATCCTCCTGACAAGCAGACTGTTTGTATGATTTGTCAGCGGTGCCCCCTTTACCGAAATCTCATGTTGAAGGTGTTCAAGAACCATCTCCAGCCGCCAGTGTAGCCCACGGGGAAAATGTACTTAGGTGGCAGAAGGATATCCATGCGCACAATTCGGGCACTCACCGGATCTCCGGCAACGAGTCGCGCAATAGGATCGAAAACAGAATCGTTCAGAACAAGCTTGGTCTGTGCTTTGAATGACTCGTGTATGACCTCCCTGGGGTAGAAAAGCAAGACAGGATTCATCGTCAGCATCTGTCCCGGTCCACCAAGATTGAAATTCTTGTGTCCGAAAACGGGGCCGGGATTTTCTTCAGGTTCGCCGCGTCGGGCTTCGACGGATATCAATCTTATTCCCCGTCTTGTTACACCGGCCCTGATGGTGCCATCGGTTTCCGCAAAAGTTAACTCCCCGAGTTTTTTTGGATATCCCAGGAAATCACGGCCGCCGATCAGGCCAACGTCATTGTCCACCAAGATCCAGTTGCAGTGAATCCCCCTGCCCAGAAGCGTCCGGACGTGAACCATCATGACCGCTTCCCTGTAAGGTTCTCCAAATGGGAATATGGGATAATCGGCAACAAACATGGTGGCCATTGGCGGGTTTGTCGGCCATAAGCCCAAGGGCAGGATCTTTCTGACTTCACGGCGATCAAGCGGCACATCCATCAGGACCATGGATGCGTCTTGAAACGGAATGCCGTATTCTCCCAGAAAAATGGTCTTCAATGAGCTGTATGAATTTGGTATCTGTTTCTTGTCTTCATGCATTCTTGAACTCCTTTTACCATTCTCCTGAATGGGAAATTCGGGTAGGAACAGAATGCGAAGAATACAATGACCAGGGCCCCCGGGTCCGATCGCGGATAGAGTCCGAAGGAAAAGCCGGAAAGGGGGATTTCGGTTATTCCGCGCGCTTTTTTATCTTTCGAAAACGTCTCATGTTATAACGCCCTATAAGGCCCATAATAGATGGATGGAGCCTGTGCAGCCACCAGGCAATACGCGCATTGAGCGGGAAGACGATCATAGCCCTGTTGCGGGCGACACCGCGCAAGATTATTTTCGCTGCCCTGTCAATATCGTTCATTGTGAGCAGCTCGAACATTGACATGAATTCATCCCGCTTTGCATTCAAGACCGGAGAAGTATCAAAGAATTCCGTTTTCATTATGCCCGGGCAGATCGCGCTTACCTTCACTCCAAGTGCCGCGCCCTCGGCACGAAGAGAAGTTGAGAGGCCAACGACTGCGTGCTTGGTTGTGCCGTATGCAACTTCTACCGGAGCGGGCAAGAATCCGGCAATTGAGGCTGTGTTGACAATGTGTCCCGATCCCTGCTCAGTCATCAGTGAATAGGCTGCAAGTGCGCCGTATATCACCCCCATGAGGTTTACATCTATGATCTTCTGCCAGCCATCAAAACCCTTGTCTCTTTCATCTCCGATAATGCCGATCCCGGCATTGTTGAACATATAATCAATACTTCCGTATCTCTGTGCTGTCTCATTGACTAATTTCTCGACATCCGCTTTCTTTGTCACATCCAGCGCAACAGCTTCAGCCTTTCCGCCCGATGAGACGATAGACTCTGCAACCCGTCCTGCGCCTTCGTGGTCTATGTCGGCAACGGTAACCATTGCGCCATATTTTGCCAGGTTTTCGCACAGGGCGCGCCCGATACCGGATGCTCCTCCCGTAACAATTGCGTTCTTGTCATCAAATATCTTCATGAGAACCCCTCTCTTGAGCGGAGACTATCTCCCCGACTTTCTCAACGCCTGAACCGTGAAATACTTTTCGTCCAGGCCGGTGTCATAGACGGTGGTGGTCGGAAGCTCCTTACGGCACCCTCCAAAGAGCTCATATCTCCCTGACTCGAGATTCATGTAGATGTAGGCTGCCTGCATCCTCATCTTGTTGCAACTATCAGCAAACCCATAGAGTTCGTACGTTCGCCACAGATTCCCGCGCTTGTCATACCTGTCCGCAAGCACGGGTTGCCACATATCTTCATCATAATAACCGACACGTCTACTATAGGGGTGATTGAGCCCCTTTTTCAGGGTCCCTTCCACGATCCAGACCCGGTGCAATTCGTACCGTATCGGCTCCGGATTGATGTCCATTGCCCAGCATTCGTCTTCATCCTCGGCATTCGGCGAAAAGAGGTCGTAATTGTTGTATGCAATGTACATTTCCTTCTTGCCCATGAGCTTCCAGTCCCACCAGGCCACCGTTCCCCTGAACTCGAGGCCGTTTTCGTCCATGGTGAGCTCTCCATCGAGCTGGCCTCCGTTTGTCATGGAGGGGGCGCGCCGCACCCGCCTCAGGGTAGGAAGGAACAACCATGCATCGTCCAGTCTGCTGGAATCCATGTAGGAAACGGTGAGGAAGTCGACTCCCTTTTCATCCGCAGGATAGGTGGTCAGGACGCGGATTTTCTGAAAAACACCGTCAGGATTCGGAAAGGGTCTGGACTTCAGTCGGGTTTCACCGTACATGAGGACCTTGGTCTTCCACATGGTCTTCTTGATCTTGCCGGAGGGACTGACAAGCCTGCGGCACTGAAGGGAGTCGGCGTCGTCCCCAAGGTACATCCTCCGGATGTTCCATATCGCCTCGACGCCATTCTTTGGATTCGGAAAGGCAATCCCCCCGTTGAATCCATGTATATTCCCATCTTCATCGACATGGCAGGTTTCCAGGTTCTTCTCGACGGCCGCATAGAACTCGGGACAAAATTCTATGTTTCGGCGGGTCCTATAAACGTTCATGTAGAAGTTCTTGTGCTTCTGCAGACGCATGATCTGTCCAGGGGAAAGCCGGTCCTTGTGTTCCTCCAGGTTCGTGTGGTCGATGCGGAACAGGGGCCTATCCTCCTTGTAGGGGTTGGGAAAGTACTGGCCCTGCGCGTAGTCACTCGGACAGGGCAGGTTCTTGTGCCCTTCCCAGGCGGGGATCTCTCCCGTGGCATTGGGGCCGGGATCCGCCCCAACCAGGCTGATATCAAGTGCGTGGCTTGTGGCGAAGGGCGCGGCGAGAAGGTAGCAAAGGACGAATACGCTCGCAATGGAAGCCCTCATCGGATACCCCTTTCGTTTTTCGGTACATGGATAGGTGCGACTTCACTTCGAGGAACTTCTGGCCGGAGGGCCATGCGCAGGTGCGAGGTGAGTAACGCAGGGGGAGGAAATCAGGATGCAAGTCGATTCGGTTGAACTCAGCTCCCGCGAGAAGCCCTTCGATCCAACAGCCGAATTCTCTCTTCTAGCCAATTTCACAGACAAGACCGGTATGCCGCAAGCCTTCTTTCTGGCCTCCTTCCTGTAGACACGATCAAGAATGCCTTGTTTTGACTCATCTTGTGCATTTCATCACAGAAGAGGCCAGGATCCCAGTAGTAACCCTGCTCTTCCATAGCATCCATGAACTCCTCGATAGCCTCGATAACGGACGACCCGTAACTTGACAGATCTTCGGTCGTGATCATGCTGTCCATTTTGGGCCTGTCCCCGGATTTCGTTGATCTCTCTCACAGGATTCAATCGCCATAACGAAGAGGGGGGGAAGGATGTGTCATTACGCTGACGACATCATTCAAAATGAATTCAATTCTGTCCGCGCTTTGCAGGAGAAAGGGGGTTGCTCCGTCAAGATCCAGGTCCCTCAGGTTATGAGCCATGGGGTGATCTATAGATCCAACTTCCAGCCGGGCCTCCTTGTCTCTAAAGATTCTCGCGGGACAATTGAAGTTTGAGATGATCTTCACGATTGAATCCTGATGATTGCTATAGACCATAGAATCGAGAAACGTGAAGGGCATTCCCTTGTTGAAGGAGCTCTCCATTGACAGGATCTTTTCTCCAGTGCTCTTGACAAGGACGTCACCTGTAAACCTGTCATTGGAAAAGTCGAGTGATATATCGGCAAGGAATTTGGGCACGCCCCAGATTTCCCTGCCGGCTACCAATGGAAGTTCTTCAGTGATCGGCAAATCGAGCGTATAAAAGCCAAGCTTTCTCCTTTCAGCAGGCATGAAGAGCTGAAGCCTCTGGGCCAGCCATGACATCTTCGGCTGGGGAGAGACTGCAATCATCAAGAAACCTTCATTATAGGGCTCCAGGGTTGACCGCCGGTATTCAAACAAACCGAGCGTAGCTATCGCCTTCCCTCTTGAAATCTTGATCGGATAGAGGCCCGTACCCTCCAGCTTCTGAGCCGCCTTCTCATAATCGCATGTAAAGAATGCGGCAACGGCAGATCCATCAGAACAGAAGACCGGAAGTTCAACAGGTCCCAGGGAGGTATGTGTGGTCTTCGTCGAAATGCCCGTTTTCTTCATCTCTTCATCTTTCATCGACCTGTGGCTCATCAATCCTTGGGGTGAAAGTAGGCTTTGTAGCGCATGGCCTTGGAAATGGTAAAGGTGAACTCGGAATAGCTGCCGAACGTGTTCTCGTTGTTCTTGATCGAGGAGCCCTTGTAGTTCCACTCGTAGACGGGTGACGTGTCGATCACTTTGGTAAGAGAAAACACTTTCGTCGTGTAGAAATACGTCTGGTTGAGAAAGGAAACCGTCAGCGTCGGGTTCTCGAAGGTCTGCACGAAAAATGGATCGAGTTCCTGCCTGCTGTTCGTCGAAGTCCGGCGGAAATCCGCATGGATGAGGTCTTTGATCGTGCATTTCCTCGTCGTGTCCGTCTCTTCAATGATCATTCCCGGGTGGTATTCCTTGCGGAAGCCCCAGTAGAGATCTCCGAAAATTACGCCAAAGAAGTAATCCAGGTAGAGCACCGGCACGTACGAGCACAGCTGCTCCTCCTTGCCGTGCGTGTAGATGACGGGAAAATAGAACATGAACTCCTCATAGGAGGGATAGGAAGGGTACGTAGACGGATCATGACCGGTAATCAGAGGTCGCACATTCTTGCCCGTGGCCAACTGCAACATGAAGGGATGCATGCCCTCCATCTTCTTCACCGTCGGGTATTTCTCGGCCATCACCTTGTCGGACGGTATGGACATCGCCCGTGGCAACAACTTCTGGACGGCCTCCCGGGGGTAATAACCAACGGCCATGTTCGCCGAGTAATTTCCAATGAGAATCGGGTCGTGGGGGTCCTGCCTCATGAACGATATGAGTTTCTGCATTTCTACTCCCGCTCAATCAGGGATCTACCGGATCATACCCAATTGATGATTGCTTCGTTTCTCAAGGGTATCCGTTGGAACGTATTCTTCGGATAGCCTATGCTCATGGAATCATACAAGTCACACCCAAAGGGAATCAGGCTTCCAACGGCTTCCCGCGCCGGGGGATGCATCATGGTAGCCGCAGTAAGAAATCCGTTCCAGACGGTTCGAATGCCGTGCGGTATCGCTGCCAACTCGAGGTAGACCTGGCGAATTGCGCTCTGCTCCCGGGCGATGTAATAGTCTGTCATGAAGGCGGGGCCAAAGAGGACGACGAGGTGGGGTGCTCCCCGGAATATGGAGTCTTCCCCCTTTTCCCATAGATCGACCAGAAGATCCGAATCGGTTCCGTAGTAGTCCCACGGATAGGGGTGCTCCATATTCGGTTCCTTGTTGGCCTTCATGAAGTCGATGACCGTCTGACCGATGCGCCTGATCTCCTCCTTGGCGCTGACAACAAGCCATTGGGTGAGCTGGCTGTTATGACCGGAAGGACCGTACCTGGCCACGTTGATGATTTCTTCTATGGTTTCACGCGGTATCTGCTTGTCAAGGTAAGCCCTGTGTGTGCGCCTGCCGGTCAGGAGCTGGGCCATCTGTTCTCTGCTCACGCTGAGCTCCGGACGGATCTGCACGCATTCTTCCGGACTCTGGACGCCGGGCGAAGCCATCAGGCCGTGGGAGGCGCCATTGAGTGTCAGTGCGCCGGCCGGGCAGACAGCCATGCAATGGCCGCAATTGACGCAACGTTCCTCCGCCGACCGCACTTGGATTTCTCTTGGGGTGGGAAGAGAACTCTCGGTCTTCATTTCCAGCAAACGGAAAGGACATTCCTCCAGACAGGTCCCGCACTGAATACATTTCTCAGCATCTACAGTTATCAAGCCCATGTTCGCAGTTCCCCTTTCCTGATTCATTGACAGCGGTGAGCATGCCTCCTATCCCTGACTGGGGCATGGGAATCCTCTGCCCACATTCCCCACAAAACTCCCGGGCACAGCAATTCTTGCGGTTTGTCAGTCTTCAGGCGATTCTTCTTATGGTCTCTACGATCTGCTCCTCACGGACCCCCGGACCGAAGACCGAGGCGATCCCCATCTCTGCCAGTCGATTGCTGTCGCCGGGCGTTATGACCGAGCCGCCGACGACGACAGGAATGTCAACACTCTGCTCCTTCATCAATTCCAGGAGGTCGGGTAGATAGTACAGGTATTCCCATGAGTGGCAACTGAGCCCGACAACATCCACGTCCTCCTCCATACAGACCTTGAGGATCGTGGACGGCAAATTGAACCTGCCCATGTAGAGCACCTCCATGCCGGCGTCTTGTAACAGGCTCGCTACGGCGACGGCACCCAACTCATGCTGATCCATGCCCAGGGTCCCGACGAAAATCCTGATCCTTTTCATGCGACAGAGCCTCTCATGCGGGTGATTCGATCATACCGAGCGGATCGTAGGGACAATCGTAGGCCATGCGCATCATGCCGGCGATTTCCCCCTGCGTTGCACCGGCCAGCAGAGCCTCCTTGGTGATGTGTATCAGGTTCTGCTCCTGGTCCTTGGCTTTTTCGCAGACCTCGAGGAGCACGTCCCTGATCCTGGCCGGGTCACGGCTCTCCTTGAAACGCCTGATCTCGTCGATGCGGGACCAGCAGGGTTCGATCTTGCTCTCCACGACCTCCTTCAGCAGGGTGTCTTCCTCTTCGGGAATTTCGAAGGTGTTGAGGCCCACCTTCGGGAGGCTTCCATCGCTGATCTTCCGGGAGTAAGCGGCCATGGCGTCCTCGAAATACCGCTTGAACCATCCCTTGTCCGACAGTTCTGCCGGATCGCCCATGGCCTCGATCTCCAGGACCCGGTCCCATATCCGCTTCTCCATCTCGTCCGTGAGGGACTCGATGAAATAGGAGCCCCCGAGCGGGTCGATCACCTTGGCCACGTTCGACTCCAGGTGGATGATCTGCTGGGTCCTCAGGCCTACCATGTGGGATTCCGGGCTGGGCGTGCGAAATGCCTCGTCAAAGGCGGAGATCTCCATGGCCTGCACGCCGGCCATGACCAGGGCCAGGCTCTGCAGGGTGCCGCGGACGATGTTGTTCACCGGCTGCTGCGCGGTCAGGGAGAGCCCGGAGGTGTGGCAGGTGATCACGGCAGACCAGGATCGGGGGTCCTTTGCCCCGAATTCCTCCCGCATCATCCTGGCGAAGAGCCGCCGGGTGGCCCGGATCTTGGCGACCTCCTCGAAGAAGTCCATGCTGCAATTGACCAGGATGCCGATGCGCGGCGCAAAGCTGTCGATGTCCATCCCGCTCTTCAGCAGTTCCCGGATGATGTACCGGATCTCGATGAAGCCCAGGGCCATCTCGTTCGCCGCGTCCATGCCGGTCTCGGCGATGAAATAGGTGTCTTCCACAAAGGAATGGAATTTCGGCATCTTTTCGGTGCAGAACTTGATGCAATCCACGGACAGCCGGAGCCTGAGGCGAAAGGGCATGTGAGAGGCATACCCGCAGTCTTCCACGTAGAAGGGCGCCTGGATGACAGATCCTCGGATGCGGTCCAGGGGCACGTCGTTGTCGCCGGCGATGATGCTCAAGCTGGCCGCAGCCATGGATGAGGGCAAGGAGCAGGACACCACGGCGGAGTCCAGGGGGATGTCCTTGAAGAGTTCCCGGTAATCATCCAGGGAGCAGAGGGATACGCCCTGGGTCCCCACGGCATTGGCGGCCAGGGGATGGTCCGCGTCCATGTAGGCCATGCAGGGGCTGTCGCCGATAACGTCGAGCCCGGTCTGGCCCTGGGCGAGGAGGTACTTGAGCTGTTCGTTCGACCTTGACGGTTCGCCCTCTCCCGAGAGCTCGCGCTGCATCCATCCCCCCCCGGTCCGGGCGCTGCGACCCCGGGTGTAGGGGTAGTCGCCGGGAGCACCCAGCTGCTTCTCGAAGTCATGGTCTCCGAGGTCCTCGGGCATGTATACAGGCTTGAGCGGTATTCCGGATCGGGTATTGCTTTCAGCCATTCCGCGGAAGTCCTCCTCTCTTCTTCAATTCTTGATCCGCCCATGATTTGAGAATCTGCACGGTCATGCGAAGACGTGCATCATCGACTGGAGGTTGAGATACTCGTAGAGTCGTACGATTCGCCCGTCCTCCACGTAGATAATGAGACAAAGGGGTACCGCGAGGGCTTCGCCGGACGCGAGCTCACCCATGATCCTGCATCTTTGGACGAACCCACCCTGAAAGAATTCGCGTGACTCGACATCGTAGTGCAGATTCTTCACCTTTTGATGAAAGACGCTCACCATGTTGAGAATCATCTCGAGGCCGTGGGTCTCGGGCATGAAATTCATCCAATACTCGACGTCGGGAGCATACGCCTGCCGCACCGCATCCATGTCCTCGCGCTCGATCGCGGCGAAAAACCGATTCGCGAGTTCATCCATGTCCTTGTGTGCTTCTTCTGTAAGGTTCGTCATGGGAGTTCTCCTCCTGAAGGGCGATTTCCCTATCGCTGCAGCCGACCCGGATGTCCCGGGTGAACGAAGGGCAGGCTGACACCTTCCGCCTGCGATTTCTCCGTGTCAATATGGCCGATACCCACCACTTCACGTTGAGCGAACAACCAGCCCTCATCGGTTCGTACGAGGCGGTCGACCCATCGGCCCCAGTATTGCAGCGGTTCATCCGTATTGGCCATGCGATGAAAGGCATAGACATAAGACATGGCCGTTGCCTGATCGCCTTCCAGGTTTATGCTTGTGTTCGTGAGGTGATGACTTGTGGTCGAAAACATGGAGAGTATTACCGACAGCACCTCGGAGATCTCCTCCCGTCCGTGGAATGTTCCCCAGTACTCCCCTATGCCGTCTTCCGTATAGCAGGCCGCCGCCCCTTCAGGGTCATTGGCATCGATACGATCTGCATAACGGACCATGAGCTGTTGAATGGCATGAATGTCGAGTAGTTCCTGAACGGCTTTCTCCATTTGCTCCTCCTTTTCTCGTATTACGCGAGGAAACCTCCCGCCTCCATGGTCCTGGCTACATCCGCTAAATCGAGCTCTTCCAGAGTGGTCTTCTTCTGCAGCCCCGTCTTGATGTCCCACCCCCGGAGAGTATAGAACTCATCCTTCATTTCTTCGAATTCCTTTCGGTCCACGACGAGGCCCTGCCTTGAAATCGTCCGGCCATCCTCTCCCGGTATCAGGGCCTCCGGATTGCCGAGTGCTTCCATCTGCGAGGCGGGGCTGGAGAACTCATACTCATCGAGAGCGTCACCGGCTCTCCCTTGCCACCCCTCCCTGATCAAGATGGCCCGCTGGAGATTGAATACCCGTGCGCCAATGCGATAGAGGCCCTCTTCATCCACTTCTCTTCCCGTTACTGCCGAACAGATCTGGCTCTCCAGAGTCGGGTCGCCCACATTATCGTGAGTGGCCTCCGAGTACATGATCGGCCAGTTGAAATCACACAGGATCAGAGATTCCTTGGCATGCTGACGGTCCTGGATCATGGCTGCTGCCAGGGCCTTGCCGTTCCAGGTGGAAAAGTCTGCGGCCAGCTCGCTTCCCCAGAACCGTTTGGCGATTGCCCGCAGGACAGGAGTCGTGACCCCGGACTTCTCCGGTTTTTGGATCTCGTTGAGCGACCATCGCATGACCACCGTGACGACTTCATGAAGCTGTTGTATGGCGAGCCTGGGCTCCATGGCATGGAACAGCCCTGTGGTCAGATAGGCTCTGGGGCCGTAAAAGGGCCGGTGATCGTGTCTGTTGATGAAGTCTCCTGTCAGGTTCTGTGCCTCTTCGCCCAAGGCCTTAGCCGCTTTTTGCGTTCCTTCTGCCAGGATACCCCCGATGCCCTCCCGGTGCGATATTTTCTTCACGAGGGCGTCGATGAACTCCAGGCTGC
>Ga0180434_10007585_pt1 | contig 12186 bp, 9 predicted proteins | sample SS_ome_7_FD_132453 | JGI IMG/M metagenome (GOLD analysis project Ga0180434, IMG submission 132453) | Hypersaline lake sediment archaeal communities from the Salton Sea, California, USA - SS_1_D_2 metaG | ecosystem: Environmental > Aquatic > Non-marine Saline and Alkaline > Hypersaline > Sediment... | reverse complement strand
TGGCCTGGTCAATTTGACCTTGTATCCAGGCCGCAGCGAATTTGCTTACTTCCCTGAGAACACTCCAGCGGTTGTGGTCGAACCCCTAGGCGCCAGGGGATGGCTTTTGGTGGCGGGCTGGTCTGTGCGTTGTTTCAGCCGCAGCGATGAGATCTGGATCAAAGGCGTGGCTGAAAAGCTCAGAACTGCACTGGAGCAGCTTGATTGCGATCCGATGGCTCAGCTGAATCAGGCTGATCAAACTCGAGCCTCGTCTGCACCCGAGAACCAGGAGCTGTGAAGCGAATCTGCCCATCCTCACCCGTGAAGCCCTGCATGACTTCCGCTCGCGTGAGTTGATTGAGTTGTTCACGCCGCAGCTCAACGGAACCTCGGGCCATCAATTCACCGGTGTCCCAATTCCAACGGCACTGTTTGGCGTTTAACGATTGATCAGGCTGTTGCAGCTGGCAATCGCTCGTGAGCAAGAGTTCCTTGCGCTGATCCCACAGCTCAAATCCGCCACCACTGGCTGTGAGCTTTTTGAAGGTTCCCTGAGCCGGTGCGCTTGAGCTCAGGCGGTTGTCTTGGGTCCACCAACGGGTTTTACCGGCTCGCAATGTCAAGCCTTCGGCGGCTTCATCGACTGTGACGGGAGCCTCAAAGTCAATCCAGTTCTCGGTGGTATTGCCGGTCAATGCGGAGGCCGACAACAACCGTTGCCGGTTGGCCTCGGGCCGCTGCACTCCTTTGACAGGACCTGCCACGGTCAAAGCGCCAGATTTGAGATTCCAGTCAGCTTCTGGGCTACGCAACAGCAAAGTTGCTGGCTCACGGTGCGATTGACCTTTGTTCCAGCGTCTCAAGACCAAGTTGTCACGCAACTGAAGTTGTTCGAGTTTGGAATCGAACTGAGCGTGCTTTGCGGTGAGCAGTTGCTGTGGATCCTCAGCCTTGGGAGAACCTTGCAAGACCAAAAGATCGTCATTGGGTGTCCATACAGCACGGTTGCCTGTGATCACCAACCCACTGCCATCCAAGGCCCGAAGGTGAACGCCATCAATCAGTTCGACTTGCTCGCCATCGCGGATTAATAACCCTTTGGGTGCACTCAGCCGATAGGCGGGCTCCCCTTTTCGATAAAGCACCCCCACTGGAGCGGTCACAACCGCTTGGCGGTTGTCGAGTTGATAGCGGCTGCGGGGGCTGCGTAACTCCCAAAGGGGCTCACCAGCCTCATTGTTTTGCCGAAGTGTGAGGCTACGGAACTGAAACGGTTTCGCTGGCTCTGGACTTTGCGACACACCGACGCATCCATGCAACAGCAAACAGAGCAGCCCCGCTCCCGCGCCTAGAGCAAAGACCTTCAAATTGGCTCCTCCAGCTCCAAGCGTTGCAGCAGCGGGGATGGTGCATCCAATGGGCCTGGCGTGAGCTGCCCCCAATTCAAAAGCTCGTTCCAATCCCCTGAGGGTGCATTGAGCTGCTGCAAGAGCCGTTCACTGAACTCGGGCAAGAGCGGTTGCAGCACAACACCCACCACGCGGCTGGCTTCCAGCACCGCATACAAGTCAGCGGCCACTTGATCGCGGTTGGCTGGATCTTTGATGGCCTTCCAAGGAGCTTGATCACTGAGGTAACCGTTGGCGGCAATGGCCAACTGCAGCGCCTGTTCGGCCACAGCATGGAACCTGAGCTCTTGGTAGTGGCTCGCCACATCAGCCACCGCGGCTTGTGCGGCTTGCTTGAGGGGATGGTTGCTGGGGAGCTCTTGAGGCAGTGATGGAACACCCTCAAACCATTTACGCGCCATCGAGATGGAGCGATTCACCAGATTGCCGATGGTGTTGGCCAGATCGTTGTTGACCAGATCCAAGAGGCGCTGCTGCTGGATATCGCCATCGTCGCCAAATTGGATGTCGCGCAGCAGGTACCAGCGCACAGCATCGCGGCCGCAGATCTCAAGCAAACGGGTGGGGTCAATGGAATTCCCCATGGACTTGCCCATTTTTTGACCTTCCCGGGTGAGGAAGCCATGGCCAAACACCCCTGTTGGCAAATCAATCCCAGCGGATAAACACATCGCGGGCCAATACACAGCGTGGAAGCGCAAGATGTCTTTGCCAATCACGTGCAATTGGGCTGGCCAGCCATTACTGAGGGCTTGATCCAGCGTGGCTGGCTGATCAGGCTCTAGAAGGGCTGTGATGTAGCCCAACAGGGCGTCAAACCAGACGTAGAAGGTGTGCCCGTCATGACCAGGGACCGGCAGACCCCAGCTCACGTTGCGCCGGGAAATGGAGAAATCTCGAAGGCCGTTGGCAACAAAATTTTCAACTTCTTTGCGCCGGCTGGCTGGGCGAATGAAGCCCTCGGTTGCAATGAGCTTTTCAATGGCGTCTTGGTAACGACTCAGCCGGAAGAACAGGTTGGCCTCATCACGCCATTCCAAGGGTTTCTGGTGAATCGGGCAGTGGGGTGATTGGGCCTCTTTCGGATCATCTTTGTATTCTTCACAGGCAACGCAATACCAGCCTTGTTGCCGGCCTTCAATAATGTCACCGTTGGCTTCGACTCGGGCGAAGAACTGCTCAACAATCGATTGGTGGCGGGGATCTGTGGTGCGTATGAAACGATCATTGCTGATCTGCCACTGCGACCACACCGATGCAAAGGTGCTGCTGATTTGGTCGCAATGTTGCTGAGGATCAATCCCCGCTGATTCAGCGGTTCGTTGAATCTTTTGACCGTGTTCATCGCACCCCGTGATGAACACCACATTCTCGCCGCTAAGTCGCTTAAAACGGGCCAGAGTATCGACTGCCAACGTGGTGTAAACACTGCCGATGTGGGGCTTGTCGTTGACGTAATAAAGCGGAGTGGTGAGTGTGCTTGTCATCAACGCGATCTTACTGAGGCTGCGCCCGTCAGCATGATGATCTCAGTTCAGTGCAGCGATGGCTTTTCAGCAGGGCCACGTCCCCGTTCTGGTCATAGGTGGCGGCATTGGTGGCTGTGGCGCCGCGCTCCAATGCGCCCGCTCTGGCGTTGAAACACTTCTGGTGACACCCGGCCCCTGGACCGGCGGAATGATCACCAGTGGTGGTGTGTCGGCCCCCGATGGCAATGAGCTGAGTGCCTGGCAGAGCGGACTTTGGGGTGCCTTGCTGCGTCAGTTGCGTCTTGAACTACCCGACGGGCTCGATCACAACTGGGTCAGTTGCTTTGGGTTCCGCCCGCAACAAGCTGAATCGATCCTGCAGCGCTGGATCCGTGAAGCTCGCCGCCTGAGCTGGTGGTCGGGCGTTGAAGTGTTGAGCCTGGAGCGCAATGGTGATCAGCTGAGCAAGGCCGTTCTGCAGCGCAATGGGGAACCGATCACCATCAGTTTTGATGTGCTCGTTGATGGCAGCGAGCTCGGCGACAGCTTGGCGTTGGCAGACATTCCCCACCGCTTGGGTTGGGACTCCCAGCAGCTGTGGGGTGAGCCCAGCGCCCCCTCAGCTGAGGCACTGAAGGACCCTTTTTTTGAGCGCGAACCGGTGCAATCACCCACCTGGGTGATCCATGGGCAGTGGCAAGGACCTTGGACTCCACCAGAGCAGCCGATCGAGCCCTTCAGCGGACTCTTCAAAGGCTGCGCTGATCGTTTTTCACTGCCCCAACTGCTGAGTTATGGCCGACTCCCCGGCCAGCAATTGATGCTGAATTGGCCCTTGCACGGCAACGACTGGCCTGTTGATCCAGGGGCGGTGTTCAGCGGGGATGCCCAGCGCCAGCGAGAGCAGCTCACAGGCCTGCGTCAGCACAGCGAGGCTTTCCTGGCTCAACTGCAAGCCGCTTGTGGCCCGCAGCTGCAGCCTGCATCAGCCTTTGCTGGAGAGGCCTTGGCCTTTCAGCCCTACTGGCGTGAGGGGCGCCGCTTGATAGGGGCCACCACGGTGATTGAGCAGGACTTGCTGCCGCACTCCCCCAATGCTGAGCACCAACAACAGGCGATCGCCATTGGGAACTACGCCAATGACCACCACTACGGCGAACGTGAGTGGCCCTTGGCGGATAAATCCATGGCCTGGGGTGGGCGCCGCAGCGGAACGCCATTTGTGATCCCCTTTGGTGCGCTGTACACCCCTGAGATCAGCAATTTGTTGATGGCTGATAAATCCATCAGCGTGAGCCACATGGCCAATGGGGCGACCCGGATGGGCCCATTGCTGCTCTTGGTTGGACAAGCCGCTGGTCAAGCGGCCGCGCTCTGCGTGCAGCAGCGCCTTGCTGTGGCTGAGCTGCCGGTGTCCGAGCTGCAGCGGCAGCTGCTGAATGATCCGGTGGCCCCCTCGGGTGTTGTTCCGTGCCCTGAGCTGCCGTGGCATCAGCCCGACTGGGCTCAGCTGCAGCTGGATCGGCTCGATGGAGAGTCCACTCAGCATCAACCCGCCACGGCTCCACACGAACCAGCCAGCCAGCAGCAACGGTTGTTGATTCAGATTGACGGTGAGCGTTGGTGGGGCGATACCGAATCTGGGCAGCGCCTACCCCTGATCACCCTCGAGCCGCAGGTGCAGCAAGTCCTGCCTGATCAACACGGACGCTGGCTGGATCTGGAGGGTTCTGCCAATCCCTTTGGACCCTGGTGGCGGGTTAACCGGCTATGCCCTTAAGACGCAGCAGGTCGCTGGCGGGATCAACCCGCTCCAGCTGGATGAAGAGCTGATCGCCAAGCCCCAGTCCGGCTTCAATTTGGGCCGGCAACTCCATGGCCCAGGCCTCCAACCGCACCAGAGCGATGCCGTTGTCTTCCCGCAGCCAGCTCAGCAGGATCGCTGGCTGCGGCCATTGCGGGATTGGTCCGGCCAGCCATTCCAACAGGGCCATGCGTTGGTCTTGGCGGGCAATCAAACTCGCCTCCCGTTGACCTTGATCCAAGCGCTGCAACAACGCGCCGATGGCTTCAGCGTCGAGCGGTTCGCCCTCAAGGTGTCCACTGAATTGCAACCACTGGCGGTGAGCCAATAAATCGCTGTAGCGGCGGATGGGGGACGTCCACTGCAGGTACATCGGCAGACCCAGTGAGCCATGGGGCTCAGCTTTGCTTTGCAAGCGGCTGCGGCTCAGCCCCCGTCGCTGCTGGGCCCAACGCACTGGGCCTTGGGGCCATTGGTTGGCCTCTGCATTGTCCTGACTGGATCCGGCTTGCACCCGAAAGGGCATCGCCAACTCGTGTTGGCTCGACCATTCGGCCATGGCTGCACCAGCGAGAATCATGGCTTCGCTGACGCAGGAGCGGGCCAGGCCGGGTTCGGTGATCTCGAGCGCGAGTTCAGCCGCGCCGTTGCGGAACAAACGACCTTCGGCCTGCTCCATCAGCAGCGCTCCCTGTTGTTCGCGCCAGGCTGTGCGGCGTTTGAGGAGCTCCGCCAATTCCGCCAGATCAGGATCCTCAGGCGGAGCCAGCTCGATTAAGTCATCGGCATCCTCATAGGTGAGCCCATAGGAGACCTTCACCCAACTGCGGCAAGGTTCGACCGCGGTGATGGCGCCGTCGGCATCGAGCAGGACGCCCACACTCAAGGCGCCGCAGCGGCGCATGGGCCGCAAGCTCATGCAGTCACGCGCCACGGCCATCGGGAACATCGGCATGGCCCCGCCACTGAGATAAAGCGTTGAGCCGCGGCGCTGGGCCTCAAGATCCAGCCGATCTCCCGGCTCCAGCCATTGATGGGGATCAGCGATGTGGACCCAAATCCAGAGGTCTCCGTCGCGGCGCTCCAATCCAATGGCGTCATCCACCTCTTGGGTGGAGGCACTGTCGATGCTGAAACAGCTCAGATGGGTCAGATCTCTGCGCTTTGGGTCGCTCTGAGCTGTTGGCAACTCCACCTCGGAGTTGCTCTCCCATGCCGATCCCAGCAACCGCAAGGGCTGCCCTGGTTGCAGCAAACCCAGGTCCACCAACACCTGCTGCAACACCTGGGCTGAACCGTCGTATCCAGCCCGTTGCAAGGCTTGGTGGAGTTCAGGGGCCAGGCTCACCTCCTCTGGCTTCTCAGCGCCAGCGAGCTGCTTGAGCCCCCGCAAAAGCTCCTGGGCCGGCTTCGAACCCACGAGGGCCGTGATTGGTCTGCGGGCTGCGATCGCATCGAGCAGCCCTTGCCGGCCTGCTTGCTCGAGTTGCTGGGATCGGCGGCTGCGGCGCAGTTGCCGCAGCTCTGAGCTGCTGCGGGCTGTGGCCAACCCCGCTTTCCAACGCCACAAATCTTGCGGGCCCTGTAAGGACAGCCACAGAGCCGCCAGCTGTTGTGGTGTGGGGTCGTTGCGCAGCAGTTGACCCAAAGACGCCAGCGAGTAGCTCTGAGCCGGTGATTGCTGTTGCTGCGACTCCATCCAGGCCAGGGCCAGTTCAGTGGAGCTGCTGCTGGTGGCGGACAGGGCATGGGCCAGGTCGCTGCTGCTGCTAGCACTGAGGGGAACGATCAGTTCAACCTGCTTCAGCGGCACAGGGCGCTGCTGCTGGCCACTAGCGGCGGCATAACGCAACGAAGCCCTGCCGTTGGACAGGGCTTCGAGGAGAGCCAGGCGGGGTTGTTTGCGGTCGTCGCAAACACCCACCAGATCACCTGGCTGGATGGCGGGTTTCGAACTCAGCCTTCTGGATTCACGAAGGGCAGAAGCGCGACGATGCGGGCGCGCTTGACGGAGTTGGTCAGGTCACGCTGCTGTCTGGCGGTGAGGCCAGTCATGCGACGGGGCAGAAGCTTGCCGCGCTCAGTGATGAATTTCTTCAGCAGATCGGTGTCCTTGTAATCAATCGGATCACCGGGCTTGATCGGAGACAGCCGCTTTTTAAAGAAGGAGGGAGGCATGGGATTGGAGAGTCAGTGGAAGTGGGATAACGAGCGTGAGATCACTTGATCTCTTTGTGGACCGTCATCTTGTTGTCGTGGGGACAGAACTTCTTGATCTCCAGCCGTTCTGTGGTGTTGCGGCGGTTTTTCTCAGTGGTGTAGCGGGACACTCCCTGAGACCGCTTATCAGTGTTGGACCGGCATTCGGTGCACTCGAGAGTGACCACAATCCGGACGCCCTTGTTTTTGGCCATGGAAGGACGTGCGCTGCTTGAGCGGAGCGGTGTGACAATCCGCCACCATAACTGAGTGGCTCCCGCTCATCGGTAGGATCCGCCCGCTTCCAGCTGGATTTCATGCGCGTATCGCTGCAGTGGCTTCGGGACTTGGTTCCCTTCCGCAGTGACGTCGACAGCCTGGCTGAACAGCTTTCGATGGCTGGCTTTGAGGTGGAGGAGCAGGAGGACTTAGCGGCCCGTGCGGCTGGTGTGGTGGTGGGTCAAGTGCTCAGCAAAACCCCCCACCCCGATGCCAACAAGCTGAATGTCTGTTCGGTCTCGATTGGCGGCGGCAGCGAGCCCCTCCAAATCGTTTGCGGTGCAGCCAATGTGCGTGAGGGCATGGCCGTTGCTGTCGCCACCGTTGGCAGCCATTTGCCGGCTGTGGACCTCACCATCAAACCCGCCAAACTCCGCGGCGTTGACAGCTGCGGGATGCTCTGCTCGCTCTCCGAGCTGGGCTTGGAAACCAATTCCGAGGGCTTGGTTGACCTCGAGGTTGTGGCTGGCGAGCAGGGTTCACCGCTGCCACAACTTGGTGAACCAGTGGGCCCCTTGTTGGGCTTAACCGATCACATCCTCGAGCTGGCCATCACCGCCAATCGACCCGATGGCATGTCGATGCTGGGAATTGCCCGTGAGGTGGCGGCCCTGGAAGACCTCAGCGTTCAGGAGCCTCCATCTGCTGAGCTAGAGCCAGCGGTGCAGTTGGAAACAGCTCCTTTCGGTGATCACGCCCTGCTGTTCAGCCTCACAGCACTTGAGGGGATCAGCAATGGGCCATCCCCCAAGTGGCTGCGGCAGCGTTTGGAAGCTGCCGGCCAACGCAGCATCAACACCGTGGTGGACATCACCAATTTGGTGATGCTGGAAACCGGCCAACCCCTGCACGCCTACGACCGCGACCGGCTCGCAGACCTTGGCCCTGAGGGATTCGGCTTGCGAGCAGCCAGCAGCGATGAGTCGATCGAGCTGCTCGACGGACAAACCCTCAAGCTGCGCGCAGACAATCTCTTGGTCAGCCATGGCGGCCAAGCCGTTGCACTGGCTGGCGTGATGGGAGGCCAAAGCAGCGCTGTCACCGAGTCCACGCAGAGGATTTGGCTCGAGGCCGCCGTCTTCCCACAAAATCTCGTGCGCCGCAGCAGCCGTGCCGCCGGGCTGCGCACCGAGTCCAGCGCCCGCTTTGAACGAGGTGTACCCCAAGCCTTGACGCTCGAAGCCAGCAACCGCGCTGTTGCCCTGCTTCAGGAGCTTTGTCAGGCCAAGGTCACCGGCCGTTGGCAGGCGAGCCCTGTGGCCAGCGCCACCGAACCGCTGGTTCTGCGGCGTGAAGCACTCGATCGGCTCTTAGGCCCCTTGGGCAGTGGTGAATGGATTGAGGATTCCAAGGTGGGCGCCCTGCTGGAGCGTTTGGGCTGTTCTTTGCAATCGCACCACGACGACGACGATCAGATCAGCCATTGGAGTGTTCAGGTCCCACCGTCGCGGCAACTGGATTTGCAACGGGAAGTGGATCTGATCGAGGAGATCGCCCGTTTGGTGGGTTACGACAACTTCGGCTCCCACCTGCCTGATCCTGTGGAGCCTGGCGGTCTAACGGCTGAGCAGGAGTTGCTCAGGCGGTTGCGCTCCAACCTGCGCGCAGCAGGCCTGCAGGAGATCAGCCACCTGTCGCTGGTGGCCAGTGAAGAACCGAGCAATCCAGCGCAGGTGGCGATTAGCAATCCATTGCTGACCGATTACGGCTGCCTGAGGACCACTGTCGTTCCGGCTTTGCTGGAGGCTGCTGCGCGCAATCTTCAAGCCAGCCAGGCGGGCTTCTGGGGTTTTGAAATCGGCAAGGTGTTTGCCCGTGATGGCGACGTGTTCAGCGAAGAGGAGCGGCTCTGTGGTGTTCTGGCCGGCGAGCGACGTCAGGGCCTGTGGAGCACGAGCGGTCAGCCTTCCCCTTTGAGCTATCACCAGGGTCGCGGCCTCTTGGCACGCGCCATGGCCCAATTGGGCTTGAGCTTGCAAGACCGCCGCTTAGAGGATGACGAGCGGCTGCATCCAGGGCGCAGCGCCACCCTCGTGCTCGAAGGCAAGGTGATTGGCGTCTTTGGAGAGCTGCATCCGCGCCTGGCCGAGCAGCAGGATCTGCCCGCTGGAACATTGATCTTTGATCTAGCCCTGCAGCCAGTGCTCACCGCGGCCAGCCGCACGAACCGCTACTGCCCAGCGTTTAAGTCTTTTGCGACGGTGCCAGCGAGCGAACGCGATCTGGCCTTTGTTGTCGAGGACACGCAGGATGTGGCCAGCGTGCTGCAAACGATTCGCAAGGCTGGCGGCCAACTGCTCGAGCACGTGGATTTGCTCGATCGCTACAGCGGATCACCAATCCCAGAGGGCTCTTGCAGCCTGGCTGTGCGTCTGCGCTTCCGTGACCCCAAAGCAACCCTGCGCGATGAGCAGGTCGATCCCCTGCTCAACAAGGTTCGTCAAAGCTTGGAAAAAAGTTTCAAAGCTGAGCTGCGCTGCTAGTCAGGATTGCCATCGCCTCGATGTGGGTGGTTTGCGGGAAGAAATCAAACGGCACCACCTTCGTCAGCTCAAAACGCTGGTCGGCGCAGAGGAGCGCTAGGTCGCGGGCCAAGGTGGCTGGATTGCAGCTGACGTAGGCCATGCGTGCTGGTGGTTGCTCCCTGATCGCCTCACACACCCGGGCATCCAATCCCTTGCGCGGTGGATCGAGGAGCAGCACATCGGTAAAAGGCAGGAATTCCTGCAGCCGGCGCTCGACAGAACCGGCATGGAAGTCCGTGTCTTCCAGTCCATTGAGCAGGGCATTGCATTGAGCCCGCTCAATGCTTTCGCGGCTTTGCTCAATGCCAATCAGACGAACACCCTCTTGGATTAACGGGAGCCCAAGGGTGCCCACACCGCAATAGGCATCGACCAACACCTCCCCGGATTGGAGTTGCAGCTCGCTGCGCAAGGCATCCACCAGCGCTTCCGCTTGCTGGTGGTGCACTTGAAAAAAAGTGCCTAAACCGATTTGGAAGCGGCGTCCTGCAAAGCTTTCCATCAACCAGGGCCGACCAGCCAGAAGCCGTTCTTTTGGGCCGAGCAGGGTGTTGCCTGGTTTGGGTTGCACGTTCAGCACAACACCCACCAGTTCGGGCCAGCGCTGCATCCACTGCTCAGCCAACTCCTGTGCCCCTTGGAACTGATCGTCTCGAACGACCACCCCAAGCAACAGTTCACCGCTGGAGACTCCGGCTCGCAGAACCAACTGACGCAACAAGCCCTTTTGGGTGTCCTCGTTGTAGATCGGCCAGCCGGCGGCTTGAAGATCTGCTTTGAGCGGCTCGATCAAGGCATCCAGCCTGGGGTCGAGAACGGGGCAGTGGTTCATGTTCACCACCTGGTGACTGCCGCGTTGAAAAAAACCAGCTTTTAAGGCGTTATCCCGCTCCTGCACCGGGATGATGGCGCGGTTGCGATAGCCCAACACCGCCTGGGTTGAGCGGATGGGCTCCACCAAACATTCCAAACGTCCCACACGGCGCAGGGTGTTTTGCAGCTGCTGCTGTTTCCACTGGCTCTGGGCCTGGTCTTGCCAATGCAACAGGCTGCAGCCACCACACTTGCCGGCAAGGATGCAGACGGGATCACGCCGATCAGGGCTCGAGCACGTGAGCTCGCTGATCTCGGCGTGAAGCTTGCCCCGACCTTGCCCTGTGATTCGAACCGTGGCGGTTTCTGCCGGCAGAGCACCTGAAACAAAGACCAACTTGCCGTCGTGTTGAGCAAGGCCGGTCCCGTCGAGGGCGAGATCTTTGATCTCCAGCGTCAGCTGGTTGGGATGGCTGGCATCAACAGGCATCCCTTGACGCTACCGCTGGGCATTACAGCTCGCGTGGTTTCTGCTGTTCGGCAGCCAGAGGCGAGTTGAGCTCAGTAAAGTGGCGGCGGCCAAGGTGTTGCGATGAGCGTTGTAAAGGATCTAATCCTTCAAGCTGACGACGAGCTCCGTTATCCAACGAGCGGTGAGCTTCGCTCGATGGCGGCCTTCTTGAACGACGGCGATCGCCGTGTTCGGGTGGCCCGTGTGCTGACTGAGAACGAGCGCAAGATCGTTGATGAATCAGCCAAGCAACTCTTCACCCGCAAGCCCGACTATGTGGCGCCCGGCGGCAATGCCTATGGCCAAAAGCAACGGGCCCAATGCCTGCGGGATTTCAGCTGGTATTTGCGGCTGGTGACCTACGGCGGTTTGGCCGGCAGCACCAGCTTTATCGAAAGCACTGGTCTGATCGGCGCCCGCGAGATGTACAACAGCCTTGGCGTGCCGATGCCGGGAATGGTGGAAGCGATGCGCTGCCTCAAGCAGGCCTCCATTGCTTTGCTCTCCCCTGATGACGCCCAATTCATTTCGCCGTTCTTTGATTATTTGATTCAAGGGATGCAGACCAGCACCTGATCAGGCGTCTCACCTGCGACTTGTCTCAAGTCCTGGGTAGAGACTCGAATGAGCCAGTCAATACATTTAATTCATGCGGCGCTGCTTCGCCTCGTCATCGCTTGGTGCGTTGGCTCGACTCGGAGCACTTTCATTCGTCTTCCGAATCCCATTTGATTCTCAAGCCTGGTCTCAATCTTCGAACAGATTGCGTTGAGCGAGATTAGTTTCTTGTTGTCGGCGATCCCCATCTTCCTGGCGGATTTTTAAGTGGGCGATTTAGCCGCTGAGATGGACGTGTTTCGCTGTGCTGGCTGTATCAAATGAGAACCACTTCAGGTCTCACTTCAAATCCTGACCAAGACTCATAATTCATGTCACTCAGGGCTCCATCCCGCTTGCGTCACTGTGTCAAACACAGATACGCTCCAAATCATCAGGGATGGCAAAATCGCTGGCAGGACTGGATTTCGGCTTTCTTTGTTCTGACCTGTCCAATGGCATTGGACAGGCGATTTGGCCATCGATTGAGCGGGCCCGATCAAGTGGCTGATTCTGAGCATTTTTGTTTGAGGCTTGCATTCATTGCCTCACGGGCAACGCAGCCGAAAACTCCGAAAAAACAGGTTTTTTAGCTTTC
>Ga0180434_10007584_pt1 | contig 12188 bp, 6 predicted proteins | sample SS_ome_7_FD_132453 | JGI IMG/M metagenome (GOLD analysis project Ga0180434, IMG submission 132453) | Hypersaline lake sediment archaeal communities from the Salton Sea, California, USA - SS_1_D_2 metaG | ecosystem: Environmental > Aquatic > Non-marine Saline and Alkaline > Hypersaline > Sediment... | reverse complement strand
GATGACGGAGATGCGCCCGAAGCCCTTCGGGCGTGTGGAGATCCCGGGCCACGGGCCAGATCACGGCCACGTCCTGACCCACGTCCCAGCCGCAGAAGCGGTTGAAGCGAAACTCGGCGGCCCGCTTGACGTCGAGGCACCGGTTGTCGCGATAGAAGGGCGTATGGGTTCCCGACGAGCCGCCCGTCGTCGAGCGGTGAAGGTTCTCGGCCGGGATGTTGTCGGCGATCAGCTCCGCTTGATGGCGCACGATGTCTCGTTTCGTCAAGGGCGGCAGACGGCGCAGGTCGTCGAAGTCCTGCACGTCGTCCGGCGTCAGCCCGGCCTCCTCAAACCGCCGCCGATAGAAGACCGTGTGGTGGTACGCGTGATCGAGCAGCTTCCGGAGCTTGCCGAGGCGCAACTCGTAGAGCTTGTCCGCCGGGGCCGTCTGCGAACGCTCTAACTCACGAAGCGAGCGGAGAGTTCGGGTTCCCTTGCAGAACTCTCTGAGCGGGAAGAAGACCCGCTTGACCAGTTGGGAATAGACGCTCACTCCTTTCCTCCTCCTCAGATACCGACAGCGCCGTAGTGCTGAACGACGGCGTGTTTTTCCCTTGCTACCGCTTCAGCAAACGTCCGGCACAACAGGCCGAAGGCCGCCAGCCAAAGCCAGTTGAAACGAAGCAGATTGTGTCCGAAAAGGCCGGACAGAAACAACAACGCCAGCGAGAGGACGCAGGCCGAGGCCAGCTTCGATAGGACGTCCAGCAACGGTTCGGGCCTTCCTTTTGCCGCCTGCCGCACGCGGCGGCAATTGACCAATAGAGGGCCCACCAGAAACAAGAACGCCACCGTGCCGACCAAGCCGGTCTCGGCCAGCATCTGGCCGACCATGTTGTGCGGCTGGAGGGCGACCCCGTCGACGTTCGCCTCGCGATAGGAGACGAAATTGCCCACCCCGATGCCGGTCGCCGGGTGTTTCTTGAAGATCGCCATCGAAGCCTTCAGACCTTCGATGCGGCCTTGGGCCGAGACCTCCGCGGTGGCCGGTCCCGCATCCGGGTCCCAGATCGTCCGGATTCGATTGCGGTTCTCCTCCGGCATCACCGACCACACCACCGCAATGAAGAGAATCGCCGCGCCCAGCCCGTAGAGCCTCGTGGAGAGTTTCCCGGTGGAGATCGCAATCGCCAGCACAAACGCCGTGAACGTCACGATCCCGCTTCGGCTGTTGGTTAGCACGAGCGCGGAAATCGCCAGAAGGGCATACCCGACCAGGCTCAACGAAAAGAGCGTACGCCAGCGCCCGGGCCAGGTGCCGGTGATCGTCTTCCGCACGCGCCACAGAAACCACGCGATCGGGAGCGTCAGCACCGTGGAGGCCGCCACGCTGTTGGGATTGCCGTACGCGGTTTCTGTCCCGATCAAGCGCCGTAGGCCCATGCGATAGACGGGGGGTGCGTGGACGAAGAATTCGTACTCCGACTTGAGCAGATAAGCGGCCATGCCGGCAACGTAGCAGATGGCAATAAACACCAAGTGGTACGGCGTGCGGATTACCGAGATCAACGAAGTAGAGAACCACCAACGTGGCGTACGTGTAGAGGACGTCCGAGCCCTCGGAAGGCTCGACGGCGAACAGCCACGAAACCGTCACCGCCAGCAGGAACGCCAAGACGCCGACGGTCTGCCACGAGTCGGTCAGCCGAAACAGGCCGCGATACAACACGAAGATGATAACGGTTATTGCGTAAAACCGCTCGAAATGCCACTCGCCCAACTCCGGGATGAGTTGATCCCAGGGCCGAACGATGAACAGCACCACCCAGAGTCCCGTCAGCCACACGGCGATCGACCGCGGCCACATCCCGCCGAGCAAGCGCTCGCGCCCGATCCGGTCGGGCGCGGGCAACCTATCGGCGTCGGTGAGGATCAGGTTCGGCAACGTCTCAGCCATACGCCCCTCGTCACCCGCCGAACACCAGCTTTTCGTAAAACTCCTCGTGCCGTCGAACCATCAAGTCCAGGCCGAACCGCTCGGCCACCCGGGCCCGGGCCGCCGATCCCAGGCTCGCGGCCAGTTCCGGGTCGCCAAGCAGCCGGTCGACGGCGGCGGCCAGGCCCTTCGGATCGCCGGGGGGGACCAGGAGGCCGTGGACGCCGTGCTCGATAAGCTCGACGTTGCCCCCCACGGCCGTGGCTACGATGGGCCGCCCGGCCGCCATGTACTCCAGCAGCGCGTTGGGGAACCCCTCGGAATACGACGCGAGCACGGCCACGTCCAGCTCGGCAAGGAACCCGCCGACGTCCTCCACCCACCCCCGTAGCACCACGCGATCCGCGACGCCGTGCTGCCGGATCAGGCCCCGGGCGTACTCGGCGTCGCCCCACCCGGCGATCATGAAGCGGGCTTGCCGGTGCCGCGGCAACAGCGCGGCCGCTGCTCGCACAAATACGTCGGTCCCCTTGATCGGCCGGAGATTGGCCACCGTGCCGATCGTCGGGGGACGGCCGTTTCGCGCGGCGTCGACCGGGGGCGTGCAGCCAAACCGATCCACGTCGATTCCGTTCTCGATCACGGTCACGGAGGTTGCGGGCGCTGCTTCCTGGGCGATTACGGCTCGGCGGCAGGCCTGCGAATTGGCCAGCGTCGCGTCGACCCACCGGCTGCACAGCCGGCCCAACCGGCGTTCCCAGGGCGTGAGGGAATGACCCAAGCCGCGGCGAGTTCGCACCACCCGGGGAACGCCCACCAGCTTCGAAACCGCCACGCCGAAGTGCGTGCTGTCGGGAAAATACGTTTGTAGCACGTCGATGTTTTCGCGGCGCAGCAGCCGGCCAAGCCGCCAGACAGCCCGGACCACGCCGGGACGCCAAAGCGAACGGACCCCCAGCCGCAGGACGGGGCAACCGTCCGGCTCCACCGAACGCGACGCCTCGTTCTCGCCGTCCAGCAGGCACAAGTAGGGAGAAACCTTGCGGCGGTCCAGTTGCTCGATCAGCGTGAGCAACTGCTGCTCGGTGCCCCCCAGCACGACCTGGCTCGTCTTGCCGCTGAGATTGTCGACCGTGAAACAGACGCGCACCGGCCGGCTCCGGTGGCGTGGAGTCACCGTGCCCTCGGTGGCGGCTCTCCGGGATCGGCGCACGGGACGCGTTTGGGCAGGTCGAGACGGCGACACTCCTATTGAGTCCTGCGCGGCAAATGCACGGGTGCCAGCGGGAGCTTGCCTGCCGCTGCCCGGAGTCGCAGGGGCGGACAAGCCGCCCCTGGCACCCCGTGCGATCGTTGGCAATGCAGGGGTCAATAAACCGGCAAATAGCCGCACGTACGACTCCGCCTGCGAGGCGAAGGAGAAACACTGCTCGACACGCCGCCGTCCGCGCGAGCCGAATCTCCGGAGCAGGCTCTCATCGCGCAGCGCGTCCGCGATCCGCTTCGCCAGCGCGGCCGAGTCGCCGGGGGGAACCAGATAGCCGGTCTGGCCCTCCCGCACCACTTCCGGCGTGCCGCCGACCGCGGTCGCCACCACGGGCACGCCCGCCGCAAACGCCTCGAGCACCACGTTGGGAAGCCCCTCGGTAAACGACGGCAGCGCGAACAGATCGAAGCAGGGGATGAGCCGATCCAGCTCGGAGCAGAACCCGGCCAGCACGAAGCGGCCCTCCAGCCCCCGCTCCCGTATCTTCGCGGCCAGCGCGTCGCGCAACGGACCCTCGCCGAACAGGACAAAGCCGACCGACGCGTCGCCGCGGACCACCTCCGCCGCCGCGTCGAGCAGCACCTCGAAGCCCTTTTCCGGGCTCAGCCGGCCGGCCGCGCCCACGATCTGCTCCGGCGGCTCGGCAAAGAGCTGCTCCAGTCGCGTGCGGTGTCCGTCCCGGGGGCCGGAGAAGCGGTCGGCACGCACCGCGTTGTGGATCACCACGGTCTTTTGCCGAGCCACCCCGGCCCAACGGACCCTTTGCGCCTGTGCGTGGGAGACGCAGACCACCCGGTCCATCCGGCCGAGCACACGGCGGTCGAGGACCTCGTAGAGGCGCACGCGCCACGTCTCGGCGGTCCAACCGCGCGAGACGGCGACCACCGGGATTCGCAGCCGTCGGGCGGCCAGGAGCCCCAGGAGGTTCGGCTTGGGGGTGTGGCAGCAGAGCACGTCCGCCGGTACGCGCCGCAGCAGGCCGACCAGCTCTCGCCAGGCCGCCGCGAGCCAGGGTGTGTCGTGCTGCAGTCGAAGGGCTTCGAAGCCGGCGCGGCGTGCCTCTTCCAGGAAGTCGTGGCACAGTCCGTCCTCGGAAAACGAGACAAAGACCGTCCGGTAAGCGCCCGGTAGCGCCTTGGCCAGCTCGATCATTTGGCGTTCGGGGCCGCCGAAGAACCGCGACGCGGTAAGCTGCACCACGGTCACGGGCGACGCGACCGGCCGGCCCGCCGGGGCGGCGTTGCCGACCCACGGCTGCTTGGCGGGGCGCCCCGGGGCGGCCAAGCCGGCGCTCTGTACGATCAGGCTCACTCCGCGGCCTCCGGCAACCGGGGGGTCCGCTCCCAGATGGCCGCGCGCCAGTTGAGTGCGCTGCGCGCCGCCACAACGAGGTATCGCAACACCATGAGCGGCGCCTGGAGCAGTAGCTGGAAGCGTCGCCGGCTGATTCCGAGCAGACAGACTCCCAGGGCTGCATAGGCAAAATAGCCCACCACTATTCCTCCCAGGCCCAGCAGCATGGCGGTCGAGGCCGCGCCCGGGGCTACGTAAGCGCAAGGGGCCACCAGGCACGCGGTCAGGAACAACTGGGCAAGGATCAGCGGGCGCGAAACGACCACCGAGGCAAAGCCGGCGTCGATCAGCCGCCACTGCCCCTTTCGCAACCCCTCGCCCATCAGCTTCACGCCGTAGAACCAGGCCGAGTGCAGCCCGCCCGCGATCCAGCGCCGGCGCTGCACCTCGAGCTGCTCCTTGGTCACGGGGAAGTCGGAGACGACCTTCACTTCCCGCACGAAGCGGATCGGGATTCGATGCCTTTGCAGCAACAGGGAGTACTCGGTGTCTTCACACAGCGACCGCGACCGCCAGGGGAATCGGCGCAGCACGTCGCGGTGGATCACCATGCCGGAGCCGACGAGCATCCCCGGCAGGCCCAGGGCCGACTTCGGGGCGTGGAACAACTCGTTGGCCGCCAGAACGCCCAGCGCCAGCAGGTAGCTGATCGCACTGTCGTCCGGATTGCCCACCAGGTCGTTTGCCTGGAGCACCCGGTCGCCCCCGCGCAGACGCTCGTCGAACACGCGCAGGGCGTCGCGGTCGATGAAGCAATCGGCGTCGAGCACGACCACCGCGTCGTAGCCGTCGTCGAGGATCTGAGGGAGCGCCCACTCCAGCGCGAACCCCTTGCCGCGCTTGCTCTCATCCGTGCGGACCAGGCAGCGGGCGCCGTGCTGCCGGGCGATCTCCGCCGTGCGGTCCGAACAGTTGTCGGCGATCACGCACACGGCGAACTTGTCGGCCGGGTAGTCGATCTCACCACAGCAGCGCAGCGTCGCCTCGATCGTCCCCTCTTCGTCGTGGGCGGGCACCACGATGGCAAAGCGGTGGCATGGCGCGCCCCCGTCCCGGCAACGCGCTCGGCGAGTCAACAGGGCGACCGAGGCCAAGCCGATATGGTACAACCAGATCCACGCCGCCAAGGCGAGCGATGCACCGGCGACGATTTGGAACGTCAGTGCCATGGAGCAAACACGTTGCGATCCGCCCGCCGTGTAGGACGGATTGGCAATCCGTCCTACATCCTTGTGCAACGCGGGGGCCCGTTCAGGACCGCCGGCACAAGGCCGCCACGTTTTCCCACGCCCGCCACGCGTGGCGCCAACTGATCCCCCCGGATCGGATCATGAACCAGTCTTTCACCAGGATGCCCTTCTTGAGCTTCCGGCGCATGGTTTTCTGGGAGATGCCCGGCAGGTTCATGCAGGTGCTGTGCTCGTCGAAGCTGGCCCAGACCGCCTGGGGTTCGCCGCGGTAGAGGTTGTGGCGCAGGGCCACGTCGTGGAGCCGCGCCCCCGGCATCGGCGTGCAAAACTGCCACGACATGTAATGGACATGGCGGCGCTTGAACATCCGCTTGATCCACTGCACTGAGTTTTCGACCTCCTCGGTGGTCTCGAACTGCAGCCGGCCGTCTTCCTCCCACGCCTGGTAGAGCATCATGAAGGCGAACACCTTGACGCCCGCGGCGGAGAAGAGCCGGACCGCCTCCTCGGCCTGGGCCACGGTCACCTTCTTGCCGATCCCCTTGAGCACCCGGTCGTTGGCGCTCTCGATCCCCAGATGCACGAGCCAGCAGTTGATCTCGGCCAGGGCCGCCGCCAACTCCGCCGAGACCTTGTCGGCCCGCATGTTGCACTGAAAGAACAGGTCGCGGTGCCCGAGGCGTTTGATCCCTTCGCACAGCTCAAGCGCCCAGCGGCGGCTGAAGTTCAACTCGTCGGAGCTCAGGTAGATCTCCCGGACCCCGCGCCCGTAGAGCAGCTCGATCTCCTCGCAGATGTTCTCCGCCGACCGCGAGCGCAGCCACGGCTTCTGCGCCTTCCAGATCGGCTGGGAGCAGAACTCGCAGTGGAAAGGACACCCGCGGCTTATCAACAGGGAGCTCTCGATCGGCTGCCTCTTCAGGTGCATTCCCGGGTACTCCCGGAAGTCGACCAGCTCCCAGGCGGGAAAAGGCAGATCGTCGAGATTCTCGACAAAGGGCCGGAGCCCCGTGCATACGACTTGCCCGTTACGCCGAAAGTGGATGCCTCGGACCGACTCCAGGTCGGGGCGGCCCGCGCCGGCAATGGCCTTGACCAGCTCGGTGAAGGTCAGCTCGCACTCGGCCAGCCCGACCACGTCGGCCGGAGACTCTTCGAAGACGTGGTCCGGCAGCGCCGTGGGATGCGGCCCGCCGGCGACGATCCACGCCTCGGGATACGCCTCCCTTACGGCGGCCATCGTCTGGTAGGAGCGCTGCGCGGCCTTGGACGTGAAGCTGATGCCGTAGACCTGAGGGCGAAACTCCCGCACCGCCTCGACGTGGCTCGCCAAATCGTGCTTGGGACCCAGGTAGCGGAGCGTCAGCTCCTCGGGGCCGAAGGCGCTCTGCAACGAGCCGGCAAGGTATAGTACCCCCAGGTTGGCGTAGCTGTCGTCAATTCTCGTCCCCTTGGCTGGAGGATCGGCCAGCAACACTCGCATCGTGAACGCTCCGGGATTGGCAGCGAAAAAGGGACCTGGTTTGCGGTATGCGAACAAGAAGACTTCCGAAGTCTTCAAGACTTCGGGAGTCTTTCGGAGCGTTTTCCTCTCGGGAACTGTCTAGCCGTCCTTCGCGGCGCCGCCCCGGCGAGCACGCCGTTCCCTCCACGGGTCAACGAGCAGCCCCCAGAGTATCCCTACGCCGGCTCCCGCGTGGATGGCCGCGAAGACCGCCGGGAGCCGGGGCAGGATCTTGACGTCTCGGCGCCGCACCGCGATGGCCAGCGAGGCCGCCAGCACCACCGTGCCGTACACCGCCAAGATCGCGAAACAAGCGGCCGCCGGCCAGAACGACAACCAGGACAGACCCAGGCCGGCGCCACACGTCAACAAGAGGAGGCTGGGGCCCAGCGTCTTCAGTGAAAAGGTGGAGGGGTGCTTGCGGAGGAGGCGAGCCCGTCCTTGGCCGTAACGCATCATCTGGTAGAAGACGTCGCGCAGCCTCCGGCGCGGGACGTAGTGCACCGCAGTCTCCGGCGCGAAGTAGCAGCGCAGCCCGGCCCGATCGAGGCGATAGTTCAGCTCCACGTCCTCGCAGGCGTCGAAGTCCTCGTCGAAATAGCCGATTTCCGAGAAGACGTCGCGGCGATAAGCCACCGCGACGCTCGTGGCCGGCACGAACCGGGGCTCCGAGGAATAAACGTAGGAACTGGGGTGGTGCCCGAGCAGGGAGTGTCGGGCCGCGGCCACGGCGCGCTGGAAGACCGAAGCCCGGGACGTGTCGAGCGGCTGCGGCCGGCCCACGCAGTCGGCCCCGCTGACGGTGAAGGCGTCGGCCAGCTTGCGGATGAATTGGGGGTCCTCCGCCTCGCAATGCCCGTCGACGATCAGCACGATTTCCCCGCGAGCCTGTCCGATCCCGATATTGCGGGCGGAGCTCGACAACCGCCGGGGATTCGAGAGCAAATGCACGTTGTCGTGGCGCCGCACGTACTCCTGCACCTGCTGTCGCGTGTTGTCGGTCGACTCGCCGTCCACGACGATGATCTCGAAGCGGTCCGGATCGTAGTCCTGGGCGAGCAGTTGCCTCAGGGTACGGTCGATGTATCGTGACTCGTTGCGCACCGGCACCAACACGCTGACCGACGGCGTATCGGCACGAAGGGCTTCCGGCCCGCCCGGCTTGCATTCCGGCGCCGGGCATACGGCCACGTCCTTTCCGTTTGCATCCTTCTTCATCGACGATTCCTCCCGGCTGCCTGCCTCAGTGTCGATGGTCTATCCGCAGTGTGAACTCCGTTGCCTATGCCCTTCGGGCCGGGCGACGCGCGTAACGATAGCTCCCGTAACGGCTCCCGTACCTCTTCGGCGAAACCCCGTTGAACACCAGCCCGGCCGGCGTCACCCCGGCGGCCAACAAACGCCTGCAGGTCAATTCGACTTGCCGATGCGAGCTCACGTCCCGCATCACGCACAACAGGCACCCGTCGACCGTCTTGGCGAACGTCATCGCTTCGCTGGCTGCCAGAAGCGGCGGGCCGTCAATCACGACGTGACGGAATCGGGCTCGCAGGAGATCCAGCAGCGATCTGAGCTTGTCCTCCCGCAACAAGCCCCGCGGACTGGCGCTAAGCCGGCCGGCGGGGAGTATGCTCAGGCAGCTCTTCCACGAAACAACCGCTTCCTCGGCGGTGCAGTCGCCGGCGAGGACCTCGGCCAGACCCGGCGCCGCCGCGACGCGCATGATCGTGTGGATGTCGGGCGAGCGGAGATCGCCGTCGACCAGCAGCGTCTCTTCCCCCGTGGCCCGCGCGATGCTGGCCGCAAGCTGTACCGCGATGCTCGTCTTGCCTTCGTGCAACGTTGCGCTGGTAATGGCCAACACCCGCATGTCTCGAAACATGTCGGCGGCCAGGATCAGGGCGCTGACGCCGTCGACCGCTTCCTCGAAGGCTTCCAGGTCCCGCCGGAAACGCCGTTCCCTGATCGACGGCAGCAGACGGCGGGCAACCGGCAGACGCGGCGTCTCGGCCAGGATCGGGACCGTCGCCCGCCGTGCGAGGTCCTCGGCGGTGTTCACCCGCGCCGCCAGAAGCTCTCCCACGAAAACCAGACCCAAGGGAAGGAAGAACGCTGCCAGCGAGGCCAGAGCGATCCTCTTCAGGGGAAAGCCCACGAGCGGCTCGCTCGGAACGGCCGCGGCCTTCAGCAGCATCACCTTCCCCGGTGCCCGCTGCTCCGTTCGCAGTCTCGTCAGCCGCGTGGTGATCGTGTTGAGGACCTCTTCGGCGCGGGATAGCTCGCTCCGCTTGGCGTGCAGCTCCACGGCCCCGCTGCCGACTTCGGTCATGCTGCCGACTTCGTCCTCGTAGCGCTGGCGGAGCGCCTTTTCCAACGCGCGGTTTCTCTCGAACTGGAGCTCCAGGTCGTCCAGCTCCGTCTTCTCTTCGGCGATTACGGTCAGCTTCAGGTCTTCGGCCACCTGTTCGCGCAACTTGTCGCGCACGCGAGCGAGCATCTCCTGGTCGTTTTCGACTTGGCGGAGCAGATGGCGGTAGAAGGGGTCGTCGGAGCCCCGCGCCGAGGCGGTTTCGATCTCGACCAGCTTGGTCTGCTTTTCCGCCAGGGCCGCTTTGAGCCGCTGGATTTCGGGCTGCTCTTCCACGGCCCGGGCAAGTCGCCCCTCCGGCACCGGGAACGACGCGCTGTCGAGCGTTTCCTTGAGCGCGCGGATCCGTGCCCGAAGCACCTCCTGCTCGCCTTCGAGAGTCGCCAGTTGCGTCTGCAATTCGGCCAGCGAGTTCTGGCCCTGGGCCTCCATGAGCGGGTTGCCGGTCAAGAGATCCAGCCCCGGCGACTGCTTCATCAGCTCGCCGATCTCTTTGCGCAGTTGGGCGATCCCCTCCTCGCGGGTCGCCCGTTCCTCCTCGAGCAGCTCGATCACCCGTTGGGTCCGCCCGCTGTCGGCCACGCCCAGGAAGTCGAAGTAGGACTCGACGACCGAGTTGACCACCTGGGCCGCTGCGGCCGCGTCGCGGCTTTCGAACGAGATCTTCAGCAATTCGGACCTGCCCAGACGCGATACGTCGAGCTTCTTGGCGAGCTTGTGGAGGACCTGGTCTTCCGAGGTCGACGCGGGAAAGACCTCGGGGCGGAGCCGATTCGCTGCCGCGCCCAGCACCACGGGGCTGTTGATCAGCTCGATGTGGGTCTGGACCACGTCGAACTCCCGCGAGACCTCGCCCGACGAAGAGTACGCCAAATATGATGTTGCCTCGCTAAAGCGAAGCCAGGCGGCCGCCTCGTAGGTCGGCTCGAACGTCGTGTAGACGCCTGCGGCGGCCCCCACGGCCAGCAGCAGCGCCAAGGGAATGACCAGCTTCCCCCAACGCCGAAGCCCGTGAAGCAGCAGCGACGGCGAGAAGTCGCCCGCCCCCGGTTCCCCCGCCGACTCGTACCCCCGGGACACCGGCAGGGCCGAATCGAACGGAACCGTAGGCTGGGTCCGCTTTCCCTCCCCCGGTGCGTCGGACTTCGTGACTATCTCAGTCATGTCTCAGTCCATCCCGTGTTCGTGATGCCCGATCGAACGGCGACTACGAACTTCCGAAGTCTTGAAGACTTCGGAAGTTTCGGGATACGTTCTAAGCCCGTTCGGGAAAGAGGGAGCCGGGCCGATTTGCCGGAGCGGCCCGAAGTGCGCCCCGCACAAATCGGCCCTCTCCCCCGTTTTTCCTCCAGCGAGACGCTCGGGTCGGCCGGTTGCGCAGGGCCGCCGGCCCCGTGTCAAACCCGATCCTCCTCCGCCGCGGCGGACCGGCCGAACGTGCTTGGCGCAGACTCCGTCCCCGTGGGGTGGCGCGTCGTCGCACACGCCACCCCCAACTGTCCGTCCATGCTCAACGCAACGTCCATGGTTCGACTGTCCCGGAGCATCCTTGGGGAACGTCCTTGCCTCGCAAGGCCGTGGAACCGTCGGCGCGCACGCGCCGACCGAAAGAAGTATCCTCGCGAGTGGTTGCTCCTGGCTGCTGAAACTCGATGCTTACTGACCGCTCAGAAACGACACGTGTCCGCGAATCTCCGCGCTGGACAAGGCATTATTCGCCTCGTGCCGCTCCGCCCCGGCAATCTGCTGACGCCGGTTGCTTTGCGGCGGCACGCGTCCGGATCCCGGAGATGTCCAACCTGCGCAGGCCCTCGGCCCAAAGAATCGCCGCACCGCCCCACGCCGGGCAGGCTCCTTCGCCCAGAAAGATTCCCATGATGCGCAGCTCGGCCGGTTATCCTAGCGATTCCGTCCAACTTGTCAACCATCGCGTGCCCAAAAACTGCGGCCCCCGGCCAGGGGGGGCAAGAGAATAATTGCGGAAAGCGCGCTGCGCGACGAAACCCACCTACGAACGGCCTGCGAACGCCACCAAATGCGGCATCGCCGCGCTCGCTTCCGTCGCCACGCTCTCGGGGAGATAATCAACTCGTGGACGCAACCTACCCCTCTTACCTGAAACTGCACGAAAGCGGCGAGCTAGCGCGCCGGGCAGAGCGGGCCGTCGCCATGCTGGCCGAGTGTACGCTCTGCGCCCGCAAATGCCGCGTGGACCGGCTCCACGACCCCAATCCGCACGCCTACTGCCACACCGGACGCCGGGCGATCGTCTCCAGCGCCTTTGCGCACCACGGCGAGGAGGACTGTCTGCGCGGCACGCGCGGCTCGGGCACCATCTTCTTTTGCCAGTGCAACCTGCGGTGCGAGTTCTGCCAGAACTGCGACATCAGCTATACCGACAGCGGCCGGAAAGTCACCCCCCACGAGCTGGCCGACGTGATGCTCCGGCTCCAGCACCTCGGCTGCCACAACGTCAATTTCGTCCCCCCGTCGCACGTCGTCGCGCAGATTCTCGAGGCCTTGGTCCCCGCGGTCGAAGGAGGTCTCAGCCTGCCGCTGGTTTACAACACCGGCGGCTACGACCGGGT
>Ga0180434_10007583_pt1 | contig 12189 bp, 10 predicted proteins | sample SS_ome_7_FD_132453 | JGI IMG/M metagenome (GOLD analysis project Ga0180434, IMG submission 132453) | Hypersaline lake sediment archaeal communities from the Salton Sea, California, USA - SS_1_D_2 metaG | ecosystem: Environmental > Aquatic > Non-marine Saline and Alkaline > Hypersaline >... | reverse complement strand
AGTGGATTTAGAGCTGCTGCGTTTTTTAGCAGGAGGGGGCGGAGGGGGCGGAGGAGGTGGAGGAGGGGCAAGGAACGCGCTGTAGACTTGGACTTCAGGAAGGTCTCCGGGATTAAGGAGAGGGATAACAAGAGCAGCAAGGATAATGGAAGCGTGCAGGAGAAAAGCAATAGGAAAGGCTATGGCCTTACGGCCACCGCCTTTTTCGGCTTTATAGAAAGCGTCGCGGAACAATCCAGTTGATTCGTCAGGTTTTTTCTCCTTTACTTTTTCTGCCATTCTTTACCTCTTTTAATGTATTTTATTATTTCTATAATAACAAAAAAATCCATAAAAGTATAAATAAAAAAAAGGTAATTTACAAGTTAAAATAATTATTTACCCATACCTTTTTTCGGTTTAAAAATAATTTTCCAGAAGTATATGATAGAACATGAAAGATAGACCGAAGAGTAGGTACCTATTATGACGCCTATCATCATGGTAAAAGCAAAGTCATTGATAACTTGTCCTCCAAATAGGAACAGAGCAGCTACAGTGAGAAAAGTTGTTCCAGATGTGATAACGGTTCGGCTCAGAGTTTGATTTACACTTGCATTTAAAAGACTTCCGAAGTCGGTTTTTCTGAGAAGCTTGATATTGTCTCTAACTCTGTCGAAAATGACAATGGTATCGTTCAAGGAATACCCCACAATGGTGAGGATAGCGGCAATGACAGGAAGATTCAGCTCTCTGTTCGTCAGAGAGAAAATTCCCAAGGTGATGAGAACATCGTGCGCCAGTGTTAAAATAGCAGCAATCCCATAGGCATATTTAAAACGTATTCCTATATAAATAAGCATGCCGATCAGGGCCCATATTGTGGCTTGCGTGGCTTTGCGTCTGAGGTCGTGCCCGATTTGGGGTCCTACGGTTTCACGGCTTAAAATAGCGACATTACTGAGAAAGGTTTTGCTTTTCAAATAATCGATGATCCCGGAGTCGATTCCTTCTAAGTCCTCAAGCTGAGAGTAGTCTTGAATGATTCCTTTTAGTTCGGGTGACTTCCTGTGATTGACTATGATTTCCGCCATTTCAGAAGCTCTTTCCGGGTATTCCGGTTCAAGGACGTCAGTGAGATGTTCAAGGTTGATATTATTTAAGTCGGGGATACCCTGTTCTGTAGCATTGAGGCCATCCTCAGTTCTCAGAGAATCCACCACCATCTGGCCTATGATTTCATGGGATTCGAGGTCCTGAGTATCTTCTTCCTCAGAAACATCCTGTAAGGTCCGAATGATAAATTCCCTTCCCGTATTGCCCATCTCCTGTATTATGGGGCCCTCAATACCGGCTTTCTGCAGAGCGTTTCTGACTTCTCCAATGGGAACCTGATTTTTAAAGATCACACGGATTAAAGTCCCCCCTGCAAAATCAATACCGTAATTTATGCCTTTGCCTACCGTGATATTGATAAGCCCGATGGCTATGATGATGCCTGAAAGCCCCAGGGCTATGAATTTGTACTTCATAAAGTTAAAGTTTGGGTTTTTTATGAACTGCATCTTTATATGCTTAAGTCCTTTTTCTTTCTCTTTCTGGTAATGGTTAGGTCAAAGATCAGCCGGGATACAAATACGGCTGTAAACATACTTGCTGTTATTCCGATAATAAGAGTGACAGCAAATCCTTTAATAGGGCCGGTTCCGAATTGAAAAAGAAAGATAGCCGCAATGACTGTTGTGATATTGGCATCCAAGATGGTTCGAAACGCCCTGGAAAAACCAGATGCAATGGAGCTTATGACACTTTTCCCTTGAGTCAGTTCTTCTCTGATTCTTTCAAAGACCAGAACGTTCGCATCAACAGCCATACCCACTGTTAGTATGATGCCGGCCATCCCCGGGAGAGTCAGGTTGGCTTTAAGGTAGGCCAAAACTCCGCCGATGATAAGGATATTTAAAATAAGGGCGACAATCGCGTTTAATCCGGACATCCGGTAATAGAAACCCATAAAGACCATAATCAGAATAAGGGCCAGGACAATGGATCGAAGGCCTTTTCTGATCGAGTCGGCTCCTAGAGAGGGGCCTATGGTCCTGTCTTCAAGGAATTTAATACTGGCAGGAAGAGCACCGGCTTTTAACACCAGGGCGATATCCTCTGCTTCTTCACGGGTGTATCTTCCGTGGATGATTCCGGAACCGGGTATCCGTGTTTCAATGGTCGCCACTTGCTGTATTTTGTTATCCAGAACAATACTCAAGGGTTTTCCGATATTTTCTTCGGTTAATTTGGCAAATCTTTTAGAAGCGTCAGGATTCAGAGTGAAGGACACGGCAGGATTATTCCATTCGTCAGTGGAAGGATAAGCGTTTCTGAGGTCTTCTCCAACAATTTCCGCTATGTCACTCACAAGGTAAAAATCTCCTTCAGTTCTATTGGGATCTCCTCTCAGCACTTCCTGGTCGGAAGGGACTTCTCCGCCGTATTCCTCTAAAAGAGTTTCTCTGTCAGGAGCAGGTCCCCCTTTGACCAGTCTGAATTCCAGCCGGGCCGTGGTCTTTAATATTTCTTTGACCCGGTCCGGATCTTCGACGCCGGGGAGTTCAACGATGATTCTGTCTCCGGAAAGGCCCTGACGCTGGATAGTAGGTTCTGTGAGACCGAGCTCGTCGACTCTGTTTCCGATGGTATCTAAAGACTGCCGGACCGCCTGATCCCTAAGGTAGGTCGCGACACTGGGATTCATGGTTACGGCGATGTTGTTGCCTGTAACCCTGTGGCTCCATTCATTGAATTCATCATCCAGTATCTCTCTGACCTGTCCCAGTTTATCAGGGGCGATTTGCTGAACAGTGAACTCTCCGACTTTGTTCTCTGTTTTAACGATGGCGTCAAAGGTGATATCTTCTTTTTCAAGGGACTGCCTTAACCGCGAGATTTGCTGATCCGTTTCGGTTCTGACCGAGTCGTCCGTCATTACCTGCAGAACAAGGTGCATTCCTCCCCGCAAATCAAGACCGAGATGTATTTTATCTTTAGGGGGAGTGGCTAAATAAACAGAGAGCCCTAGTACAGCGAGAACCAGGATGACCTTCCAGCGTAATTTCTTTTTCATCTTCTGTCTTATTTAATCTTCCATATGGTTTTTTTACGTCAGGGGAGGCAACTATTTAGTATTCGAATCTTTGTTTTGAATAACAGCCACGGCATTTTTGGATATGTCGATTTTTACATTAGCCGAAATCTTGACTTCAATTTTATCCTGCTGAACACCCATAACCGTTCCATGTATTCCGCCGGTTGTAATTATTTTGTCTCCGGGCTTTAGTTCATTGACCATCTGCTGGTGCTTTTTTTGTTTTCTTCTTGAGGGGAGAATGATCAGTAAATAAAAAATAACAAAGACAAGAACAAAAGGAATTATGGCCGTGATAAAACTGCCTCCGCCAGGGGATGCAGGTTGATCCTGACCGACTAACGTCATTAAACTGCCTAAAATCATCATTGATCTTCCTCTTTATTTAATACTTTTTCTTTAAGTCTGTTAAGCGAATTGGTTTGAATAGCTTGCCTAATTTTATTAAAGATGTCAAGGTAAAAATGAAGGTTATGGATTGTATTGAGTATGGATGAGCTTATTTCATTTCGTTCGTAAAGATGGCGCAGATAGGCTCTGGAAAAATTCCGGCAGGTATAACAGGAACAATTTTCGTCCAAAGGCCTGGAGTCTGATTCGTATTTTTTATTTTTTATCACCAATTTTCCATTACTGGTGAAAAGGGTCCCGTTACGCGCATTCCTTGTAGGAAGAACGCAGTCGAAGAAATCGATTCCCAGTTCCACGGCTTTGATGATGTCTTCAATATAGCCGATTCCCATGAGATACCTGGGTTTATCCTTGGGGAGAACAGAGGTTGATTTTTTAACGATATCAAAAAATTGAGTTTTTGGCTCACCGATTCCAAGCCCTCCCAGAGCATAACCGTCAAAACCGATTTCAGTCAGTTCCTGAATACTCTTCTTTCTGAGTTCCCATTCGATACTTCCCTGCGTGATGCCCCAGAGTTGCTGGGGTGTCTTCTTCTCTAAGAAATATTCTCTGGCAAGGCGGGCCCATTTCGAAGTCAAAGACACAGCTTCCTTTAACTCCTGTTTTTTAAAAGGGTAGGGAACAAAGGTATCCAAAGGCATCATAATGTCTGTCCCCAGAGTCAACTGTATGTCAATGATGTCTTTGGGAGTGAGGAATATTCTGGTCCCGTCAAGATGGGAAGAGAACCTGACTCCGTCTTCTTTTATTTTTACAAGCGAGGAGAGGCTGTATATTTGGAATCCTCCGCTGTCAGAAAGAAGGGGTCTGTCCCATGAAATAAAAGAATGGATCCCTCCCATTTTTTTAATCACGTCCATTCCGGGTCTGAGGTAAAGATGGTATGCGTTTATCAGTATCAACTGAGCTCCCAGTTCCTTGACTATGGAATGGGGAAGGGATTTGATGGTGCCCTGGCTTCCGACAGGAGCAAAGGCCGGTGTTTGTATGGGACCGTGGGGAGTGTGGATGATGCCGAGCCTGGCGGATGAGTTTTTGTGTGTGGTTTTTATTTCAAATGTTTTGGACATGGGTTAAGTATACCATGGGGACGTCCCATTAGGTACCACCCTATTCAATTTTATATACATTATCCAATATTGAGTCGTGAGGTCTTGCTTGCAGAACATATTCTTGGAATCTCTGGCGGCGTTTACTATTTGATTTGGCCATTTCCAGATAGCAGGGGTTGGGGTGCTTGATGATATGGTCATCCATACCGGTGGCATAATACGAAAAACTATTCCAGGGATATTTTTCTAAGTCACGGACAAGTCCTGATCGCAAAGGATTCCTTTCGATATAACGTGCGCATTCCAATAAATAGCTTTCTTTCCCAATAAAAAGGCTTTTATATCGGTTTTGAAAGAGAAATCCAACAGCATCGTATTTTTTTCGAAAGTGCCACGCATACGATTGAAGCAGTCCTTGCATAAACTTTGGCAAATGAATAGCTTTTTGCGCCTGAAGCAAAAAATGAAAATGGTTGGGCATCGCAGTAATGGTAAATAGAGATTTCATATTTTTCCAAATATTTTGAAGTGATTGTTAGAAATTTGATGTAGTCTTCTTCGCAGCAGAAAATTATTTTTTTGTTATTGCCTCGGCTCAAAACATGATAGTAACCATTATCCGTTAAGTTTCTCGAAGCTCTCGGCACGAAATTTCCTCCCTGCTATTATTGACTGAAGAAATGGATTATATTTATCACTTTGGAAAAAAGTTTTTCGGTATGGACTTTCATTTATAGGGTGGTACCTAATGGGATGTCCCCATGTTATAATATAACAAGGTACGGATCATGAATTTCACTCTCTTCGGTTATCCAAAAACAGGAAAGACCACTCTGTTTAACCTTTTGACCGGAGCTAGAATCGAAGTGAAGAGCTATGACCAGGGAAAAAAAGAGCCGAATGCCAGGACCTGTCCGGTTCCGGATGAGAGATTGGATAAGTTGAGCCAGATTTTTCTTGAAAAAGAAAAAATCAGTGCCCAAATGGATTATATTGACCTTGCAGGAATGTCTTACGGAGAGATCAAGAACGAATCTTATCTTGATTACTTAAGAAAGGCAGACGGATTGACTCATGTGGTGAGAGGTTTCAAAAATATCGAGGTTCCTCATCACAGAGAGAAAATCGACACAGCTTTTGATATAAAATCAATCGAAGAGGAGATCGTGCTGGCTGACCTTATATCTGTTGAAAACAGATTGGAAAGGCTTGAAAAGGAACTAGAGAAAACAAAATCACCCGAGGGAACAAAGGAAAAGGAAATTTTAGAGAAGATAAAGGAAAGCCTGGAGAAAGGAGTTTCCATAAGGCAGTTGAGCCTAAAGCCGGCCGAAGAGAAGCTTATAAAAAATTTTGCTTTTTTGAGCCAGAAGCCTCTTCTCCATATCATCAATGTGGATGAACAGGACATAATGCTTGTTAAGGAGCCGGAGAAATTATTTTCTCCGGATGAGAAGGGAACATGTGTTCTTGCATTCTGCGGAAAAATTGAATCTGAAATCCTTGAGCTTGAGGGAGAAGACAGAGACACGTTCATGAAAGAATTCGGGCTTGAGGAGCTCAGTATCTCAAGGTTTTTAAAGTCTTCTTATAAGCTTATGGATGTGATTACTTTTTTTACGGTAGGGAAGGAAGAAGTCAAATCGTGGACCCTTAAGAGAAATTCATCAGCGCTTCAAGCCGCAGGGAAAATCCATACGGATATTGAAAAAGGTTTTATCCGGGCGGAAGTGATCCAGTGGGATGATTTATTGACGCAGGGTTCCTTTCAGGAAGCAAGGAAGACAGGGAGCATAAGGCTTGAAGGGAAAGACTATTTGGTGCAGGACGGGGATGTGCTCTACTTCCGCCATAGTAAGACCTGATTCTTAGGGGACCCGACTCGTGAATAATTAAGATTAATATTCAGTAAAACGGACTTGATGATTTGTGTTTTTTGAGTTATATTACACTTTCTATAAAATGAAAAAAGAACAAAAGAAAAAACAGAAGAAGGAAAAGAAAACAGGCACTTTCAGAGAGTATTTTGAACTGATTGTGGAAACCGCTCTTTTCGTTTTTTTTGTTATGACTTTTATAGTCCAGGCTTTTCAGATACCCACAGGCTCAATGGAAGATACATTATTGGTGGGTGATTTTCTTCTGGTCAATAAATTCGCGTACACAGAGCCCCTTTTTGCTTTTGAGAACATCCTTCTGCCCAATAAAAAAATGGAAAGAGGAGACATTGTTGTCTTCAAGTACCCTAACGAGCTTTCAAAAGATTTTGTTAAGAGATTGATAGGACTGGAAGGGGATGAAATAAAGATCGTGGATAAACAGGTCTACGTAAACGGGGAACCCATCGGTGAAGATTATAAAGTCCATAATGACGATCAAATATATACAGAGGACAATTCCTATCATTATGATGATTATATAAGAGACAATTTTGGCCCCTTCACAGTGCCGCCCGGCCAGTGTTTTGTTCTAGGTGATAACAGAGATAACAGTCTGGACAGCCGATACTGGGGCACTCTTCCTTACAAGTATATAAAGGGAAAGCCCTGGATTATTTATTTTTCCTATAAAGCTGAAAGGGATGCCTATCTAAGAACAAGCCTTAGAGACAGGCTTGGAAGGCTGACCAAGTTTATCACCCTGGCAAGATGGCACCGCATGTTCAAAATCATACACTGATCCCTCCCAGGGCAAAATACGGATTGAAATTCCAGGTTATTGGCGTTTTTTGATCTCGACTTCTTCGTAAGAAGAAATATAAAGGACAGGATTTTCTATGTTGAAACTGGATTTAAATATAGAACTGTTCACAATGCCATCCATGTCTTTACCCAGGGGAAGTCCCAGATAATGAAGAAAGGTGGGGGCCATGTCTATGATTTTCATGTCTTCTATATTTTTTTCCGGTGATATGCTCTTCCCATAGAAAAACACGACTCCCTTGGGTGCGTTTTCGTGATATGCGGAGATTCTTGGATTTCCCAGGGCCAGCTCCACCATTCTTTTCCAGAGAGGAAGATAATCTATCCCGTGATGGGAGAAAACCACAAGCAGCTCATTATCTTTCTTGGCTGCGAGATACTTTCCAATGACCTCATCATAGAATTGATAATACCTTTCTATTATGGAACCATATTTGTTAATTTCTTCCTGGTTGACTTCTTCAAACAGATCCGGAAAGCTGTATTTGTAAAAATATTTTTCGACCAGATTGATTCCCCTGAGTAAAATATAAACGATGACAGGATTTGTTTTCTTTGCTTTGCTTTCTGCGGATTCTAGAAACTGCACATCCGAAACAAACGCGCTTTTTGCGGTCATAAGGATTTCATCGGATTCAAAGTCTATGTCTTCAAAGAAACGGGTCAAGAGGCTTTTGGTATTTGGAGATAAAGGGTGGTTATCCTGGATGCGGTAGTTTTCGTCTTTCTTTAAATAAGGGGTGTTGTTGTTTTCAAGGATCTCCCATATGTCCTTTGTCTTTTTTGGCGCCTTATAAGCAAGACATTTTATCAGCCCTGTTCTTTCCAATTGTTTGAATAAAATAAACCTGGGAATGGCATGTATTTCCTTATTAAGGGGCACGATGAGGCATTTCTCACGGGAGACCTGTCCGTGTTTGTAAGGAAGTTTTCCGGTGTTGAATGATTTGTTTAAAATAACAAGCTCAGTTGGTGTGAAATTTTCGAGTTTTCCCCAGCTCCCTTCTTCCATAAGCCATGAAAAATTAGGGAGTTTTTCTTCGCTTATGAGAGGTATGATAAAATCAAAACTCAAGCCTTCCATGCCTATGATTGTGATTTTCATGTCCAGGGGTTTTGAATCCAACTCAGCTATTTTGCTGACTTTTTCAGGTTTTGGATAGGAAGCCCGTAAGTAAAAAGAATATCCTGTGATAAGCACGAGTACACAAAAATAGATGATCAGGAAAACATATCTTTTTTTGTAGATGATAAAAAACAAAAAAGAAGCAAGACCTGTGACCACGGCAAAGAAAAGGCTCAAGCTCTGGCCTCGGGTGAGCTGGGATATCTCCGGGCTGAGAAGGCTTCTGAAGAGTCTATGGTTTGCTCTGAATAAAATAAGGTAAACAAAGACAATGATTATGGAGCTGGCGAAAAGAAATGACGGGGATACAAAGGAGATATTTATTTTCTTTCCGGAAAAAAACTGGATTATAAAAAAGAAGAGGATACATATGAGGGCACAGGCTATCCCGTACACAAGGCAGAGAAAAAGCAAAAAAGGGATGAAGGAGCCTGCCTTCAAAGGCATGTCTGTGTTCAAATTATAGGTCAGGAGGGCTAACAGAGCGGAAAAAAAAATACCGCTGATAAGGGAATTGGAAAAGACTTTAAAGAATTTCATTTAGATACAAATTATCACGATTTACCCCATACGTCAATAATCCTATTGACCGGAAACGCTGAATGCCATAATATAAAAGTGAAAAATGGATCAGCCAATCATCGCCATTCTCACTGACTTTGGAGACCAGGATTTTTTCACAGCCTCTATGAAGGGGGTCATTGCCGGCATAAACCCGAACGCAAGACCTATGGATATAACCAACAAGGTCCCACCTTTTGATATATCTGCAGCTTCCTTTATTCTTAAAGTGAGCTGCAGATATTTTCCGGCAGGGACTATTTTTTTGGTGGTCGTAGACCCCGGAGTAGGGACGTCAAGGCGAATCATTATTGCTGAGTCTCATGGCTATACCTTTGTTGCCCCGGATAACGGTGTTCTCAGCTGGTTTATGGAAGAAGACGAAGAAATCGTTGTCAGGGAAGTAACCTCCAGCCACTATTTTCTTCAGGAAATAAGCCGGACTTTTGAAGGAAGGGATAGGATGGCTCCAGTGGCCGGATGGTTGTCAAAGGGGGTCCAAGTTGAGAATTTCGGTCCTGTCATTGATGATTATCATAAAATAGCCATAGACAAGCCTGAGAAAGAAGGGAATAAGATTTGGGGAAGGATCATCTATCAGGACGGGTTCGGAAACCTCATCACGAATATATCTGAGAGAGAATATCTTGAGCTGGCCGGGGAAGCCGGGAAATGTTCAGTTGTCCTTTCCCTGCAGGAAAAAGAAATCCCGGTTAGAGAATGCTATGAGTCAGTTGAAAAAGGTCAGCTGTTGTCCCTTGTCAACGGGCAGGGATACATTGAGATCGCCAAGCGGCAGGGCTCTGCAGCATCTGATACAAAATCAAAACCTGGTGATCCAGTACTGCTTACAATCAAAAAAGAAGAGTAGCCGGATTTAACATCAACATGGACTATTTAGCGGGATCGATCGATTCTATAGTGTATTACAGCCCGGACAATGGTTATACGGTCTGCCGGTTTTCTCTTGAAGGGGGGGAAGCCATAACAGTTGTGGGAAATTTTCCGCCTTTATCTCCGGGAGAAATGCTGAAAATCAGCGGTAAATGGGAGATCAATCCTCGTTTTGGCAAGCAGTTTCATGTGAATAACTATATTCCGGTCCTTCCTTCCTCAGCCAAGGGAGTAGAAAAATTCCTTTCCTCAGGAATGATTTCCGGAGTAGGTCCTGTGCTCGCCAAAAGGATCATCCAGCGTTTTGGAGAGAGCACAATGGATGTCCTTTCCGATGAGCCGGAGAGGTTATGTGAGGTCGAGGGGATTGCCAAAAAAAAGCTTAGAGAGATCAAAAGGTCATGGGTCGAGCATGAAGATATTAGAGAACTGATCATATTTCTCCAGGAATACAATGTCTCAAGCACTCTTGCCGCCAAGCTGTACAAGCAGTACGGAAAGAGAGCTTTTCATATCATAAAGACCAATCCGTACCAGGCCTGCCATGATATTTGGGGCATTGGATTTAAAACAGCGGACAGCATGGCTTTGAAGCTGGGTATAGATCCCGGCTCACAGGAAAGGATCAAAGCTTATATCCATTATCTTTTGGAGAAGCATAGTGAAAACGGCCATGTTTATGCAAAGAAGTCAGAACTTTTAAGAGCCTGCTGTGAAGACCTGGGGATTGAGAGCCAGGGCTTCCTTTCAGCCATGGCGTCTCTTGAGAAGCAGAAATTGGTGGTTACTGAGAAACTTGACGGGGATAGTGCCGTTTATTTGCCATTCTTCCATGAAGCAGAAGAAGAAGTGGCTTCTTCTCTTTTCGGCCTTGTGTCTTTTCCTTCCAAAAGACCTTTGTTTGATGTTGAAAAAGCAGTCAAGCAAATAGAAGCAAAGTCCCGCATCAATTTTACTTACGAACAAAAACACGCGATAAAGGACAGCCTTTTCAAGAAAATCCTGGTCATCACAGGAGGCCCCGGAACAGGCAAGACCACCATAGTCAGGGCCATCGTCAGTATCTTTAAGATGTGGGATAAGAAGATCATTCTTGCAGCGCCGACAGGGAGAGCAGCCAAAAGGCTTTCAGAAGCCACCGGAAAAGAAGCCAAAACCATCCACAGGACTCTGGAATATCTTTCTAAGACCGGCAAGTTCAGAAGAAATGAGGTGCATCCCCTTGAAGGCGATGTCTTGCTTATAGATGAATTTTCCATGGTTGATCTGCCTCTGATGTACCATCTTTTAAAAGCTGTTCCCAGGCATATGCATCTTATTTTAGTAGGGGATAAGGATCAGCTTCCCTCAGTGGGACCGGGCGCTTTGTTGAAAGACATCATAGATTCCGGGACCTTTGATGTTCTTGTTTTGAGTAAGATATTCAGGCAGGAAAGTCACAGCCTTATTGTGCGCAACGCCCATAGAATTAACCAGGGCAAGTCCATAATAAAACCCAAAAAAGGAGATGAGGATTCGGATTTTTATTTCATTTACAATGAGGACGAGCAAAAGGTTTTCCAATTGATCATGAATATGTGCGCGCACCGCATTCCGAAAAAACTCGGTCTTCCGCCTCTTTCCACACAGATCCAGGTGATAAGCCCTATGTACAGGGGAGTGGTCGGAGTGGATCACCTGAATGAAGAGATGCAGAAACGGCTCAATCCGGGAAGCGAAGGGCTTAAGTTCGGGAAGAGAGATTTAAGGATCCGGGATAAAGTGATGCAGATCCGGAATAACTATGAAAAAGAAGTCTTTAATGGGGATATTGGCAGGATTAAGGATATAGATAAAAAGAGATACAGCGTTCTGGTTGATTTTGACGGAAAAGAGGTGCTGTATTCCAGAGAAGAAGTGAATGAGATCGTGAGTGCTTATGCGATATCCGTTCATAAATCACAGGGCAGTGAATATCAGGCAGTAGTCATGCCTCTTCTGACACAGCATTACATCATGCTCCAGAGGAATCTGTTTTACACAGCTCTGACCCGTGCCAAAAGATTGAGCTGCATCATCGGATCGTACAAAGCCCTGTATATCGCGATAAAGAACAACAACCCCATACTGAGGAACGGTCTGTTAAGGAAGAAATTGACAAACCTTAAGAATCAGGAACGATGGAACAGGAAAAAGGAAGAGCCGTCTTGACCCTTTTTCAATTTTTGGATATAAAAGGAAGGTCATTGGATTTGATTTCATACGCCTGTAGCTCAGCAGGATAGAGCGATGGATTCCTAATCCATAGGTCGCCGGTTCGAATCCGGCCAGGCGTATTTT
>Ga0180434_10007582_pt1 | contig 12190 bp, 8 predicted proteins | sample SS_ome_7_FD_132453 | JGI IMG/M metagenome (GOLD analysis project Ga0180434, IMG submission 132453) | Hypersaline lake sediment archaeal communities from the Salton Sea, California, USA - SS_1_D_2 metaG | ecosystem: Environmental > Aquatic > Non-marine Saline and Alkaline > Hypersaline > Sediment... | reverse complement strand
GGCAGCGGAAGTTGTCTTGCAGATCGATGCGGCCGCTATTTTTGGACGGCTCGGTAATCGTGACCGCATCTTTCAGGCGGGTCAGGAAAATGTCCGGCTTGCTCTGGCGGAAGCCGTAGATGCTCTGCTTGACGTCGCCGACCACAAAGCGGTTCGATCGGCCCGGCGCGGCGCGCGTCACCAGCCGCAGCAGCTCGACCTGCACCGGCGACGTATCCTGATACTCGTCCACGAGGATGTGCTCGTAGCGGTGCTGTAGTGCCCGGGCGATCGGCGTCGGTTCGCGGCGCTCGCCGGTGGTTGGCCGGCCCAGCACATCCAGCGCCATCCGCAGCACGTCGCCGAACTCGTACGCCCCGCGGACACGCTTCATCTCATCGAGCAGGCCCCGGTAACGTTGCTCGAGCCGCAGCAGTGTCACGACCAGTTCGGCCGCGCCGGCGGCGTGGGCCAGCACGTTTCCCACCCCTTCCCCATCCCAGCGTTCCTTCAAGCGCCGTTCAAACCACCGCTTCTTGACCTCCTCACGCAACGCCGCGTCACGGTCACTGATGTCTGACGGCTTGCGCGGAAAGCTGAGCTCGCCGACCTCGCGCGCCACCTGGGCCACCGCTTCCGCCTCGCCCAGCCGACCACTCCACGTTGCCAACGCCTCGCGGTAGTCCTGCAACTGCTCCCGCACGGCGACCGACTCGACTGCGCTGATGACCTCGCCGAGTTGCTCCTGCTGGAACCCGCATTCGGCCGCCAAGGCATCGGCGAGCATGCGGGCCGCGTCGGTGCGAACCGCGGCCGGGCCGCGACTGTGCAACTGGAGCTGCCGCTCGATCCATTGGTCCGGATTGATCAGGTGCTCGCGGTAGCGGTTCAGCTCGAGCACGAAGCCGCGTAGAAACTCGTCGCTGGGCCGGCTGTGCCGCAGAATCCAGCCGCGGGCGGCGGTGGCTAGCTCCTGGTCGGCCGTGTAAACCCACTCGAACAATTCGTCCAGGACCTCATTGCGAAGCAGCGTGGCCTGCTCCTCCCCGAGCACCTTGAACGCCGGATCAACGGCGCGTTCGCTCGCCGCAAAGTGCTCACGTACCAGGTGGGCGCACCACGCATCGATCGTCCCGATCTCCGCCGTATCCACCAGCACTTCCTGTCGCCGAAGATGATCGCGCAACCGGCGATCGCGCGTCTCGCTCGCCGCCGCACGTAGCATCCTGCCGACCCGTGCTCGCAACTCGGCCGCGGCCGCGCGCGTGAACGTCACCACCAGGAGCTGATCGATTCGACAGGGGCTGTCCGGATCGGCGATCAGCGCCACGCAACGCTGCGCCAGCACCTCGGTTTTCCCCGAGCCGGCCGACGCCGCCACCAGCAGGTTCGACCCGCGGTGCTCGACCACCGCTTGCTGCTGCTCGGTCAGCTTCATGCCGTCTCTCCCGAGTCATCCGCGGCAACCTGGTCCAGTACGGGCAGCGATTCCTCCGCCAGGCGCGCCCGATTGAAGACCGGCTCGAAGCGACACAGGGTGGCGAGATCGCACGTGCGGCAGGCCCACGTCCGGTTTTCCACCAGCGGAGCAACGTCGATGCAGCCTCGGATAATGCCCTCCGCGGCATGCAGGATGGTGCGCTCCACGAGCCGCAGGCGCTGGTGTAACTGCTCGGCGGCGACCACGTCTCGCGAGGCGCTCTGATTGAAGGTGCCGTCCTTCTTGAGCTTCATCGCCACCACCGGCGAGCTGCTCTGCCCCAGGTTCCGGTCAAGCAGTAGCGCTACATCGGCGTCGAACAGACCGCGCGGTCGATACAAGTGCATGCGCAACTCTGCCTGCGACCACTCCCGCGCGGCTTTGGCATCCACCACGCGTGTTAATGGGAAGAGTGGGGCGAGCAGGACACCGGCCAGTTGTGCGTCTTCGGTCGCCTCCCACGCTTGCTCCAGCGCCAGCGAATACGTGAACAACTGCAATCGATCCTGCGTGAGATAAACGCCGCTGACTACCTTCGGCGTGGACTTGTAGTCGTAGACCACGAGGAAGGACGAGCCCTCGGACCGGCAACGATCGATGCGGTCGATGATGCCGTGCAGGCGGACACGCTGCCCGTCGCTGGTCGTGAGCTCAAGCGCCTTGAGCGATTCCCGATCGTGCCGCCCGAAATGTTGCTCGCACGCCAGCGGCTCGAACGAACCTCGGCGCCAGCGTTCCGCGTGGGCGAGCACGAGCTCCTTGAGGAAGGGCCGCAAGGCCTTGCTGAGGAACGCGGCCTGCGGTCGCCGCCCGGCAAGGTCGGCCGGTTGCTGAGCGGCGAACTCCCTGATCGCATCGTCCAGGAACTCCAGCCAGCGGTCATCCGACAGCGCCCCGGCCGGCTGCGGGTCGGCGATGGCGCGGTTGGTGACGGCCGCCAGAATCTCGTGCGCCTGGCTGCCGAGCTCCAGCGCCAGCGGCGCTGGACCGCGCTGCACGCGGAGCTTCAGACCAAACTGCGCAAAGTGTCGGAAGGGACACTGCAGGTACTGGTCCAGTTCGGTCGGCGACCCGCTCCACCCGACGCCGGTTGTCGAATCCGTAGGTTGCACATACCCGGGGACCGGCGTCGGCGAGTTCGCGTAGCCCAGACCACGCAGCAATCGTTCAAGTCGCGCCGACGATTCGGGCGCGGTGCGCAACTCCTCGCGCAGCCCTGCGTACCGCCGCCGCAGCTCCACCGACCCAGATGCGGCCGACCAGGTGTGCAGGTACCCGCGTGCGAACTCGCCCAGGCAGGCCGGCGGGAGATCATCCGTCGCCTGCTCGATCTCCACCTCCGGCAGGATGGCCCGGACCTCGCTGAGCAGGGGCGAGGCGATGCGCGGCTCGCCGTCCTCACCCACCGTTGCATAGCTGATCGTCAATCCGTGCGACGGCCGCGTCAGTGCGATGTACGCCAGCAGCCGCTCGGCAAAGGCGTCGTCGCGGTGCGGTCGGGGAGCCGACAACCCCGCCTGCGTGAGCAGCTCGCGCTCGTCCGTGCTCAGCAGCGTGTCCTCGCTCGGCCGAGCCGGGAAGACGCCCTCGTTAAACGCGAAGACCCAGGCGTGCTTGATGTCCGGGTGCCGGCTGCGCTCGATCGAGCTGACCAGAACCTGGTCGAGCGTCGGCGGGGCAAGCCCCACCGTCAGCTCGCCCAGCGCCGCCCCGACGACCGCGGTCACACCTCCCACCTCCAGCGAGCGCTCGCCGAGCAAGTCATGCAAGTCTTCGAGCAGATCGCAAAGTGCCTCCCACGCCAGTCGGTGAGTCTCGGCGGTTTCGAAGTCCCCGGCCTGCCTGGCCTGCGTGATCCACTCCGCCAACCGCTCGGGGACCTGCAACGCCACCAGCGTGGCATGCAGTGTGCGAGCCCAAGCCGCAGCAGGCGCTGGCGCCTCCGCACAGGCAAGCTGCACGAGCGGTTGGAGCGCTTCGCAAATCCGCAGCCGGGCCGCATCGAGTGCTTCGCCCTCACGAGAGGGCAACCGCTCAGCTCGTTCAAACGCCCAGCGTCGCCGCCGCCACGCGTCGAAACCGCGGATCTCAGTGCCGACAATCTCATTCTCGAGGGTCTCGGCCTGCCGGCGCGACAGCGGCAGCAAACCGCAACGCAGCAGCCGTGCCGTCGCGGTCACTGAGAAGTCGGACGTAATCGACTCGAGCAGGGCATACACGAAGCGGGTCAGCGCGTGCGCGCCAAGCGATCGCCGCCGGTCGATGAAGTACGGCAGCTCGTACTCGGCGAAGACGTCGGCGACCAGCTCGGCAAACGGCTCCAGGTCGCGCGCGATCACGGCGAAATCGCGGAAGCGCACGGCGCCGCCCGAGCAGCGGACCTCTTCCCGAATGAAACGCGCCGCCGCCCGCAACTCATCACGATGCGTCTCGCACTCGAAGATGCGCACTTGCGCCGCCGCCGAAGCCCGTGGCGCGACGCCTCTGCGCGCGGTCCTGGCCGGTCGATGGGCAATCGAAGTCCCGATCGGCGTCGCCAATCCCGCTTCCAGCCGCCCGAGATCCGGTACGCGCGCGAACCGCGGCGCGACGGTCGGCTGCAAGATCACCCGCGAGCGCAGCTCCACGCCCTCGTCGTTCAGCCGTCGCACGAGCTGCTGATAGGTCGTCTCTGTACGATGAAAGAGGTTGAGCAAGTCGGGCAATCGGCGGATGTCCCGAACGGGCTGCGTTTCCGGGTCGAGCAGCAGCGTGATCGCGACCTCGCGCGCCGCGCGTGCCAGGGCGACAAGCGTCTCCAACTCCTGCCCGGTGAAGCCGGCGAATCCATCCACCCAAACGGAGGCGTCCCGCAGCCACCCCGAACCGGCCAGCCGGCCCCGCAACGCCGCCAACCGCTGAGCCGGGTCGATCCGTTCCGGTCCCAACCAGTCCAAGTATCCCTGGAATACGCGTGCGACGGCGGCGATGCGCCGACTTGCGGCCGGGTCCGCGATCCCTTGCCCGGCCCGATCGACGTCCGCCGGCGTGACGTTCTCGGCCAGCAGCTCTTCGATCAGCCGATCGAGCTGGGCGAAGAATCCAGGGGTGCCGGCCGCCGGCCCGAAGACGCTCAACACCTCCTTGTCGCTTTCGGCCACGCAGCGCAGGGCGAGCGCCCGGGCGGTTGGACGGAGCATGTCCGGCTCGCGCCCTACTTCCTCGAAGACCCGCCGAGCCAGGCGTGAGAAGCTGAGCACCTCGGCCCGCCAGTACCCGTGTCGCGGCGCGCGCAGCGCCAGCACCCGCTCCATCTGAAAGCTGGCTTGCTCGGGAACCAGCAGCAACAATCGGCGTGATTCGGCGGGCCTTTCAAGCTCGGCCAGCAGCGCATTCAGGCAATGCCGGGTCTTCCCGGTCCCCGCGCGCCCCAGGATAAACGTTGCCGACATTCCAACGCGCCCCGATGTGTACAATAGCGACCGGGCTCAGCCCGCGTCGCTGATTCAGCATGAGTGGGTGCCCCATGGCTTCAGCCGTGGGGGACACGCATCAGCGCCTGATTCGCGTCCCACAACTCTAAAGAGGTGGGCCACCCTTCGTGTTCCGCGTCACCCCACATGCGGCGCAGAACTAATCGTCCTCGTACTTCTCCAGCCGGTCTTCGCACTTGTCGCGCTGCTGCTTGTACTTGTCACGCTCACGTTTGTACTCGGTCTTGTCCTTCTCCAACTCGCCGACCTCGTCCTCCAGCCACTGGATGTTCGCGTAAGCCTTGCGCAGCTCACGCCGGGCCTCCTCCAGCGTGCGCGGATCGGGCACTCGGCTGCTGTCGACCGGCTCCGGCCGGCTGCTGCCTACCTGAACATCGATGCTTTTCGGCGCCTGCACGCAACCGGCGCAGAGCAACAACCCGCTCGCCGTCAAGACCAATCCCACTCGCATTTTCATCGCGTCCACCTCTCTGTAACCAGGCCGCCCACGATATGATCTACGCACGCCGCACCCGCGTCAAAGCCGCCGGAAAATGAATACTGAGAACTGACAACTGAAAACTGAAAACCGGAACCCCCCTTGCCAAAACGCGTCATCGCCATTCTGGGCTGTACCGCTTCCGGCAAAGGGGCCCTGGCCTGCGCGCTGGCGTCGGAACTGGGCGGGGAGATCGTCAGCGTCGATTCTATGAAGGTCTACCGCGGGATGGACATCGGCACCGCCAAGCCGACCGCCGAGCAGCGCGCCGCGGTGCCGCACCATCTGATCGACGTGGCGGACCCGTGGGAATCGTTCAGCGCCGCCCGCTTCGTCGAGCTGGCCGGCGGCGCCATCGCCGAGATCCACCGCCGCAACCGCCCGGCGATCGCGGTGGGCGGGACCGTGCTGTATTTCAAGTGCTTTTACGCCGGCATGTTCGCCGGCCCGTCGGCGGATCCGGCGCTGCGAGCGGAAATCCGGGCGCGCGCCGAGCGCGAGGGTCTCGACACACTCCACGCCGAGTTAGCTCGCGTCGACCCCGAGGCTGCCACGCGCATCCATCGCAACGATCTTCGACGCATCGAACGGGCCCTCGAGGTCTACCACCTCACCGGCCGACCCATCAGCGAGTTGCAGCAGCAATGGAACGGCGAGTCGCTTCGCCGCCCGGAATGGGACTGGCGGCTGATCGGCCTCCGCCGCGACAAACGGGCTGCGGCGCGACGCATCAACGAGCGCGTTCGTCGAATGCTCGCCGCCGGCCTGGTCGACGAGGCCCGGGGGATCTGGTCGGACGCACGCGGCGTGAGCGACCAGGCCCGCCGGGCGGTGGGCTACGCCGAGCTGTTCGACCACTTCGCAGGCAAGATGAACCTCGAAGAGGCGGTCGAGCGGATCAAGATCAGCTCCCGCCGGCTCGCCAAGCAGCAGCGTACCTGGCTCAAACGACTCGGCGACGTGAATTGGATCGACCTGGCAGAACACGACAACGTCGCGTCGGTCCTATCACGCGCGCTGCCGCTCTCGCTTTAAACCACCCTCCCGCAAGATTATCGGGCACTCGGGCGACCTCGGCCCTTTCCACGCGATAATCTGCGAGCGACCTTGAAATGCGCAGCCCCACGTGAATATCGTCACACAGAGAAGGGAAGAGCCAACGGCTGATCGGGATCAGCGGGCCTTCAGAAACGAACGCCGACAGCGCGCTCGCGCGCAGCGGCGCTCCCAACGCGAGGAAGATCATGAGGAATCTGTTCGCCATTGTCGCCGTCTGCACATTCGCCGCGATCACCGCCAGCGCGCAGGAGGGAATCGTCATCGACTACGATATCTCCGGCGCCGAGAGTTGGGACGACTACGGGGCGGCGAGCAACGAAGTTCACGTGATCGACGCTGCCGGCCTCGTCGGTCTGCCCTCGGGCACGGCCGTCACGATGAACGGCATCGGTTGGGACGTGACCATCGAGACGATCGGGGGCAGTTGGCTCAGCGAAGCCACCATGTACTTCGACGACAACATCAGCCCGGACGGGGTCGGGCTGTTCCTCACGCCGGGCGTCGCCGACAGCTACGCCGGCACGGCGACCTACACCAGCGGCGGGATCATCGACCTCAGCGATGCCGGCATCGACAACATCGCGCTGCCCGACGGCCTCCTGCGCCTCGAGTTCTACGAGGACTACGATGACGTCGCCGGCCAGGTCGACGCGAACTACCTGGCCAGCTCGGTGCTCCATCTGGACATTGTCCCGGAGCCGGCCGGCCTGACCCTGATCGGCTTGGGTACCCTGGCGCTGATCCGGCGCCGCTAACGACCCGGCCAAGCGCGGCCACAGAATGTCCGTTGCTGAGGGAGGGCGAGGCTCCCGCCGAGCCATAGCGATGGCTCAGACGCACCGCTTGGCCAGCTCATCCATGATGGCATCCACGTTCTCCGCCGTGACGCCCATGCTGCGATAGTTCGCCTCGACCATCGCCATTCGAACCGGGTCTTCCATGTCGCGGATCCTGGTGAGGATTCCGAGCCGCTTGCCCACCTGGTAACGCCGTCGCTGCTCGGGCTCCATGTTCAGGAATTCATGCAGTATCGCGAGCATGGCCGCCTGGTCCTGTGGCAGTCTGCCCTCCAGATCCTGGAAGAGGTTCAGAATGTGGTCGCTCTTGACGATGCTGCTGATGCCGTCGAGGTGCTCGATGAACGTCAGCAGCTCGCGAGCCACCTCAACTTCCGTGCACTTCTCGAAGCGGCCTTCGCGCTGATCGTCCGCCAGCGGCGTAGCGTCCGGGATCGCCAGCGTGCGGAGCCGGATGAAATGCGGGTCGATCCGGTTCAATGCGTCGGCCGATTCGAGAGCATGCCGTTCGGAGAGCTCTCGGCCGCCCAGGCCGGGCATGTAGTACTCGGAAACCTCGAAGCCCGCGCGCTTGGCCTTGAGCCCGCCATCGATGTGCATCTGTTTCGTGCAACCCTTGTGCACGCGCTTGAGCACGTCGTCGCAGCCTGATTCGAGGCCGATGTGGAGACGATCCAGCCCCGCTCCGCGGATCGCCCGCAGCTCGTCCTCTCTTCGAAACGCGACGGTTTGTGAACGCGCGTACGACGTGATCCGCTCGATCGTCGGGAAACACTCGCGCAGATACGTCAGGATCTCGACCAGATCGCCCGGTTTGGCGGCCAGGCTGTTCGCGTCCTGGAGGAACACCGACCGCAGCCCGCCGCCGAAGAGCCAGTGCGCCGCCGCGCTGAAAGCCGCCGCGTCCTTCGGATCGACGCTCGCCGCCAGCCGATTCACCTGCTCGTCCCCGGCGTCACCCGACTCGTCCCGCGCCCGGCGCAGCTTCTTGACCTGCTCGTAGACGGCGTCGATGTCCCGCTTCACGTCCTGGACGGGCCGCAGCGAGAACTCGGTTCCCTTGTACACCGGGCAGAACGTGCACCGATTCCACGGGCAGTTGCGCGTGACGCGGATCAGCAGGCTGAACGCCTCGCTCGGCGGCCGGATCGGCCCCTGCTCGAACCCGAAATAGCAATCACCGGTTCCACGCATCACCTTATTCGCGCGAACGATGGCGGCACTGTCAAGCGCCGGCTGCGCATGGTCCCCTTCAGCCAGCCATCAAGGAAGACGCCCGCCCATGTATCACGGTCGCGGTTGCCGCGTGCGGCATAGCGGGGTATGTTGCGCGCCGAGCGTCTGACAGACGGAACATTGTGATCCAAGGAGAAGAGATATGAACACCAGGCTGACCTTGTTGGCTCTCGGCGTCGCAGTACTTACCCTGTCGGCAGGGGGTTGTCCAATCTGCCCGGAGGGTTCGCCCAATCTCGCGGTCGTTCGAATTGACTTCGAGCTCATCGAGACGACGTCCACCACGTCAGGCACGGTGCGCGTGACGGGGGTCATCACGAACTCGGGAACGAGCACCTACAATTCCGGTACCGGTCAGCAGTCGATCCAGCTCTATGAGGGAAGTGACCTTCAGCAGGCTCCGGTGGCGCAGACCGACTTCGAGGATCTCGCGGCGGGCGCGATGCTGACCGTGACGTACGAGACCGAGTGGAGCACCTCCAGCGAGTTCCTCCCAGATTATTATGTCCTGTTGATCAATCTCGATCCGGATCTGCACCTCGACGGGAACGAGGCGAACGACGAGTGCCCCGCCACCGACAACGTCCTGAGCCGGGACGCGACTGAGATCAACGATCTTCCCGGTTGGGATAGCTGAGCGGTTTGGTGGCATGCCTGCCTCCAAGGCAGGCATGTTCGCCAGGTCCATGAGGAAAATGCCTGGGCATTCGGCAGAAGCATTTCACCCGCCCGCAGCCCGTCGATGGCACACGTCGCTCAGTGGCCGGGTGTTCGTGCTACGAAGCTGGTTGACTTGACGGCAAGTGCGAGTCGATTTCCTCGATGATCCTGTAGACCTCTGTTCGAGAAGGATCCTGGGCCTCCCAGTGCTGCTTCGCGCGGCGCGCTGCCTCATGCCTCAACCCGATGATCTTCGAACAGTCGGCCTGTGCTTTCCGCGGAAAGTCCTGAGCAAAACACGACTTCCATGCGGACTCAATGCGCTTGATTACGGCATTACAATCCGTGAAGAGGGTACCGGTGTCCTCAAGGTGCAACAGTGTCCAAACCTCGAAACACGGATCGGACAGGGCCACGGCCACGCCGGACTGCTCAGCGCGTCTCTTCTCATCCTCCGCAAGCTGACGAACGTGTAGGTCGCACTCCAGATCAAGCAGCGCCCAAACGGAATCTTCTGTTTCGTTGTCGTTCTTTAGCTTGATCCGTTCGTCAATCGCTCGCTGCACCACGTCGCTCGTCGATGCGGAGCACTTCAACGGAACCACGTTCAACGTGACGTGCTGGCGCACCTCCCTCTTTAGCTCGGTACGCTGGAGCCGTCCTCGAGTCGTCGCAGACGATGACCTTTACGGACAGAAGCGGGCGAGTCTCAACCGGCCGGCGCCCATAGCGCTCACGCGCCGACCGACGGTGTTTCGAGAACTTGCTGTGCCGCGCGCCCGGCAAGGTTCAGTCTCCCAGGCGCCCAATCGCCGGGAGCGCACCGTACCGGCCACGAAGATATCGTCTTCGCAGGTTCAGATTGTTGCGTTCGTTGAATTCGGCGAGCGAGTAGAGGCGACTGACGCCGGCTGCGTCCTTCTCCGTGAAGTACACCTGGTCGCGCCGAAGCGTGGCGCTCTTGGCTTCGCCATCGAGGAGAGTCGTTTCCTGTGTGGCGAAGATAAGCTGGCCGCGGACAGACTCTGGGCTAACCTCACGGTTTAAGTGGCGGATAAGCGCTTCCAGCAAATGGGGGTGAAGGGACGCGCCGATCTCGTCGATGAAATAGGCGCGCACTTCTTCACCACGCGTCAATTCGTGAATAAACGGGGCAAGTTCGACCATCTTGCGCGTGCCCATCGACTCGCGGAAGTAACCCATCTTGACGGGGCCACGCGAGCCAGCATGCAGCAGATTAAGTGTGAACTCGATCCTGGGCCGAGTATTCTCCGGATCCACATCGTCGCGTCGAGGTTCATCGGGCATCCTTTTGGTCTCGTAGTCCACGATTCCGATGTCGGCGTGGCGAAGCCAGCCGAGCAGCCAGCTTCCGAAACCCACCTTGTCTTCGGTCGCGCGCCTTGCACAGCGCTCGGCGACGAATAGTGGACCGGCCCAAGTCGGGTCGTGATATCCAAGCAGCCGTCGAAAGGCAACCGTGATCCCGCCGGCCAGCTCCGGCGCGAGTCGGTCCGCCAGAGATAGGAGCAGGGCGTTCGGCCGAAAGGACCTCGCCAGCAATTCGAACTGCCTGTCAGACGTCCACGGCCCGTCCACGTTCTGTTTCTGACGCGTGAACAGCGGGACTGGTCCGCCCGGGCCGACTTTGAGCAGTTCCTCTCCCAGGAAGCGCGTTCGCTCAAACTCGATACGGTACTCATATACGCACCCATCGACGACTGCGCGAAGCCCGAGCATTATGGGCAGTTCCGGGTTGCGCTCATCGAGGACGAACGGCTCGTACGGGCCTATAGGTTCGTCGGATGCCAGTTGCGCCGACGCGCCAAGTAGATACTCCAGAGCTGAGGCCGCGCGAAGCAGGTTCGACTTGCCCGAGGCGTTCGGGCCATAGATCGCGGCACATCGAAGAAGGCGCAGAGGCTCCTCCTCGCCGTCGAGCTCAACTTCGACTACACCGCGCTCATAACCTGGATCGATGTCAGCGGCGAGCATCGAGAGCTGGAATTCCTCCCTGAACGAATCGAAATTCCGCCCGAAGAACTCGATTAACATGTGCCACCTCCGCACCGTACTGCGCAGGATTACTGCGCCACTATGTCTTTATAGCATCATTCTCGGCTGGTGGTGACGGGTGCGCCCGAAGAAAGTCGGAAAACGGCGCAAGAATTCTGCGCCGATATTCCTCCCGAATCTGAGCTGACACAATGCCTAGGGGGTCGGCAGTCGCTGACCCCCTCTATTGTGTGCCGGAATCTCGGGATCGCGCTTCCGAGGCGACCTTCCGCGCCGGATCTTTGTTCCGGAGCGTTCAGCGCGGGCGCATCAAGAGAGGGCGTCAAGCAACGCGCCCTACAGTGAGCCCGCCGGGTGCCATGGCGACGGCCCTTCGCGTCGGCATGCCATACTCCCTCCGATCGCCTGGCGTTCCAGACACTCGCGCACCGTCCTATTGCATACAGGATACCACCACAACCTGCGAAACGTCACCAAACCACGACACGTCCGCAACGTTCCCTTGATCCTCCGATCCCTCGCCTCCTACCATCCCGCGCCTTCTGTGGTATCGGCTTCCAGCCGGTTCCCTGCCCGTGCCTCGCCCGGAATCGCCCGCATGCGCGCCATGCAGCCGATCTTTGACATCCCGCCGCCCTTCGCGCCTCTGTACTGCAAAAGAACGAAACCTTCGCGGCCCGCGAAGAAATCTCTCCTGCCAGGGTGGCACAGGCGTCCCGCCTGTGTGTCTCTCAAGCACGACCCGCTCCACAGGCGAGACGCCTGTGCCACCCTTGGGTTGCGGCCGAAGGCCGCGCCGTGCCTCCGTGGCTTCGTCGCTCCGTCGCTTCGTAACCACGCGCCCTCGCGCGTCGGATCTCCGCCGATCCGCGAATCCCATTCAAGAGTCTCATTTAGCCCCCTCTATATCATGAGACTCTTGAGACTCTTCCACTTCCAGCCTCAGAACAGCGATTTTCTAGGACGTTCATCCCGCCGCGTGGACTCTTGCGACGCCCCCACGCGCTACTCC
>Ga0180434_10007580_pt1 | contig 12192 bp, 8 predicted proteins | sample SS_ome_7_FD_132453 | JGI IMG/M metagenome (GOLD analysis project Ga0180434, IMG submission 132453) | Hypersaline lake sediment archaeal communities from the Salton Sea, California, USA - SS_1_D_2 metaG | ecosystem: Environmental > Aquatic > Non-marine Saline and Alkaline > Hypersaline > Sediment... | reverse complement strand
CTTTCGATTTCTTCTCAGACATCATCACTCCCTTAATAGTACAATACTTTAGATTTCGCCTTCATCGGAACACGGCTTAGCGCGGCCATTCGGCCCATCGGTGGCAGAACCGGTCGATTAACTCAGAGCTCATCCGGCCGTCCCACAGCGCTACGCCGTATCTCAGCCGCAGGGATTTGTCGGACAATACTGTAAGCGGCTGCTTGTGCAGGTTCAGCGTGGCCGATAGATAGGCAAATGGGTTTGTCATCGTGAACCACGTAACCGGTCTAGGGTTGTCCGGATGATCAAACATGGCCACAGTGACAGGCTTACCATCCGCCTCCGCAGAATAAGCACACCAGGCCGATTGAACGAGCCGTTCGTCCCCGCGAACGACTTGGCCCGGCTGGTCGTGGGCGTTAAGAAACCGGCCAATCTTGTCCATCGATTCCAGGAAACGCATGCCCAGACCGAAGTAATGTGAGCCGGTGAGCGTCACCGACTTCTTTCCTTGCGGAACTTCAAAACGTGACTCCCAGGTCAGAAGTGTAAGCTTTGGGTCGTTTAGCCGACAGAGCCTGATCGTTCGCCGTTCGTTTAGAAGCAACTCTGTGCCGTTGGGATTGAGCCAGGCGAGCCGCTCTGTGACGCCGGCCCACGGGATATCACCGTGTCTGTCGACGGTGACGTCAGTGAAGGCCTGATGCTCCTGCCGGCCGGGCGCCCGCTGCTCCTCCCAGAAATTCACGCCGTCCACAGCCACCGCAAACATCAAGGCATGGTGATGTTTGTGATCGATCGGGGCGTCACGCAAGATGTTGACACCGGCCGGCGAAAACAATCGTTGCACATAAGGCTTGAAAGGGACACCGCGGTAACAGTAGCGCAGCAGAAGCTGCTCATCTCTGCAAACCGATACCGTGTTTGGCTCTACAATCACGCGCATTGGGGACTGTGCATAAGAAAACCGTTGCCCAAGGCACGCAAACAAAGCCAATGTTCCCAAATAAATGCTACGATAGTTTCTCGATTGCTTAATCATACGGTCACTACGGCGCATCTTTTCCATCCCACTCATAACCCCACTTAGCCATATACTTCGGTCCAGGTAGAAATTCGTCATTTGTCTCTTCCAATTTGCGGGATAATATCCTCTCCAGCTTCTGCTGGACCTGCGCGTACTCAGGCTTACCGCATAGATTCTCTAACTGATACGGATCTCGCTGATTATCATAAAGCAGCCAAGGTCCATCGAGGCTGCGCACATACGTGTACCTTCGTGTCCGGACCCCACGATATTCCCTGCCGCCGCGCTGATAATTCCACTGATGAAACGGCACCGGGCACATAATCAAGGCCGCATCGTTGTCCGCCGGCTGCGTCCCTTTGACAACTCCCGAAAAATCCTCGCCCTCAACAGACTCCGGAATGTCAATGCCACAAAGGCCGAGGAGCGTAGGCATAATGTCCGGCGTGTTGATGGGCATGTCAATCGTTTTGCCCTTCTTGCCGAGCACCGCGGCGTAGCGCAGTAGAAACGGAACCCGAACCGATTCATCCCACGGCTTTTGCTTCTTCTGCATGCCTCGTGAAAAAAGCATGTCTCCGTGATCGGCCGTGAACACGAATATCGTGTCGTCGTGCAGATGCGTCTCGCGCAGCGTCTGCAGGAGTTGCCCGATGCAGTCATCCAACGCCGCGATATGAGCATAGTACCCAGCAAGGGCTTTTCGCGCTTGCGCTTCGAGATGTGTGGGGACATTAGGACGCAACGTCAACTTGCCAGCGTCGAACATCTCCTTGTACTTTGCCGGAGCGGTATGATACGGAGCATGGGGCGGCCCCCACGACAGGAAAAGCACAAAAGGTTTGCCGCCTCCATGCTGGCGAATATAGCGCTGGGCCTCGCGAGTCTGAGCGATGGCATCGTAGCCATCCCAGTATTGCTTCACGGGGCTGTCGGCATAGTAAAAAGAGTGGTTGTAGTTGTGTGTGCATTCAGCAACCCGCCAGAATGCAAAGCCCTGCCTTCTTTCTTCCGGGATGAAAGCGTTCCTGCCCTCTTGAAGTGAAGTGTTTTCGTCATGGCCGTTCAAATGCCATTTGCCGATATAGCCGGTTTCGTAACCGGCCTGGCGGAATACTTTCCCAATAGTTGTTGCGGCCGGATTCAACGGCTTATCATTATGAAAGACGCCGTGGGTGAGACAATACTGCCCGGTCATCAAGCTGGCCCGATAGGGGCTGCACACGGGACAGCCGGAAACAGCATTGCAGAAGTTGACGCTTTCCTGCGCAAGTTTATCCAGATTCGGTGTCCTGACATCGGCATTACCCGCATACCCCGTCGCTTGTGCCCGCCACTGGTCCGCAAAGACATAGACAAGATTGGGCTTGCGGGTAGCGCGTTTGGCGCGGGCTTGCTGCGCGGACGTACACCCGGATACGCCTGAGCCGAGCAAGATAGAGGCAACTTCGATGCCCGCAGTCTGCAAAAACTCTCTTCGTCCTAAATTGCTCTTGTTCATTTTGTCACTCCCTACCGGGCCAGAGGCAACCACACGGTCATCTCCGACACGCCTCGGTTGGCCCAGGCGTAATACGGGATCAATTTTATCGCCACCTTCTTGGGTTCTTGCGGCGTCAACTCACGGTAGAGCTGATGCAACCAGTCCGCTTCGTTGAAAACCCGTGCCTGCCCCTGCAAGACGGTTATTCCGCCCAGAAGCTGCTCGTCAAAACATGGCCTTAACGTAATATCGTAGGGGATCACGACGTCAGAAATCTTGACCCCTTCCGGCAAATCAACGGATTCCAGGCAATACACAATAGGCCCGCGCACAACCGCGACCTGGTTGCGTGCTTCTTCCACTTTGGGATGGGCGACAAGCAATCGGGCTTCCATCGACAGTTGCAGCGTGATTTCATCACCCGAAGACCATTCGTGCGCCACGCATGCATACGTTCCGGGCTGAACGTCAAATCTAACCGGTTTTCCGTTGATCAGCAATTTCGCCCTTTCGGCCCATCCCGGTATGCGCAGATTGATCGTCCTATCCTGCGGAGCTTTTTCTACAGCAAGGTGCACCGTTCCATGCCAAGGATAGTCGGTTTCCTGTCGGAGCTTGAATTCTCCATTGTAGAAAACCGCATGACCGACAACCTCACGCTCCTTGCGCAGAGGAACGCGGTCCTGGCTGAGATCGCTTCCATTTGGAAAAGCGCCCCGCATATCAATGACGGTGTTCGCCAGCTCCAGATACCTCTGTTGGCCGGTGTTTCGGTACAATTCCACTGCTGCCATGACCACGGAAGGGTTTCTGGGAAAGTGGGCCATCCTTGGGTTCTTGCCTTTGAACTGCTCGCAGAGGTAATCCGCTGTCCTGCGGGCCACATCGAGGAAATTTGTCTTTTGAGTAATTCGATGGTGAATGCAGGCGGCGGTGATCAAATGTCCCATGGTGTAACATTCATGGTGATGTGGATTCTGAAACCGCTTCCAACCGCGCACAGTAATCTGGCTGGCAATATACCCATCGTCTTGCTGCGCTTTGGCTATGACGTCAATGGTTCCGTCCATCAACTTGTCCAGATGAGCATCCTTTGTGACGCCATAAGCCGCAGCGGCAGCTTCCAGCCATTTATAAACCCAGGCATCTTGCCAGTGCGTTCCGGCAAACTCTCCTTCCTCCAGGCCGGCGGCAATCCGCAGATTCGTCAGGGCGTGGCCATAATTCGGGTCGGCTGCCAGTTTGTACAAATGCGGCAAGGTCACCTCTTTGCACTTCTTGAAACGCTGGGCCCAAAACCCTTCGGTCCACCGAACGCTATCGAAATCAACACTCTTTAGCTTCACGTAGGGGCTCGACGTCGTATCGGTAATTCCTCGAGCTCCGGCTAACGCAGCGCTACCCAAGCAAAGAAGGACAAGTCCGCTGGCCCGGCCCGGGACAAGCACTTTAATGACATCGCCCTTTTTTATCATTATCCATCCCTATGGTCGGCCTTTGAGCCAGCCCACCTAACTCAGCAACTTTTTGAGATACTGAATACTTCGCTCAGCCTGGTCTATGGTGCCGCACTCTACACTCAGTACGATATCGCGTGGCGCTTTTTTGCAGACCTCAATGACTTTCTTCCAGTCAATGACCCCCTCCCCACAGGCGCAGCCGGCGGGAGTTCCAGTCACTTTGCCCCGTTCATCCTTCGATTGCTCGATAGAGATGTCCTTCGCATGGACGTGGACTACCCTGTCCTTAATGCGGTCCAGCCACGCAATGGGGTCCTCGCCACTGAGGTAGCCATTGCCGGTATCGAAGTTGATTCCGATCGCCGGAGAATCAACGAGCTTACATATTCTTTCCAGGCCGGCAGGACTCTTGCTGTACTGCTGATGCGGCTCAAGACCAAGCATCACGCCGCGGGCTTGCGCGACAGACGCAACTTCCGTCAAAACATACTTCATCAGCACATGATCTTCTTGCTCTGTAGTCCAGGCGGGTTTTGGTCCTTCATCCGTGTTGACTACCGGCGCACCACACTCAGCGGCAAAACGAACGGTCTGTTTGAGGTAGTTGACACTAATGTCCGGCTTGCACAGCGTGGTGTGCGACGACAGGGCGGAGAGTTTCACACCCGCCTTTTCGCAGGCCCGCTTGATGCGGTACGGATCATCCAGCAGCGAGACGCTCATGTAGTAACCGGCTTCGCTCATCAATTCGCGGCCCCAGTGGACCCACGGCTCGACGTATTCATAGCCCAACTCGGCGGCTTTTTCCACGCCCCATTCAAAGGGCTTGTCCGCATGCCGCACATACTCCAAATTGACTCCGACATATACATTTCCCATCTCGTGACCTCCTTATTTTATCCGGCAACCATATTGACCGCGTTCTCGACACGGTAACAGTATAGACGACACCAGGAAAGCCAATCTACTGGCAACTGCTTCAATTGCCCTCTTCCGCGCGGTTCAAATACAATACCATACATTCATTGGCTGGCGTAAATGATTTCGTTGAACTTAACATCTTGACTCGCCCCCTGCCAACAACCTCACATCGGCCAGCATCAAACCACTGATAATAATACGAGCGGCCGGCCTGCAGACCCGACACAGTAAACGGTGAACGGTTCGGCTGGTACACAATATATTCACAACCCGGCTTTGCAAGGCAAAATCCGGTCGAAGCCAAGTCCGGCCTCGGTCGGGCATTGATAAGGTCCATCGTATTTGCATATTCGACGGTCTTGCCAACGTTGTAGCGCATACGTTCCCACGCAGGCCCTTCTGCATCCGGAGACTCGAACGGCTTATCGTAAAGGTTGAAATGGTACCCTCTGGTAAACGCAGTCCAGACATATCCAACATCGTGACTTCCGGCGGCCACATGGTCCATATCCACGAAGCCAGGCTTTCCCGCCTTATTGGCCGGCGGGTCCTGCTTTCTGTACCGTCCCGCCTCCCAACCGCCCGCAACAGCGAAACAATCTGCCGCGCTATTGAGTACCTGAGCTTTGGTCATTTGTGTCCAATTGCCCCTGCGCGTCCTTCCACCAGCCGACAGGTACACAAGGTGCTGCTTCGGCTTGCTTTTTTCATAGCGCTTTATGAACTCTATCATCGGGCATTGCCACTGCGGCGCGTGAAGTTCATTGGCTATCTCATAGAAAACATTATCCAGATGATTGACCGTGTCGATCACCTTCTTAACGTATGCTTTCTGCAACTGCAAAATCTCGTTATCTGCCGTATAAAAAAACTCCATACCCTTGCCATCGCCATCGTAATCCACATGGACTCCATTGATGTTGTTGGCTTCGTTGAAAACATTGCCATCCCACAGAGTCTGAGCCGGCTGGCCGCACGCCTCGCCCCTTAAGAACCCATATACCTCAAAAAGCATAATGGAGACATAGATGCCTCGCCGCTGCAAGTCCTCGCATCGCTGTCGCATCCGCCCAAAAAACGCCTCATCGAACTGATGAAGGTCAAATTTGTATCCGCCGTCCTTAGCCCTGCCGTGACCCTCGCTCCGCTTGTACGGCATAGGAAATGCAACTGCTTTATTGACCGGTGCCATAGATCCACTGCCGGTACTCCAAATTATCCAGTTGCGAAGGTAATTAAAATTGCACTGCCGGGCAAAATCTAAATATCCCTGCCAGTCTAAAATTCTCTTACGGCCCCGGATAAAAGTCTTGTTGAAGGAATTATCCTGCAAGTCCACAAATATCTGATGGCCGCCGAGATAGATCGCGCGGCCGGAACCGTCAGCAAAATAACACGGATTTTCAGGATGTGCCCGCAGGACCCCAGCCTGCAATCGGTCAACTACCACATTCAGACAAAAAAAAGAAATGAAAGCCGCAACCACAAATTTGTCGGGACCTTCTCGTTCCATGCGTAAGGATCGTGAAAGAAGATACAATCAGTTTTACATGACACCCTTGATATACGCAATCAAACCCGGTAGCTGGTCCATCGCCAAAAACAATGCGGACAAAATCGCGATAATCCACATCGCTGTCTTTACCTGCCTTGCTTTGCCCCGTACGATTTTAATCAGGGTAAAGCAGACGAACCCAACCGCCAGCCCGGTACTGATACTATAGCTTACGGCAATCATGGCCACTATGATAAGCGCAGGGGCCGCCTCTTCCAGGTTCGCAAAATCTATTCTTCTGACTTCCTTAGCCATGAACAGTCCCACCATAATCTGTGCCGATGCCGTCGCGTAGCCCGGCACGATGGTTATGATAGGAACAAAGAACAACGCAAGCAGAAACATGAGTCCTGTGACCACAGAAGTCAGGCCGGTCCGGCCTCCTTGCTCGATACCCGCTGCTGATTCAACGTAGGAGGTGGTCGTGGATGTCCCCATCACTGCCCCGAGCATTGTCGCTGCCGCATCTAATCCCAAGAGCCTGTCCAATCCTCTTATCTGATTGCTGCGATCTCGCATGCCCGCTTTGTCACAGCAGGCCACCAGCGTGCCGACGCTATCGAACATATCAATAAACATCAGGATGAAAATGTTGCCCAGAAGGGACCATTGCAAAGCGCCCACAATGTCAAGCTCAAAAGCGATCTGCCCCAGTCTCCAGTCCAGAGAAACCAGACCGGTGGGCCTGTCAATATATCCAAAGACAGCCGCAACGATCGTGGCCACGGCAATGCCTATCAGCAAGGAGCCCGTTACTCCCACAAGCTCCAGCAAGACCATAACCACCAACCCCAACAATCCGATCAATACGGTGCCCGTGATGTCACCAAGGCTGAACAGAGTCTGCTCGCTTCTAAGAATCAAACCAAGGTTTCCCAAACCGACAAGCGAAATAAATAGTCCTATCCCGACCGATATGGCCGCGACCAGGCCCGGCGGGATCGCTTCCACCAGCCTTTTGCGCAACCCAAACAGCGATAGAAGCAGAAAGATCAACCCGGAAAGAAAAACCATGCCCAGAGCCGTCTGCCACCCGATCTGCTCATCCTGCACCAGCGTATACGCAAAAAAGGCGTTCAGTCCCATTCCCGGTGCCATCGCAATAGGCGCTTTGCCGAATATCCCCGTGGCAATCGTCGCAACCGCACTGATGATGCACGTCACACCAATAAGTGCATTCTTGTCCATACCGGTGTCACTGAGGATATTGGGGTGCACGAAGATGATATATGCCATCGTAAGAAATGTCGTCAGACCAGCTACGAATTCAACCTTGACGCTGCTGCGCTTTTCGCTGATCTGAAAATACTCGCTGATCATCTCCGATCCCTTGAATTCGGGGAGGTACTACGCGCTACAGGGACATTAGTAATGCCGCAAAGTCTTGTCAACGGAAAACTATGCGATGTCTTGTCGCATCTACTTGGTGCAGCTTGTGTCGGCTTCCAGCTATGGTGACGGTCCACTCCAGCCCAGTCTCTTGAAGCGGCCCCACTCACCCCAGCACATTGCCGCCACGTTTACCGCAAAGTGCTCCCGCTGGAAAATCTCGCGCATCATCAGCCATTTCTGATCCAGCAGCTTCTGTGCCTTTTCTTTCTCGGCAGCCGTGAGCCGCCTCTGTCCTGCCAGGCCAAGCATTCGATAGATCTTCGCCTGAAGCTCGGTGAAATCCAGACCCGTCCGCAAAAATGCAATACGCTGACGCAGCGCTTCATTGTTACCCGCAGCCCTATCGGCGGCGTCGAGCAGCCCACGCAATTCGCCAATAACCTGCGGCGTATATGGGTCACTGACGTCGATGTTCCGCCATTCGTTGTTCTCTCTCCGCACCCCCGCAGTTTGGTTGGTCAATTGCTCCACCCGAACGAAATAGCGTTTGATCTGCTCGCCTGCATCGCCAAACCCGCAACGACAGTAGTCATCGATAAGCTCATCGACATCCAGGTCGGGATTCCAGTGCAGCTTTGCCAGCACGTAATAGTTCAGCCCCTGCGTCGCCCAGTGGTGTATGCAGGAATCGAAATCCGTGCCAACGCATTTATTGTGGGCTATATGGTGGAAATCCTCAGCCAGCTTGTGCACGTAAACGCCCAGCGTGCCTTCGTGTCTGCCCCACAGCAAACAATTGGGCCGCCAGTAGATCATACTTGCAGCTTCTGCCCAGGCGTCCCAATCAGCCAGGCCCTGCCGTCGCACCTCGTCGTTAGTGTAGTGACCCGGACTATGGACGAACCGAATCACGATATTTGGGTGCAGCTTCTGCCTGACCGGCGGCGCCCGATAGATGCTGTAAGCCTGGCCGGTGAAGAGAACGTCCGGATATTTCTGTGCAACTTTTTCAGCAATGGCATTGAAGAAGTACACCATCCGGTCGGTCAGTGACACATAGTCAAACCGGTAGTGTCGACCCTTTTTATGATCGTAGGTCCACACTCGCGTGGGCCTGCCTTGCGGGGGGTCCAAGGCCTTGCACGCAGGGCACATGCAGAAGCCTGCTTTCGCGCCGCCATCGTGGGTCATCAAGGAAATGCTCTTTCGACCCGGATGCCGATCAAGCTCCTTTATCTTCTCTTGAACAATCGCCTCAATTAGAGCAGGATTGGACTTGCACAGCCTCGGCCGCTCCCAGTTCGGATCGAAATAGCGGGAGCCATCCAATTGCATCGCAAACCATTCGGGATGCTCTCGCAAGAATCTGCCCCAGGTCTCAGCCGGCAGAATCGTGCCGTCTCCGGTCCGCAGGCCGAGCGTGCCGCCCATCCGGTGCCAGCCCATCCAGTCGCTGCTTTGCGACTGTGTGTCGGCGGCCTTTTGCCTTGCCTGTAGGAAATCTGCCTTGCTAAATCCCAGACGGTCCAGGCCTTGCTGGATACGACTGCTGTAGCCGCTCCAACGAATGTTGCGCTGCTTAAGTGCAGGCGTAAAACGCACGTTGAGCGGAGGGACCGTGATTGTGCTGCGCTTCGGGACTACTTTGCCGCTCTGGCCCGGCCAGAGATAACGGCAGCCCAAAACATCTTCAAGGAACGTAGTAACCGCGTACCGGCTGCCCGCGGCGTCCGAAGGCGTTTTTCCATTAGCACCAAGCAGCGCCACAGTGTTGCCGATGGTACGAATCAAGATGCCTCCCGGACCAAGCCCTTCGCAGGTGACACCCAGCTTCCTGGCCAGGCCGCTTTCGCCTACCAACACATACGTCTCGGCAGCCACCTCATCCGATGCAGCTTTTATCCGCCCGGCAGCGACTTTTACCGCCCCCAGACCATCCTCGCGGCAAATTTTCAGACGGGCGCCGGACATCTGCTGCAGATGATCGGCCAGGATTCTTGCCCCCTCAGAAGCCGCCCGGGAAGGCTCCGCCGGCAGGACAATCACGGCCCTCGGTCGCCCGTTCAAGATTAAGGTCGCTGCTGAGTCAGCAGAATCGGCGCGAAGATTTGACATCACTGCCAGCAGGATAACTAACGCAGCTCTCTGGACCATCTCTTAAGTCCCCTCTGGGCTATTGCCCTTCACAAATCTTCCATGCAGGGGGCACCTTCAACAAACTCAGCTTCCATACCAAGTTCTGCAAAGTAGTCCGGCATTGCCATACAAGCGAACTTCTCCGTTGAGTAATGCGTTGCCCCTACCAGATTAATCCTGCTCTCCTTGGCCATTCGGTGGAACTCCATGTTCGGCTCAAAGGAAGGTACTGGCTTGGTGACGCCGGTCAAAAACGTATTCACGCCCAACGCAGACAATTCACGTGCTACAAAATCGACGCACCCTCCGCCGGCAGCAACAGCAACTCTTTGTCTTTCAATGATCTCATCGCCATATTGTCTTACCTTTATTTCATGGCCGATGAGGTTCTTAACGTGTAATGCGAAATCTGTCACGTTGCCAAAACGCGTTTCGCAGATGACGCCCACTTTGCACCCGAGATACTCACAAAACTCATCGTCAATCGGCAGTTGCAGAGCTTTTGCCAAATTCACGGACGTTGAGTAAGGCCCGTTCTTATCCAGCGCAATATGCAAGACGTACAAAGATATACGCCTTTGCCGCAATTCCTTCAGGTAATCGACCGCAATATCGTAAAAAGGGAACCCCTCCAGAGTCGAATCATAACCCATCGCATGATGTGAGAACAATAAAATGTCTCTCTCATTTCGAGCAAGGATCTTGTCCAGAATAATCGAATCTGGAAAGGTGCACGTATAAACCTTATCAATCACATCGCCGTTATTGAGCATAACTCCAATATATCTTTCCTTGAAATCCGGGCTGATGAATTCATTGAACTCGACAAAGCTCCAATCATCCCTGTATTTTTCAATCTGAAAATCCTTGTCCAGTTCTTGATATAGTTCTTCGGCTTTCATACCTAATTCTTTGCTGTATTCCTTGCTTTCGATGCGCCATTTTCCAGAGATCATAGAACGTCAAGCAGGGTCACTTTGCCCATCATCGTTGTAAGATACAACCATCTCTCAACGGGAGCAAGGACAAGAGAAACACACTGTGATACGTCCTCAGCAGAAAGAAGCCTTAGATGTGTTCATCGACGTACTGGCGCGTTTCTTCGACCCTTACCCGCAGTTCGGCCGGCATCGCGCACGCATCGGACGTAATTGTAAATTCGGATCTGATCCTTTTGAGGCCCCAGTCCCCTTGGGTAATCTGCGGGGTCACCAGCCTTGGGATCACTTCGCTGCGCACCTGCACCATGCGCATCTATAGTAAACCTGCCCGTCGTTCGATTGTAAGCCAATGCCCGGCCAAAACAAATATAAACGGCATGAGATTTATGATCACCATGTGTCGTACTTGTCCAGAACCAGGATTCAGTTTCAGTCAGATCAAAAACCGGATCAATAGCCGCGGTCTGCCTGTTGGGATCGATTGCTCCGGGAGACCGTTTATAATCGACGATGCTCTGAAGCTCTTTGGCGTTGGGCAACCGCCAATCATCGTGACCACCATGATCGAGCTTTTCTGCATAAGTAAGCGCCTGCTCCCAGTTCATAGTTGTGCCGCTGTCGGCTTTCCGCCACATCAGTCCGGTAGCCAGGTCTGTGATCGTGCCGTCACCATTATCAACAAATTCATTCTTGCCGTAATTAGGATTACCTCGAACACAGCGGACGTAGCGTCTGGCAGACGGCCCCCTTGCCATGTTGGCTGGATAGCTCTTGATCCGCCCGTCAGCAAAGTTGAACCCAAAGGCTGACTGGTCGCCGTACATGGTACGCCCTACATAGAAATTACTTGACCAGTATTGTGCGTCCATGGGGCGAAGTCCGGTGGAAGGAGCGGGGTACTCAAAGTCGAAGTATGTCCTATTTAGATAAGGTTTTCTGGTGTGCTGATTGCCTCTGAAATCAACGATGGAGTACAGTTCCTTGATCATCGGCAACCGCCAGTCATCATAACCCGCCAGCTCCAGATCGTCTGCATAGTCCACGGCATCGTACCATGTCATAAGATTTTCAAAATCTGGAGTCTTTTGCCACATCAAACCTGTGTTCAAGTCTGTGACCGTCCCGTCGCCATTGCCCTTGTAAGCCGGCTGAGTTCCTTGATACTGAGCATCCTGCCCATAGAAAGCCTCGCCTGGCTGGGGGCAGGCGATTACACCCTTATTGTCGTAGCACTTGCTCTGTCCGGTATCCACGATTCTGTATGCTGCATCCGCTCGACAGAACGGACATGCCAAAACAACAAGACTCACAGCAATTATGAATAGAGCAGTACAACTATATTGATTCGCTTCCAT
>Ga0180434_10007579_pt1 | contig 12193 bp, 7 predicted proteins | sample SS_ome_7_FD_132453 | JGI IMG/M metagenome (GOLD analysis project Ga0180434, IMG submission 132453) | Hypersaline lake sediment archaeal communities from the Salton Sea, California, USA - SS_1_D_2 metaG | ecosystem: Environmental > Aquatic > Non-marine Saline and Alkaline > Hypersaline > Sediment... | reverse complement strand
GCATCTCTATACCAATGCCATTCAGAAATATTTTCGTGCTCCTCACATTTTCATCGGTTTTCCCACACGCTACGAAACAAAGAGCCAACAGGTCGAACCAATTCTAATGACCAGCCGAGACGGGAATAGATTTCACCGTTATGCTGAGGCCGTAATTCCGCGCACAGCTCCCAAAGACCGCAACCATAACCGTAGCAACTATATGGCCTGGGGCATGTTCCAACTCCCCGGCAAGCCGAACGAAATTTCAGTCTACGGAACCGAGAATTACTATGAGCCCACGCCAGGCAGAGTTCGCCGATTTGTCTACCGCGTCGATGGTTTCGTTGCGTTACGTGGGGGGGCCGATGGCGGAGAAGTAACGACGAAACCCTTACGATATCAGGGCCAACGGCTGCTCCTCAATTACCTCGTGCGCGCTGGCGGTTCCATTGGAATCGAAGTCCTCAATGAATCGGGCAAAGTCATCGGTAAATCAAAACCGTTGAGCGGGGATGCCATCGATTCCCCAGTAGACTGGCAACAGGATCCAAACCTCAATCAAGGCGTTGTTCAACTCCGTTTCACACTCAAGAACGCAGACCTGTTTTCACTTCGTTTTGCAGAACGATAAAGGGGGGCGGGGCATTGAGTACTCTTGCCCCTTATGATATCGCGGTTTTTATATAGCGTATTTTTTCATTCCGACACGGACATTTTGCCTATAGAACTAAGTTTGACTTATTTTCTGTTTTATTGTCGCCGCGCTTTGTCAAGCCATCTCCAGCGCCTTTCTGGCGGCGCGGCGGCCCATAATCACATCTGATTGAGAGGAACAAGAGATGAAAAACAACATCTTGAAGCATCGCGGATTCACACTCATCGAACTACTAGTGGTCATCGCCATCATTGCTATTCTGATTGCCCTGTTGCTGCCCGCGGTACAGCAGGCCCGTGAATCAGCGCGGCGCAGTCAATGCAAGAACAACCTCAAACAGATCGGACTGGCGACACACAACTACCACGATTCACATCAGGTATTCCCGATCAGTCACGGAGACACCGGAAACTCCTTTGGCTGGCAGGCGATGATTCTGCCTTATATTGACCAGGCACCTCTTTACAACCAGATCAATTTCAATGGTAACATTACGGATGCGGACAACCTGGAAGTCGCGCGCACCGTTGTGACGGTTTATCTTTGCCCCAGCGACCCGACCCTCCCCCGGGTCAGCGGCGGAGTCGAAATTTATTCAAACTGGTGCTACCCCGCCACTTGCCCCACATCATCCCGTGATAACATCGCCGTCTCAACTTACAAAGGCATCGATGGCAAGGGCTACGATCAGACCATCGCGGCGTCCCCCATGCCACAGGGAATGTTTGACCGCCGGATGGGGCTTGCAGTCAGTGGCGGTGGTGGGATCGTCACTCCCAATCGCACGATGAAAATGCGTGACGTGACGGACGGCACATCCAATGTCCTGTTCGCCGGTGAAAACTCACCTGGTTTTCATGCGTGGCCTTCCTGGGCTGCCTGGCATTCGCCCATGACAACTGCTTACCCCATTAACCATCCCTGGAAAGTTTATACAAATCCGCAATCGCGAATCAGCGCCAATAACCATGGCTGGACGAATGGCTTTGCCGCCTCAAGCTATCATGAAGGAGGCGCGCACTTTCTATTGGTCGATGGCAGCGTACATTTTCTGAGTGAAAACATGGACTTCCAGACATACCAGCAACTGGCTAATCCTCAGGATGGCCTACCCACAGGTGGTTTCAGTTATTAATCCCCCATTTGAATTGTCAGGAGTCCATCATGAATCAGGTTTTACGCCTGACTTTAGCAGGCATATTAATGACGTCTGTAATCCAACTGGAAGGATGCAGTGGTCGGAAAGATGAAAATCTCCCGGAAACGGTCGCAATCAGCGGAACTGTCACTTACCAGGGAAAACCGGTGCCCGGTGCAACGGTCATGCTCTATCCGGTACAGGGTCGTAAACCAGCATCCGGACTGTCTGATGACACCGGTCAGTTCACGCTGACGACGTTCAACAAAAATGACGGGGCACTTCCCGGCGAGCACAAGGTGACCGTGAATGCCTATGAATCAACGCCAACCGGGCTCTCCATGAAGAGCTCGGTTCCGGAGAAATATGCGAACCAGAGCAGCTCTCCGCTGACGGTGACAATTTCAAAGACAGATCCCGAACTTAAGCTGGAGCTGGTTGACTAGCCTGTGTCCAGGTTTACCGTAGCGTCTCCCGAGGCCATTCGGCCCGAGTATTTTCGACTGAAACACGCTACGGTAAAATGTGACATGCTCGAGCAGCGCATTCAAGCACGATTTCCCGGCGATTGGATCTCGTCGGGATCGTGCATGATGACGGGACGATTCACCAGAGAGACCAGGACAAAACTGAGCATCATCAACAGATACCAGGCAACCAGTTTGGTTATTGAAACCATCTGCCAGTGATGCTGCTGCGTGGGATAGATCCAGACATTAGCAAAAGTCGCCAGGTTTTCAGCAAACCAGATAAAGAGTGCGACCAGCAGCCAGCCGATCACCAGCGGCATCCGACGGTGGACCTGGTCCATGCGAAAATAGATCCAGACCCGGCCGAACATCAACAGACTGACGACAATCAGCGCCCAGCGAATGTCAGTGACAAAGTGGTGCGTGAAAAAGTTGAGATAGATTAACGACACCAGCACCACGGTACGTCCCAGGGGTGGATAGCTGGAATAGCGAAAATCAAAGATTCGCCAGACACGGGCAATGTAACTTCCCACAGCGCTATACATGAAGCCAGCAAAGAGTGGCACATTGCCGATCCCGATCTCGAAGGGTTCCGGGTATTGCCAGGAACGAATCCCGTCTGAAGTTTTAAAGAGCTCCATCACCGTCGCCACTACATGGAACAGAAGAATGACGACCGCTTCCCCTGGTGATTCCAGACGAAAGGCGAGCAGAAGGATCTGAAATCCGACCGCTGCCAGAAACAGAAAATCGTAGCGATAGAGGAAATCAATCGGGTACCAGAACCGGGTTATGATCATCATCGCCAGCAGAAATCCACCAAAGATGCAGGCTGAAGCCTGTTTGATGCCAAACAGCCAGAATTCCCGGAGAAACGTTTTCAGTGGTCTGACCTCGTCAGCAAGCGACACAATTTTAAATGGGGCACACGGAATTGTAGAAGAATGCCTGTGATTGTTCCAACAAAAAAGGGAACAGGCAAAATGCCTGTTCCCCGATCGGAACTGGGGATGGCTCCAAGCCAACCCTCGCACACTTCCGTTACTCAACAGTGAGTGCAGCCGTCTGTGGCGCGATCACCAGTTCAACAGGATTGGAAACGGCTTCGTCGCCGCGAACGACGATCAGTGTGGCTTCGGCAGCATCGACCAGCGGCAATTCCGGCACTTTGATGCGAGCGCCCAGATCGTACCAGCCGTAGATTTCCGCTTCGAAGTTCATCCCGTTCATTGAGATCAGAACTTTACCTGGTTCGGGTCCCAGTCCTTCGCCGGCCAGGTTGATCAGTGCACCGCTGACGACCACTTCTGAATCAGCGGAGAACAGAGCCGGATCAACGGGCAACACATCAACACGAGCGATGACAGCGCCGTTGTTTTCTTCGAAGGCTTCCGGGATTTCACGATGTGAATCGATCAATACATGCAGCTGTTCGAAGGGCACCTGGTTGCCTTCTTCGTCGGTTGACAAGGTGCTGGCCGCGAACGGCAGACGAATATCAACTGACTGAATCTGCCCCGCTTCAATATTGTCAATGCGTGAACCTGCTTCAGGCACGCCGGCGACCGCATCTCGTGAGTTGGAAGCCAGCAGCATCACATTGAACGGCTGATTGATATCAACAGCACTGTTATTGCGGAACCAGACACGGAAACGGGGGCCCAGTTCCTGCTCAGGGTGACCGGAGTCGACAAAACGTACGGCCAGCATCTGCAGGTCCAATCCGCTGTCAATCACGATCGGATCGACATCAACCCAGGTACCACAGGTGACAACAGGCAGTGGCTGCCAGACCGGGCAATCGTACCAGACCCAAGGTGTGCAGGGATCATAGATAATCGGACGGCAGATCAGTGGACGTGGATCGCAGATCGGGTGGCACCAGTCCCACCAAGACCAGTTAACCCAACCACTCCAGTGTGGGCTCCAGCAGTAGTTAGGATAGAACCCGGGACCGGCGTACCAGAAACCAAAGTGATTCTTCGTAAAAGAAGGAGCCATCTTGCCGAACAGCGTCCGGTTTCTCCAGCCGCCATGTTTGAGCAGGTTCTGATTCAGTTTCAGCTGACGGGCGACATCACCTTTTTTATGCAGTTCAAACTGTTTCTTCAGATGCCAGTTCTTGCTCTTCTTACTACCGATCAGCGTATTCAGCTTTCCGGCTTGCAGTTGCTTATCCAGATTGATATTGATGTGCTTGATTTTTTTCCCTTTGAAAAGATCCTGGTTCAAAGGAACTCCATTTTTGCCGAGCCACTTCTTTGAAGGTCCGAAGTGGTCGAACTGCTTCCCTTTGCCTTTGATCAGATCTTTATGCTTCGACAGATCAATTTTCCCCGGATAGGGTGTTTTGCCCGGTTTGTTTCCTGGCTTGCCGAACAGGTCGTCGCGAGACAGACCTTTGACGGGAGGAATTCGATTTCCTTTCCCGGGTTTGAACACATCTCTGCCGGGTGTTTTACTTCCCCTACCTGGCTTAAAGACGTTGTCTCCCTTGCTGCCCGGACGGGGACGCACGACGTTGTTGCCTGGTTTGGGGACGAATTTTCCAAAGTCCGGCTTGCGATCGGGACGTTTCATATCAGGTCTTTTCAAACCGGGAATCTTACGATCCGGGATTTTGCGATCTGGAATTTTCAGATCCGGGACCTTTCGGTTGGGGACCTTGAAATTCGGCGATTTACGATCCGGGACACGAGGTTTCAGATCTTTGGTATTGAGATTAAGCCCCCCCTGCTTTCCGAACTGAGGAATTCGCATGTCGGGTCGCTTTGATTTTGGAGCAACTTTGAACGATTTCTGTGGTTGACGAGAACCACGATTGAAAACGTTGTGTGTTGATTTACCAGTGCTCCGTTTGAAATCGGGAGTCGTGCGTCGCGGCTGAATGCGTGAAGATGATTTTGTCTGACGACGACTGCTCGTGCGTGGTTTGCTGAAATTGCTGGATCGGCTCGAAGAACGCTGCGATCGGAATGAACGTTGAGAGCTGCTTTTGGCTCCCCTGCTGGAACTGCTCTGCTTGCTGCGTGATGACGACTTGTCAGCAGCGTAACCAGGTGCGACACACAGGCCACTGATCAAAGACAGCGAAAGTAAAAAGTGAAATGGCCGTCGAATACTACGGACTTTTGTAAAGATCATCATGACTCTCCCCCTTAAGGCTAATTCGAAACTGCCCGCGTTGTGATGTGAACGCCTTAAGGAAAGAGCGCAAAATATGCCAATTATGACGATTTGGTTTCAGCGACCTCGCAAATAGAAACGTAAGACATATGAATACAAAGACTTACAATATATCAAACAGACTGTACGCCGTCAGATCCTGGCTTGTAAAATCGACACGCGTCACCAAAGCGCCATCAGAATGACACCAGAAGTTTTTCATTTTCGCATCGTATCGCAGACAGTTCAGGAAGATTTTGCCGATGTGAGAGAAGGGTCGTTCTGCTGCTTCCGCCAGGTATTCAACTGATTGAGCAATGCAGCACGTGTTTCCTGATGCGCGGGATCCTCGGAAAGGTCATTCATCTCCAGCGGATCCTGTTTCAGATTGAAGAGCTGTACTCTGTTCAAATGCGGGTAGAAGATCAGTTTCCACTCGTCGGTGCGAATCATTCGCTGAAAGTTTCGGAAGTAACAATAGACTTCATCGTATACCGAGTCCTGCTGTCCTGCTAATACCGGCTTGAGACTCTTGCCTTCAACTGATTTCGGAATGGGAATCCCGGCCAGATCGCAACTGGTGGGATAGAGATCACGAAGATAGCATTGTGCCTCTACACGCTGGTCGGCAGGAATCCCGGGGCCTACCATCACCAGAGGTACATTGACGGTGTGCTCATACATATTCTGTTTGCCGCGTAAGCCATGACTTCCCATCGCAAGCCCGTGGTCACTGGAGAAAATCAGAATGGTATTGTCCCATTGCCCTGATTTTTTGAGGGCAGACACAATCCGACCGACCTGGGCATCGAGGTGCGAAATCACCGAGTAATACAGGGAGAGATCGTTCTGCACCACTTTTTTCGTGCGAGGCCAGGGCAACAACGCTTCATCTCTGCCGGAGAAATTCCCGTGATCAAACGGATGTTCGGGCAGGAAGTTCCGGGGAGCCGGGATTTTGTCCGGGTCATAATACTGCTCGTATCCAATGGGCATCAGCAGTGGGTCGTGGGGTGCCGTAAAGCAGACATGTAGAAAGAACGGTTTTGTGTGCTTGCGTTCGATGAACTCAATCGCGGCATCGGCAAAATGCTCGCTGATATTGGAGGAGAGCCCGACCCCTTTCTCTGGATAGAAGTTCCGCTCGTCATCCTGAAAGATCCAGCCACGATAGCCGGTCACCGGTACGCCGCTCGAGTCAAAGGAGGGAACAGCCCAGCGCCCGCCACCACCTGTAAACAGCCCCAGTGTTTCATCGTATCCACGAATTACCGGTTTACCGTCATTGTGCCATTTACCCACATACCATGAATTGTATCCCGCACCGTGCATGGTTTGTGACCAGGTGGGTAGTTCCGATTTGATCGGCTTGCCAAAATCCAGAGAGCCATTATGAAACCCGCTGACGCCGGTCAGAATTTCGGCCCGGCTGGGAGTGCAGATCGGATTGGCACAGACGGCACGGGAGAAGCTGGTTCCCTGCCTGACCAGTTCGTCCAGATGCGGAGTTTTGATGATCGAATTCCCCAGCGCGGCGATCGTATCGGGCCGTTGATCGTCAGAGAGCAGGAAGACCACATTCGGTCGTTGTGGGGTCTGAGCCGCTTTATTTTCAGCCCAAAGTGCCGTGCAAGACATCGTAAAGAGTGCTGTCAAACCGCCTAGAATCAATGATCGCATGATCTTTCCCTCTCTGCCCGACGAATGAGCGTGTCTGGCTGAATTCGTCTTTCACTAAATCCGTATTACTGATAAGTTTTGCACGTCAAAATACTTACTGAAAAGTGCATTCATTAGTTTTGTTTATCTATTCTGGACGATGTCGCCATGCAGGGCAAGCGTTATATCAGCTGGATGATTGGAATTGTGATTCTTACCGGAACGGGCTGGTCGTTCTGGATGAAACAACAGACTCTGCCTCCCGCCAAAGAGAAAGAGAAAGCGGAGCCAAAAGAGGTTGTGGAGAATCCACAGGAGACTCCCCTGAAAGTCCAACCCGCATCACTGCGTAACGAAAAAGTGGAAGTGCTGGAATTGAACCTCACGGTGAACCAGCGATTCCCCATGATCAAGACGGTCGAGCAGACCCTTTCCCAGGCATCGGGAGCCGGCATCGTTCACAGTCGCTCCAAGCTGGAACTGGTTCTGGCGCTCACGGTAGAAGAACTGCCTGAGGATGGCCGCAAACGGTTTAAAGTAAAATACACGGGGGTCAAATACTCGCACAACATTGCGGGTGAAAAAGTCTTCTTTGACTCCAGTCGCTCAACCGGACCGGCGCCTCCCGAAGTGCAAGCCTATCAGGGACTGGTGAATAACGGGTTTTCATTCTGGATTGGCCCGGACAACAAAATTATCGAACTGGTCGGCTTTGATGATTTTCTCAAGCGTTGCCTGCAAAATACGCCGGTGAGTAAACGGGAAACTGTGCTGGCCAAGATTTCGGAATCATCGGGCGATGACGGCGTGGCCAACTTCATCGACGACAGTATCGGCCTGTTGCCTTACAACATTGATGAAGAACACAAGGGAGGCGCCATCCGTGTGGGCGAAAGCTGGACGAAAATCCGCCGCCTGACCCAGCCGATTCCGATGGTGCTGAAAACCGAATATACGCTACGCGAATTGAATGACACGATTGCCAAAATCAATATCGCCGGCGATATTGCCGCATCGAAAATCAGCAGTCCTATCAATCAGCAAGGGAAATCAGTGCAACTGTTTATCCGAGGCGGTAAATCATTCGGCACCTGTCTGATTGACCGCAAGACAGGGCTGCCCCTGGAATCAAAAATCGACCGGTTCCTGGAAACAACCGTCAAGCTGGAAAACGGGAAAGAGTTTGAACAGCAGAAACAGATCGTGACCACGATCAGGGCGTTTCCCCATCAGGAAGAACGCCCCCTGGGGCCTGCGGCGAAAATTTCGCCCCGCAACAATCCCAAGCGTGCCGCAAACTGAACCGCGAACGGTCTTGCTTCAGGGCCATGTTTGCTACCACGAAAGACACGAATGGCACGAAAAATGGTGAATTTTCTCGCTCGTGCACTGGTTCAAAAGTCTCATCTAAGCTTCTCCGTGACCATTGGATAGAATGCGCGCTGTGGCTCAGGCTGCCGATCTTCAGTAGAGATCTGACAAGCAGCCAGAGAGGATTCTCAAATTCAGTTGAAAGTATATCATGGAGGAGAGCGTGAGCAGGTCAAGAGATGATTTTGGCGCGAAACGGTCCCAAGTTGACCATTTGGTGCCCACTGGCGACAAATTTGTGCGCATTTATGGTAAATTATGGCGTACTTTGCGTATATTTTTTCTTAAATTGCCAGTGCACAACAAGAACCGGTTTTTCCCTCACCAGCGTCTGGCCCCTGAAAACAAGAGGTTTTCGAGGTGCCGCTTATTCAGTGGTTCGCAAGGTTTCCCTAGGCGGATATCTCACCTCGCGCGCGACGCAAAAAAAGCATTGTGGAAAAGGGAATCAGCGGGTCAAGCACAAAATCCGCAGATCGGATCCGTAACGTAAACCGAGAAAAATCAGGAGGTTGCAAATGCCATCAACGAGTCAAGGAGACTCTGTGCAGTCTGCCTCGCGTAGAAGGCTGTTTCAGGCGGCGGCTCGCAGTGAATCAGAGGCTTCATCCGCCTGCTCTGCAGCGAACTGTTTGCATTCCCTGATGACGTCTGCCACGAACTGTTTCGCTGTCAGATGTTCCTTCAGGTAGCTGGCAACCTTAGCTGTGCGGGATGAGAAGTAATATGGACGCAGGTGATAACGCAGGGGCGTCGCGTCGTTGATGACCTGCAGCGTCTGCTCGTAATTTTGAGGGTCTATGTTGAGTTCCGTCGAATCACTACAGGAGAAGAGCATCTGCAGATTGGGATCTTCCGCCTCACCAAACTGCTGTTCGAGCTTGAAGCCACAGCTCTCCGCCAGCATTTTCAGGCTGGCAGGAGTGAAATTATGAATGTGAGCATAATGAAACATTTTACTGCGTCGGGCAAAGGGAGCAGCGATGTTCGGGCATTCGACATAGAACAGACCATTCTCAGACAGCATGCCTCGAATGTATTCCAGTGCTTTGCGTGGCGAGTTAAAGTGCTCGATCACATGTACGAGCAGGATGAGTTCGTGGCTCCTGTCGCGAGGTTGTTCGAACAGATCTCCGCGGACCACGTTGGTCAGGAGTTGCTGCTGGGAATAGTTTTGAAAGCCTTCTCCCGGTTCGATCCCCGACGAAACATGACCGTTCAATTCGAAAACTTTCACGGTACAGCCGATTCCCGCGCCGACCTCAAAGACTTCCAGGTCCGGCTCAATGTGCGGCTGCAGCTGGCTGAAAATCCGCTGACCATTATTCCAGGCCCGCATGACCCGCCGATCGGAGGGAGTCAGCTCACCATGGTAACTTTGCCGGTATTCAGTGGCATAAAAGCGAGCGAGTTCTTCGTCACTGGGAATCTGACCATGGGCAACCAGACCACAGGTCTTGCAGATCACCGATTCCAGAGGCGCACCGTGCCGATCCTGCGTGCCAATTTGTTCGAACTCGGTCCCTGCACACAGATCGCATTGCTTTTGCTGCATTTGATTCACCACTGCTTTTACCAGACTTTGATATTTTCTACTGCAATTGCTCCTTGAAAATTCAGGTCGCCGCAATAGAACGGATCAGAATGGCGTGAACACTAATCAGAGACGGAAATCAGGTCAAGATGAATCAATCCAAGCTTATTTCAGAGGGGCAGTTAGTGAAAATTCTGCTGTTTGACATGCCTGTTGTTCCGTATCCCTGAATCAATTCAGGCAAACCGGGGCGATGCATTGTGTTTCCGGTCTCAGGCTAGTAATCTAGTGACCGTTGTTTCCCCTACTCAGCCGGTCTGCTGCCAATATTTACCGAGCCATCAAACATAAGATATACAAAGAGTTAGGATAATTCATGTCTGAGGGTAAAATCAAAAAGCTGCTCGTTGCCAACCGAAGTGAAATTGCGATTCGCATTTTTCGCAGTACACACGAACTGGGAATTCGCACGGTAGGCATCTATACCCACGAAGACCGCTACGCTCTGCATCGAACCAAAGCAGATGAAGCCTACCAGATCGGGAAGCCCGGCCATCCAGTGAAATCGTATCTGGACATCGATGCGATTATTACTCTGGCAAAACAGAAGAACATTGATGCCATCCATCCCGGTTACGGATTCCTTTCCGAAAATGCGGAATTCGCCCAGGCATGTGAAGACGCAGGAATTATTTTTGTCGGCCCCAAAGTAGAAACACTGAAATCACTGGGGGACAAGATTTCCGCGCGTAAGATCGCAGAAAAAGCCGGTGTGCCCGTGCTGGGCGGCAGTGGCGAGGCGATCACAGACACTGCCAGCGGGCGTAAGACAGCACAGGACATCGGATTCCCGATCATTCTGAAAGCGGCTCACGGTGGTGGCGGTCGCGGCATGCGAGTTGTTCAAACCGAAAAGGAATTCGATGCTGCTTACGAACAGGCACGCAGTGAATCGTTGTCGGCGTTTGGCAGTCCCGATGTCTTTGTTGAGAAGTTTATTTCCCGCGCACGTCACATCGAAGTGCAGTTGCTGGGCGACCAGCATGGCGGCCTGGTTCATCTGTATGAACGAGACTGCTCTGTTCAACGACGTCACCAGAAAGTGGTTGAAATTGCGCCCGCACCGAACCTGGATCCTTCCGTGCGCGAGGCACTCTGCAACGCCGCTTTGAAGATCGGCCAGAGCGTCAAATATGAATCAGCGGGAACGGTGGAATTCCTGCTCGATGACGACACCAATCAGTTCTACTTCATCGAAGTCAACCCTCGTATCCAGGTCGAGCACACCGTGACCGAGCAGGTGACCGGAGTGGATGTTGTGAAATCACAGATTCTTCTGGCTCAAGGGGCAGCCCTTGCCGACCCGGGAATCGGTATCAGCTCGCAAGAGGAAATCAAAACGCACGGATTTGCACTGCAGTGCCGCGTCACGACGGAAGATCCCGCGAACAACTTCATGCCCGACTATGGTCGTGTCGCGCATTACCGGTCAGCCAGCGGGATGGGCGTGCGACTGGATGCAGGTACTGCGTTTTCCGGGGCGATGGTTTTCCCTTATTATGATTCACTTCTGGTCAAAGTGACTACCTGGGCTCGAACTTTCAAAGATGCCTCTGCCCGCACGGAACGCTGTCTGCAGGAATTCCGGATTCGTGGTGTAAAAACCAATATTCCGTTTCTGTTGAAACTGATCACACATCCAACGTTTACCAAGGGCGAGTGCATCACTCGATTCATTGATGAGACGCCGGAACTGTTTAAATTCCCGAAACGACACGACCGTGCGACCAAGCTGTTGACCTACCTGGCAGATACGATTGTAAATGGCAACCCACTGGTGAAAGACCGGGCCAAAGCTACGCGACGCACGCCTGCCCCCGTACCGGAATATAACAAGAAGCAGATTTCTCCGCCGGACGGCATGCGACAGAAACTCCAGGAACTGGGAGCAGAAAAATTCAGCAAGTGGATCCTGGAACAGAAACCGCTGCTGCTGACTGACACTTCATTTCGCGATGCTCATCAGTCATTGTATGCCACCCGCTTCCGCACGCATGACATGCTGCAGATCGCTGAGGTCTATGCCCACAATTGCCCGCAATTGTTCTCGCTGGAAATGTGGGGCGGTGCGACTTTCGATACTTCCATGCGGTTCCTGAAAGAATCTCCATGGCAACGCCTGGCCGAAATGCGAACACGAGTGCCCAACATTCTGT
>Ga0180434_10007578_pt1 | contig 12194 bp, 9 predicted proteins | sample SS_ome_7_FD_132453 | JGI IMG/M metagenome (GOLD analysis project Ga0180434, IMG submission 132453) | Hypersaline lake sediment archaeal communities from the Salton Sea, California, USA - SS_1_D_2 metaG | ecosystem: Environmental > Aquatic > Non-marine Saline and Alkaline > Hypersaline > Sediment... | reverse complement strand
GCCTGCGCGGGGGCGCAAACCTCGAGGAAGCGCGCTCCGGTCGAACCTGTCTGCGCACCAGCATGACCTATCGCAGGGGCGAGGAGGAGCAGGACAACCCGTGGATGTACTTCGACGTGGACGACCGATGGCTCTACTTCGACCGCGGCGCGACCCACCTGGCCATAACGGTGGAGTGTGAGGGTTCCTTCCGGGGCGCGAAGAAGCTCGGCCTCAACATCGTCTACGACTCGACGACAGGCTACCGCTTCACGCCGTGGCAGTGGGTCGATTCAGGCTATGGCTGGCGGCGATATCGTTTCGAGATCAGCGACGCCAGCTTCGCCAACCGCGACGGATACGACTTCCGCATCAACGCCAAGGGAAGCAAACAGGATCTCTACGTGTGCTCGGTCACGGTGGAGAAGCTCCCTGCCGAAGCATCCGCCTTCGACTCGGACTCGCCTGAGTCGAAGAACGGGGACGCCGGCGCATCTGCGGGAGAGGACCACACGACGACAGCGCCTTAGAGCGTCTATCAAAACCGCTTTCGCTCCGCAATCAGAACCGCTCATGTACCACCAGAGGCCAGGGCCGGCGGTTTTGATAGCGGTTCTTAGCTCGGGCTAGTGCGTCCCGTGCTCGGCTCCCGCCGCGGCAGCCTTGTGCATCATGGCCGTCAGGTTGATCCCCATGGCGACCGGGTCGACCACTTCGATCTCGTCGGAGCGCGGCTCGACCTCCCGCAGCGGGATTTCCTCGTCCAGCACTCTGCCGCCCGGGGTGTCTATGATCCGGGTCAGGGGATTATCCGGGGCAATGGGGTTCGGTCGGGTAACGACCGCCAGCCTGTGGCCGCCCAACAGCAGCAGCGTCCCCCAAGGATAGGGCCCGAGCATCCCCAGGAATCGCGCCAGCAGCCGTGGCTCGAGGCGGGTAGCGAGTTGTTCCCTCATCACCTGCACGGCCGTCTGCGGCGGGAGCGCAGGCCAGTAGGGACGCATCGTCGTGAGGGCATCGTAGACGTCCACTATGCTGGTCATCAGGCTGAACATATTGAGCGGCCGCGCCTGCCGCATCTGGGGATAGCCGCTGTGATCGAGATACATGTGGTGCTCGAAGGCGACGACGGCCGCGACCGGCGGAAGCTCCGGCGCCCTCGTCAGCACGAGCGCCCCGTCGATGGGATGGCGGCTGATGACGGCGAATTCCTCTGCGTCGAGCTTCGCCGGCTTGCGCAGAATCTCCAGTGGAACGAAGATCTTGCCGACGTCGTGCAGCAGCGTGGCCGTACCAAGCTCCTCCAACTGCGCCCGCGCAAGCCCAATCTCTCGCCCGAGCTCGATAGAGAGGATGCAGATATGCAGAGCGTGGACGAACGTGTACTCGTCCATGCCCTTCATCCAGTTGAGGCTGTAGACGATCGAGCGGTCTCCCACGATGTCGTCCACGATCTCGCGAACGCTCGACCGAACGCTGCCGATGTCGATGGCACGGCCGGTTCTGACCTCTACCGCAGCATTTCGGATCACGTCGATGGCGGCCGTGTAGACCCAGCTCCATTCCGAGAGCTCGCCGACCCCCTGATTCTGCTCGGAGCGAGAAACGAGCTTCTGAATCTCAATCCGCCGGACTCCCCGCGCGGTCAACGCTCGCTGAGCGCCGCCTATCGCCTCGACATCGGCCGGTTCCATCGCCAGAACCTCGACGAGGTGGGACAGCTCCTCTTCCGTTGTCCCGCGTCTCAAGACGATGGTGTCGACGCCCCGACGGTGACAGGCGCCGACCAGGTTTCCAATGGAGACATTCTGGTTGAGCAGCGGTGCGTCCTGGAGCACGACGTAGCCGTTGCTGAACCTGATCACGAACTCGCGCTCGTCGTCGGGGAAGGAATCGAGCTCGGCTGCAATCTCGCTTAGCAGGCCGCCCACGACCGGGTGGGTGACATCGTAGAAGCTGACGTTCTTCATGGCACGCGCCAGCGCACCGACCGTGTGCTCGCCTGTCTTCCGTCCCGCCTCCGCAGCAGCGGTCAGCACCTCAGCTGCCACCAGTCACCCCCAGACACGATCCCTCGCCAGCCCTGAGTCGCACCAAGGCGCGCCGGCAGGCATCTCGAACGCCGGGATGCATGCTCCGGCACCCCTGTTCCAGCGCCTCGCGCGAGTCCGGCCCGCCGAGCGCAGCCAGGGCCTCCGCCGCAGCCATACGCGGTCGGTGACCTCCCAGCTTCGACAGAAACGCTCGCGCCTGCAGAACCGAGCAGAGAGCGGGCACGGCGCTGCCCACGCCAAGGCTGCCCAGTGCTCGAACGGCAGCCTCCTTGAGTCGCGCCCCTTCACCGAAAGTCGCCTCTCGCGTCACCATCCCACAGAGGTCCGGAACGGCTTCCTCCACGCCGAGCTCGGCAATCGCCTCGATCGCCGCCAAGCGCACCCCGCCGGACGAGTCGGAGAGCAAGGGGACGAGCACTCGTCCGAGATCCTTCCGCCCACTCTCCGTCATCAGACTCACAATCTTCAGCCGGGCCTCCTCACCCGCTTCAGATGCCGCCATGGCGATTCGCTCGCCGGCCTCGTCATCTCGGCTCTCTACCAGCGCGCGCAGCGTCCGCTCCAGCGTTATTCCCCCGGTCTGGGAAACCAAGTCGCGAAGATGGGACATATAGCTGCCGTCCCTCACCAAAAGTGTGGCCATGGCGAGCTTCGCCTCTGACTCTTTGCCCGATCGTACGATCTGCATCAATGCCTGCATACCCGGCTCGCCGAGCAAGCCCGTCGCTTCGATGATCCTCTCGACGTCGTCCTCAGGCGCGTCGTCGAGGCCTTCCGCCAGGGCGGACACCACCTGCTCGGTGCTCGCCCGTGCAACGGCGCTGCTCGCCACCGCGCGCCTTGATGGATCCCGCCCCGTTTCGCTGCCGGCCTCTCGCCCGAGCGCCGAGATGACTGAAATGAGTCCATCCAGATCCGACTTGGCGGCGCACTCCTCTGTCGCCTTCGTCAGCAAGCTGATGACGGTTCCGTACTGACCTATGGTAAGGTGGGCGTCCAGTGACTCCTGGAGCATGCACAGCCTGGAGTGCCGGACGGCCTCGGAATCCGTCGTTCTCAGGAGGTCTTCAATGTCGTCTTCGCTGCCCGTTGGAATACTGCTCACCGGCCCGATCTTCGAGTGAAACGAAGCCTCCTGAGGCTCCGGCCCCTGCTTTCCCTCAATCCTCGAGACGAGCAGACCGACGACGTTCTGATAGACGGCCTCGGGCACTCCCTGCTCGAGCGCTCTCTCGTGGAGCACCGCCTCGATGCTCCTCCGCCGGCTCGGGTCGGCGAGGATTCGCTCCAGTGCCAGTGCAAGCATGTCGGAGCGCTCGGCGCGTATCGAATCCGGGTGGTCGAGCACGAGCGAAACGCAGTCCGACTCCTCCATCTGGGCGGCGAGAAGCGAGAGCATATCCGGGTACTCGGAGGAGACTCCGGCCGGCACCCGAAACACAACCGATCGCCATCTGGGACTCAGTCCCGCCAGCTGCCGCGCCGTCGCGTCGCGCCACTCCTGCCACTTCTTCTTGTCGGTGAAGTAACACGCTTCCCCCGCCCTCTGAATGAGCCGAGCGATCCCCGCCGCCACCACCTCCTGAGCCGATTCATCCTCTCTATCTGTCTCTTCCGCCGCCGCCACACCCGCACTCTTCGCTGTCGCGCCGGCATCTTCGTCGGAGAGGCCGTGCGCGCAGGACGCAATCAGCTGCCTCAGGTTTCCCGTGTCCTCCGGGTCGATTCCCGCTGTCAGCTGCCTCCAGATGCCCTCCGTTAAGAGCATGTCGCCCGTGAAGTCAACCTCTTTGATGCGAATGCTCGCTCCCCCGTCCAGGCCGAAAACCTCGAGCGCTCCCCCGCTGGCGGCAACATCCTCGGCATCGGACGCCATGCCGAGCAGGAGACGAGCCAGGTCGCCCGAACGGACCCGAGGGATGATCTCGATCGACGCGATGAGCCGATCGCGCATGGCGGCGTGGAATCGAGCGACGTTCGGGTCGCGACTCGGCAGTGGGCTGCCGTTCCAGATGAGCCCATCCGCCTCGGCGCGCACCTCTAACCTGTCACCCCCAGCCGCGCCTTCGAGATCGCGGCAGGCCTGCTCCAACGACTTGGCCGCAATGGGGTGGTTTGGGCCATAGAGCGCAACCTGGCGCGCCGTGCGCGCCAGACTCTCTAAGGTCGCGGTCCCAGTCTGGTCAGCGGACCCGGAATCCGGAGCCCTGGCTCTGGCGGAGAAACTCATATGCCTCTGAGCGTCTGCAGAGGATTGTGCGGTCTTTCTACCACAGAGTCTTGTTCCACAATAGGCCCTGACAGAGGCACTCGAATCCGGCCCCGGAAATGACACGAGCGCGCCGAGTGGCGCGCTCGTGTGGCGTTCCGAAACCGTGCCGTTCTGCGAACCCCTCAGCGCCCTCCGGCGGGCCGGGCGCGTCCGTAAGCCCCTCCCATCCCGCCCTCCGGGTCCCCTTTCACCCGCACCACGATGTCCGCAATCCGCTCTCCACCCGGCCCAACGAGCGTGCTCTTCGCCCGGTACTCCGCACTCACGATCCTCTCCTCCCCCTGATAGCCGTCGATGTACAAGTCGCGGTCAGGCCGTTCCTCTATCAGGACGCCCATCACGTCCTGTGCCGCTCGCCGTACGATAGTCCGCCCCTCCTCCCCCATCACCGAGAGACTCGGCGCGAATTCGAGGCGAAGCTTGTTGCCCGCCGCGTAGCCAGCCTCCAGGACAACTCCCCGCTGCCAGACCGGCAGGGAGGAAAGCCTCTGCCGGAGCCTTTCCTCGGCTTCCTCGCCCGGAGCGGCGTTGCTGATCAGGCGGGCGCCCAGAACGATCAGAGCCGCGGCCACGAGCACGCCAATAACGATAAGTCCCACGCCAGCGCTACGCCTGGGTCCCTCAGCCTCTTCCGCTGTCGCAGACGCAGGCACCTCGTTCATCGAGAGGTCTGAGAAGTCCAGCCCGGGCTTCGTGCCCTCAGATTTGCTGCCGCGAGGTTGCTCCTCGGCCATTTGACTCTCCTGGTTCCCCCGAGTCCCAGTAGTTTTCGACACCACACCTCCGTTCCCCCTCTCACACTGTCGCTCAAGAGCGGCCCCGGCGTCGCCCCGGGGTTATGTCGCGGGCGCCTGCTCCCCGCAACCCCCACCACAATCTCTGCTGGCTGCAATCGGGATCGGCGGGAGGCAGGGCGAGGTCTCACTCGCTTTCGTTGACCCGGGGCCCGCGTTCATGCTAGATTATGGTGTGAGTACGCGCGGCACGGGGGACGCATGGGTTTCCGCTTGAAGTGGGTTGTACTGGCGCTGCTGGCCTTCGTAGCGGGGCAGCCGGAGCGATGTCTCGGGGAGCTTCCGAAAGTCCGCATCGGGCTGCTGAGGGGCTCCGAAGGTGTCTGCTTCTCAGGCCCTGCAGGAGTCACGATTCAAGGCCTGGGGGGCAATGTGGTGGCCTGGGCGGCGCCTCGCGAGCAGTGGACGCTCTCCCGCGACGGCAGCGGGCTGCGCCTCGTCGACGCGAAGCGCTCCCAGGAATTGAAGATCGCCACAGGTGCGGTTCTTCTTCCGCCCGAGGGGGGCGTGGTCACTCTCCACGGGGTCACGGGCCATTGGGATCGTGTCACGGATCGGGACTACCGGGGCATCGTCGAGGTGCGCAGGGAAGCAGGCGGCGGCCTCGCCGCCATCAACGTCATCGACATCGAGACCTACCTCCGGGGGGTCGTGCCCTCGGAGATGCCGGCGAGGTACCCGCTGGAGGCGCTGAAGGCGCAGGCCGTGGCCGCGCGGGGTCAGTCTCTCATCAAGGCCGGGCGGCACCGGAAGGACGGCTTCGACCTGTGCGCGACCGAGCACTGCCAGATGTACGGCGGGGCGACGAGCGAGGGCGCCCGAAGCGATCAAGCGGTTGCGCTGACATGGGGCGAGGTGCTGGAGTACGAGGGCCGGCTTGTAGACACGCTCTACTCGTCAACGTGCGGGGGTCACACGGCGGCGAACGAGGACTACTGGCCGGATCAGAGGCCGGTGCCGTATCTGCGGGGAAGAGCGGACTACGATGAGGAGGCAGTCCAGCTTCGATTCCCGCTGTCTGAGGACGCCGTGAAGGAGTACCTCAAGTACGGGCCGCCGGTGAACTGCAACCAGCCCGAGTTCGGGAAGTCGAGCACGTTCCGCTGGTGGTCGGTCGTACGCCGAGAGGAGCTGGAGCAGTCACTGGAGAGCATGCTCGGGGACTTCGGGGAGCTGCTCGACGTGCGGGTGACAGAGCGGGCCGACTCGGGAGTCGTGCAGGAGATCGCCGTCGTAGGGACGGATGCGCTCCACAAAATCCGCGGCGGATCGGCGGTGCGGCGCGCCCTCGGCGGCCTGAACTCGGCCTCGTTCGCCATCCAGGCGATTCGGGAGCATGACGAATTGCCCGTTGCCTTCGCCATATGGGGAGCAGGATGGGGGCACCAGGTGGGAATGTGCCAGGTGGGAGCGGCCGGACTCGCCGACAAGGGATGGGACTATCGGGGCATCCTGTCGAACTACTATCAGGGATGCAGGACCGTGAGGCGTTACTGAGAGGGAAAGGCATGTCATCTATGCGGATAATCGATCTCGAACCGGGCAAGGGATTCGACTGCGTGCTTCTCGTGGCGCGAAAGGAGCTGCGACAAGGCGGCCGCTCGGGGTCCTTCCTCGATTTGACGCTGTGCGACGCAACCGGGCGCGTTCCGGCGAAGGTCTGGGAGAACGCTCCCGCTATCGCCGAGCGCTTCGATGCCGGGGATGTCGTGCGAGTCTCCGGCATGGGCGAAACCTACCGGAACGAACTTCAGCTTCGACTCGAGCGCATTGAGGCGCTCCCGCCCGAGGAGGCCGATCCGAGCGATTTCCTGCCCCGGAGCAAGAAGGACCTGGACGCTCTGGAGAACCGCCTCGCTGAGGTGGTGAAGTCTATCGTCGATCCCCACCTGCGGGAGCTCCTGCTCGGGCTCTTCCGCGGCGAGGACTTCAGAAAGCGTTTCCGCACCGCACCTGGCGCCAAAGCGCTTCATCACGCCTACGTCGGCGGGCTTCTCGAGCACACGGCCGAGGTCGTCGAGCTGTGCGAGAAGGTGGCGGAGGTCTTCCCGGAGCTCGACCGAGACATGCTGATGGCGGCGGCGATCCTGCACGATATCGGGAAGATGGAGGAGCTGAGCTGGGCGACGGCCTTCGACTACACGGATGAAGGAAACCTGCTTGGGCACCTGGTGCTCGGCGAGCGGCTCGTCCGCCAGCAGGCGGATCGCATCGAAGGCTTCCCGGAGGAGCTGAAGCTCCGTCTCAGCCATATGATCCTGAGCCACCACGGGACGGGCGAGTTCGGGTCGCCGAAGCTGCCGATGACGGCGGAGGCCATCGCCCTCCATCACGCCGAGGACTTGGACGCGAAGGTCAACATGTTCCTCGGGCAGATCGACGCCGCGCGGGACAAGGGCCGGCGGTGGACCGAGCGCCATTTCCTGCTGGGCCGCTCGCTCTACGTGGGCGACACGGAGACGGAGGAGGTGGATGATGCGGATTAGCTACTCGCAATTCGCCGCCTATCGCCGATGCCCCCAGCTCTACCGGCTTCGGCACGTCGACAAGATCGTCGTGCCGGTCGGCCCGGAGCTGCACTTCGGCGCCGCCGTCCACGACGCGCTCAACCGTATGTACGATCCAGGCCGGCTCCAGGTGCCGGAGCTGGACGAGGTCGTCGAGGCATTCCTGCGTTCCTGGCGCGGCCGCGAGGCACAGGTGACGGAAGACAAGCGCCAGGCCTACTTCGAGCAGGGAGTCGAGCTGCTGCGGCGACACTACGAGAAGTACGCTGGGGCTGACGGGGACCGGCGCACGGCGGCCACCGAGCTGCGGTTCAACCTCCGGCTGCCGGGAGAGCATTCCCTCACCGGGCGGATCGATCGCGTCGACGTGCTCCCAGAGAAGCGGCTGGAGATCATCGACTACAAGACGAGTCGGCGAATGCCTCCCCAGGAGACGGTGGAGAAGAACGCGCAGCTCGCCATCTACCGCATGGCCGCCGACGAGCTCTATCCCGGCTTCGAGGTCACGACGACGCTCTTCTTCCTGCTGCACGACCACCAAATGCAGACGGTTCAGACCCGGGAGTTCCTCGACGAGACGAAACAGGATATACTCGACGTGCTCGTGAGCATTGAGCTCGAGGAGTTCGACCCGAATCCGGGCAACCACTGCGAGTGGTGCGCCTACCAGCAGCAGTGCTCCCTCTTCCGCTCGCCGGAGGAGCCCGAGGATCTGGAGATCGACATCGAGGCGGCCTTGAGGGATCACGCTGAGGCGAACTCCACGGAGCGTGAAGCACGGACGAGGAAGGAGCGGGCGCAGGAGCTTATCCACGCCTACCTGAATCAGTGCCAGGCGGAACGGGTCAAGCGGGGTGGCTATCTCGCCGAGCGGCGGCACTACAAACGGATAACGAGCTGGGATGTCGCTCGCCTGCGGGAGATGCTAGCGCCGTTGGGGAAATGGGAAGACGTCACGCAGATCAGCACCTCGTCCGTCAGGAACCTGCTGCGCTCGGGCGAGCTGTCGCGCGAGATCAAGCGGGCTATCGAGGACTCAGCCGAGTACAGCGAGACGCAGGTGCTGCGGGTGAAGCCGCTTCTGGAAGATGAGGACATCGAGGAGACGCTTGAATGACCGAAACGAGACTGACGCGCCCGTGCGTGGACCATCTCACACCATACACGCCCGGAAAGCCTATCGAGGAGGTGCAGCGCGAGTTCGGTCTGACCGATATCGTGAAGCTCGCCTCGAACGAGAATCCATTGGGCCCCTCCCCGAAGGCTGTCGAAGCAATCCGCCAAGCGGCCGGAGACGTGTGGCTCTATCCGGACAACGATTGCTATCATCCCAAAGCAGCCCTCTCGGAGAGACTTGGGGTTCCTGGCGCTCAGATTCTACTCGGCCACGGCAGCGACGAGCTGATCCACAACATCGGGCTCGCCTTCCTGTCTCCCGGCGATGAAGTGATGATGTGCTCGGGCCCCTTCAGCCAGTACGAGTTTACGGCCAAGCTGATGGACGGGACCCCGGTCTACATACCGATGAAGAAGTACCGGTACGACACCGCGGCGATGGCGCAGCGAATGTCCCCCCGGACTAAAGTCGTGTTCGTCGGCAATCCGAATAACCCAACTGGGACGATCGTCACCCGGGAGGAGCTGGCCGAGCTTCTGGAGGCGCTCCCCGATAGCACGATCCTGGTCATGGATGAAGCCTACCACGAGTATGTGGACGATCCGGACTATCCGGACAGCCTTGCCCTCGTTCGCGAGGGGCGGCGGGTCATCGTCCTGCGCACCTTCTCGAAGGTCTACGGGCTGGCTGGGCTGCGCATCGGGTATGGAGCGACGACGCCCGAGCTTGCCGACGCGCTGGAACGCGTGCGGGAGCCGTTCAACGTCAGCAGCGTCGCACAGGCGGCCGCACTTGCGAGCCTGCATGACGGCGACCAAGTTGAGCGAACGCGCGCGCTAAACCAGAATGCCAAAGACTATTTCTACGATGAGTTCGAGAGACTCGGGCTCGAGTACACGCCCAGCTATGCCAACTTTGTCTGGGTCGACCTCGGACGGGAATGTCGCCCGGTGTTCACAGAGCTGCTGAAACGAGGCGTGATCGTCCGTGCCGGAGATGCCTTCGGCGCGCCGACGCACATCCGAGTGACTACGGGCACGCCGCAGCAGAACCAGAAGTTCGTTGCCGCGCTCGATGAGGTGCTCGGGGTCGGCTAAGACTGCTCGTGGCGCCCTTGAGCCCGCTTTGTGGGCGGACCCGCCTCAGCCGGCCGGGCGCACAAACCAGGAGTCCCGGCCGGACTGGACAACAGCGCGGCTGGGTAGCATAATGGTTGGGGAGAAATCGCACCTGCGTGGACCCGGTCGGAACTGAGTGGCGCGGCGGAGTGCGGACGACGTCGACCGAGAGGAGTGACCTGTCTGATGCTGTGCCGAAGATGCGGCATGGAAAGCAGTACCACCGATGTATGCGAATGGTGCAACCGGCCGATGCTGCCGCCGGGAGCAGCCGTTTCCGGGAAGGCGGCACAAGAGCTTCGGGAAAGCGGACAGCCGCTGCCGGGGACGGGTCCCGCAGCGCCGCAGGAGGAGCCCGGCCTTCCCCTGAGCCAACAGGAACCGGAGGAGGTGGACGCAGCCCAGGAGGGCGACGCGGCGGAGTCATCGCAGCAAGCAGCACCCGATGTGCGTCTTCGGCCGCTCGGCGGCGGTGAGGTGCAAGAAGCAGCGCCCCCTCCCCCTCCGCCTCCCAAGGCGACCGAAGGACCTAGCTCCGGGCTCTCCGATGACGCCACCCGCACGACAGTGGACATCTCGCAATACATGGGGACAGACCAGTCCATCTTCAGACCGATCAAGAGGGAAGAGGAACAGGGCACCGGTATCGCGGACCTCATGGCTCAGAAGAAGAAGGGGGGAGCTTCCGACGAAGACAAAGGTCCCGAGATCCCCGAGAATACGAGGCTCGGCCGCTGCCTGGTCGTCGGCCTCGCCATCGGCGTCTTCTTCGCCCTAGCGCAGTTCCTCATCACGGGCAACACGGTCGAAGTGATTTACACGAGCTTGCGTCTGGGGAGAGGCGAGAGCTTCTTCACCGCGCTGAAGTACGGACTCGCCTCCGGGCTCGTATTCGGCTTCGGGCTGGGTGCGCTGCTGGTGAAGTTCAAGAAGGGATCCTTCTTCGGCCTGCTGGCAGGAATCATGGTGGGACTGAGCGTTGGGAATGGGATCTGGGCCGTGATCCCCGCCGTCATCACCGGGATCATCGCGGGGAAATTCGCGACCATAGGCGTGCGCCGGGTGATAAACGTCTAGAACCGCTGTCAGAACCGCCGGCCTCTGGTGGTACCTGGGCGGTTCTGATTGCGGAGCGCAAGCGGTTTTGACAGACGCTCTTAGCGACTGACGAGAGCGCATTTCATAGCTCTCAATGGCCCGGCTGTCCGCTAAAGACGCTGGCATGGAATGCGCCTGCTGGAGCCTGGCGGCTTGTGTTGCTGTTTCATAACCTCAGATGCAGGGCAGGAGACAGCTTCTCGGCAATCTGGAGATCGTCCTCAACGCTGCCTCGAGGGGACGTCTCAGATATTCGCCGCCCGCCGGATGCGGAATGCTCTCCCGGGCATCAGTGGCGGCGAGTCATCTTCGGACCACTTCGACGTTGGGAGGCGAAGCGACGATGAGCTTAGATCCTGCGCTCCTGGAGATTCTGGCATGTCCCGAGTGCAAGGTCCGCGTCGAACTGACCGGCGACCGTCTCGTCTGTGTCCGCTGCGGCCGTCAGTACCGCATCGAGAATGGAATCCCCATTATGCTGGTCGACGAGGCCGAGCCGCCGGCGACCGGATGGCAGCCGAAGGAAGAGTGAGAGGAGCGTCACCGACGAGCTAATGCCCCAGCCCGAGCTGTCCGTCTGCATCGTCAACTGGAATACGCGAGAGGACCTCGAGCAAGCGATAGCGTCTGTTCTCCAATCTGATCCCGGTCTGAATCCAGAGGTGATCGTCCTGGACAACGCCTCACGGGACGGCAGCGCCGACATGGTGCGAGAACGCTTCCCGGATGTCGTGCTGATCGAGAGCGAGAGGAATCTGGGCTTTGCAAAGGGGTACAACTGCGCCGCTCGGCATGCCTCCGGACGGTATCTTCTGATCCTAAACCCCGATACGCTGGTCCAGTCTGGCTCCTTCAGGCGACTGATCGACTTCCTGGACTCGCACGAGGATGCGGCCGCCGTGGGACCGCGCCTGCTGAACAGCGATGGGACAATCCAGTACTCCTGCCGGCGCTTTCCGAGGCCGATGGCTGCCCTCCTCCGCAACACCGTGATAGGGCGGATCCTTCCGCGAAACCGTTTCACGCGGGATTACCTTATGGCCGAGTGGGACCACGACACGGTGCGCGAAGTGGACTGGGTTTCCGGCGCGGCCATGTGCATCAGACCGCAGGCATGGGATGAGGTCGCCGGATTCGACGAGGGCTTTTTCATGTACGCCGAAGACATGGACTGGTGCCTGCGCGCCCGCAAGGCCGGCTGGAAGATCCACTACTGTCCCGATGCCGTTATCGTGCACCGGATCGGGCGCAGCAG
>Ga0180434_10007577_pt1 | contig 12194 bp, 6 predicted proteins | sample SS_ome_7_FD_132453 | JGI IMG/M metagenome (GOLD analysis project Ga0180434, IMG submission 132453) | Hypersaline lake sediment archaeal communities from the Salton Sea, California, USA - SS_1_D_2 metaG | ecosystem: Environmental > Aquatic > Non-marine Saline and Alkaline > Hypersaline > Sediment... | reverse complement strand
GGTGTGCGCATCGCCGTCCCGAGCAGCGCGGCGATCGGGACCGACGTCTACGACGAGTTTCTGGAGGAGAACCACCTGCGTGAACTCGTGGCGCGGGACGTCCCGGACGATCAGATCGCCAAGGCGTTTCTGGCGGCGAAGTTGCCCCAGGCGATCTTCAGCGATCTGACGGCGTTTCTGAGTCAGGTGCGCTATCCGCTGGCGGTCCGGTCGAGCAGTCTGCTGGAGGACTCGCAGGGTCGGCCCTTCGCGGGCGTCTACACCACCCACATGATCCCGAACAACCATACCGACCTGAAGGTCCGACTGGATCAGCTTTGCGACGCGATCAAGCTCGTGTACGCCTCGACCTTCTTCCGCTCCGCCCGACGTTACCTGGGGGCGACCGGCCGGCATTCCGAAGAGGAGAAGATGGGCGTCATCCTCCAGGAACTGGTCGGCAGCGCGCACCACGGACGCTTCTACCCGACGTTTTCCGGCGTGGCGCGCTCGTACAATTACTATCCCACCGAGCAGATGACCCCGGAAGACGGCATCGCCAGCGTGGCTCTGGGGCTGGGCTGGATGGTTGTCGAAGGCGGGCAGAGCCTGATGTTTTCGCCCGCGCTGCCGCACGTACTGCCGCAATTCCCAACCACCAAGGACCTGTTGGCGAACTCGCAGCGCCAGTTCATCGCGCTGGACGTGAGCCACCCGGAGGTGTACCCAACGCCCGACGCTAACGCCAACCTGGTCATGCTGGACCTGGACGTCGCGGAAGCCGACGGCACGCTGGCGCCGATCGGGTCGGTCTACTCGCCGGACAATGACGTTGTGTATGACGGCGTGCTCCGCGACGGGCCGCGGCTGGTGACCTTCGCGCACGTGTTCAAGTCCGAACTGTTCCCGCTGGCGACGATACTCCGGCTCTTGCTCGAGATCGGTCGGGAGGGAATGGCCTGCCCGATCGAGATCGAGTTTGCCGTGGACATGAGCGCGCGGCCGATGGAGTTCGGGTTCCTGCAGATCCGCCCGATGTTCTCGTATGAAGCGTGCGGCGAGATTAATATCAAGGACGCCGACCCGGATCATGCCATCTGCTTCAGCCCCCGGGCGCTGGGCGACGGGCACATCGCTGACATTCATGACATCGTCTACGTCAAGCCGGACGAATTCGACAAGAGCCAGACGCAGGAGATTGCCGCTGAGCTGGCTAAGATCAACGACGAGCTGCGCGACAGCCAGCGGCAGTGCGTTCTGATCGGTCCGGGCCGATGGGGATCGGCCGATCGCTGGCTGGGGATCCCAGTGACGTGGGAGCAGATCTCGTCGGCGCAGGTGATCGTGGAAGCATCGCTGGAGGATTTCGTGGTCACGCCCTCGCAGGGCACGCACTTCTTTCAGAACCTGACCTCATTCGGGATCGGATATCTAACCGTGCACCCCTCGCTGAGCGAGGGGTTCATCGACTGGGCTTGGCTCGCGGCGCAACCAGTGGTTGAAGAGACGCGGTTCGTTCGCCGCGTGCGCGTACCCCAGCCGCTCGACGTAGTGCTGAACGGCCGCACGCGCGAGGGCGTGATCTTCAAGCCCGGAACGTGGCAGGCCGTTCGCAGCAACCATGATTGACTCGGACGCGGATTGGCTCCTCCGTCTTCACGGCCGACACGGCCGCGCCACCCATCCGTGCCACCCAACAGTTCCTTCTTCAAGTGTGGCACGGCTGTGTCAGCCGTGCTCGAACCGCGCTGAGTTCCCCTATACGACACGCCTGCCGGCGACCCAGACGGCGTGGGCGGCAACCGGCGCCTCGATGAGTTGCCGAGTCGGGCCGGTGGCCTCGTGCGGACACGGAAACGCCGCCAGGTCGGCCTGCTTACCCGGCTCCAACGATCCAATCTGACCCTCCAGATCAAGGGCGCGGGCGGCGTCCAGCGTCGTCATGCGCAGCAAATCGTCAGGTGCGGGTGCGCCCTCCACCTGCGTGTGAATGTGGTGCAGCTCGTCGAGCATCGAGAGGCTGGCATTGCTCGCGAGACTGTCGGTGCCCAGCGCCACGGTGATCCCCGCGGCGCGCATGCGAATGAACGGGTGCGGCGCGTGCCGGAAGAAGTGGTGCGACCGAGGACAGTAGACGACCACGTGTCCGCCCGCGGCCAACAGCTCGAAGTCGTCGTCCGCGACGTAGTTCGCGTGAGCAACTGAGCCGGGGCGGCAATCGCGCGAGCACGTTGCCAGCAGCTTCGCCGGTGAGCACAGCGGCGCCTCGACGCCGCCTTGTTTCAACAGCCGTTCGATCGCCGAACTCAACACACCCTTTTCGCCGCGTAGAAAGGCGACCTCCTCCGGCGTTTCAGCCAAATGCAGCGTCCAAGGCCGCCCGATCTCGTCGGCCAGCGCTATGCTGGCACGGATCTGATCCGCCGGGACGGTGTACGGCGTATGGGGTGAAACGCCAACGGTCAGCAGGTCGTCCTCCACCACGTCGCGAACGCCCGCGCGCAGCTCATCGGGGTTGCGGGGCGGGTGATCGGCGAGGGTGAGCAATTCAACGAAGCAGACCTTACGAATGGGCAGCGATTTGAGCACCGACCAGTCGCAGTTGCGCCGCGAGATATCACCGACGCACGTTACACCGGCGCGTAGCGACTGCCAGGCGCCGTCGCTGGTGCCCTGTTGCTCGCGCTCGAGCTGCCCGGGCTCGGCGCGCAGGCGAACGAGCTGCATGATCCAATCCCAGAAGCCGGCAGGCTCGAGCCGGCCCGCATAGCAGGTCAGCTCGAGATGCGCGTGTGGATTAACCAGCCCCGGCGTGAGAATCGCGTCGCCCAGGTCAACGATTCGCGCCACATCTCGCGGAAGCGCTGCCGCCGCGCCGACTGAGATGATCCGGTCGGCCTCGATCTCGACGTAGCCCGTCCGGATCGGCGGCGACGTGACCGGAACCACCCAGGCAGCCTTGATGATCACGGGAGCGTACTGTCTTCGGCCGGCTGATCGAGAACGTCGGCTTCGTCGCGCAGGTACTCCTGGCGGCGACGCTCCCGATCGAGGAAGTACTCATAGTCATATTCGTAAACGCGCTCGTCGCGTTGCGATTCGTCACCGTTCGGCGCGGCCCCCTGCCGCTTGAACCAGGTCCGCCAATCCCAGCCGATCTGCCCGCTGGCAATGTGATGCTGCATCGACGACTCGCAGTGGCATACGCCGGGCGTATGACGCAACACGTCCGTCAAACGGTCCAGCAGGCGCGGCAAGCGTTCGACCGCCGCGGCGGTCCGCTCGTCCTGCGTCTTCTGATCGAGCACGCGTCCCTGCTCGAACGGGCGGAAGTCGCTGCCGGTCTCGGCGTAGCTGGCGACGTAGCACAGGCTCGCGTAGCACATCTGCAACTCTTTGGCCAGAAAAACCTCCGGCGCCAGCGTGGTGCCCAGCAGCTCACCGCCGCCGATGGCGTACTTGCGCACTTCGGCCGGCGTCTCGCGCCGGGGCCCCTCGACGCAGACATAGGTGGCGTGGTCGGCGAAATCACAGCCCTCTTCATCGAGCGCGGTCGCGAACGCCTTGCGGAGCGAGGGGCAGAAAACCGGCCACTGTCGGACCACACCCAGGCCGCGGTTCTCGAAAAACGTGTTGGGCCGCAAGTGCGTTTCGTCGATCAGGTCGTCGACGATGACGTACTGACCGATGGCGTAGTTGTGGCAGATGGCGTGGGTCTCGCTCCAGGAGACGATCGAGCGTACGTCCAGATCCTTCAGCGCATAGACGTTCGCGCGGTAGGGAACGAAGCTCGGGGCCAGGTCAAACCCCGATTCGCCGTGCCGCGAGAGAAAGTAGAACTCGCCAAAGCGGGAGGCGCACCGATAGATCGGCTGCGACTCTCCGAAGGGGGTCCTTTGCGGGCCCAGCCGCTTCGCCACCAGGGCCCCCTCGCGCAGCAGATCGTACGCCGCCGTACCACCGATGCACGCCAGACTCGCTTTCATCGTCTCCTTCCCGCCGTCGTGATGCCCTTCGAAACCGTCGTGGCGACCAGCACCGGGACCCCTCCGGCGACGTCCGTCGCCGGATTTCCGTTCATTGACGGCCCTGTCTCCGCAGGGTCCCTTGGTGAACATTGATTCGCGCGCCGTGAGTATAAAGGGGGTCGCCGGAATTACCAAGCGAAACTTCCGGGCCGGGCAAACCTGGAAAATTCTGCCGACGAAATGACGATGTTTGGTGCTCGGCTCCGTACCTACTAAATGAGTGGCCTGCCACGGCAAGGCAGGCCGGAAGCGTTTCCGGACGGCGGTGCGTGTGGGCGGAGTCACGCCGATGGACGCCGTGAATGCGACCGAGACTGAGTCTCACCTGCCGGCCGGCCTCCCCGATGACTGGGTACTCGACCGCGATCTCCCTTGCCCGAAATGCCGCTACAACCTGCGCATGCTCAGCACGCCCCGCTGTCCCGAGTGCGGCACCGTGTTTCGCTGGCAGGAGCTGTTGCAGATCACGTGCCCGCGCTGCGACAAATGGCTCGCGGATGTCGACAACGACGAATGCCCAAGATGTCGCTTGACCCTCGACTGGCCCCGGCTGCTTGAGAAGGCGGATACCGAGCAGCTCCGACAATTCGAGTACACAGCCCGTCCGGTGGCAGCGGCGGTCAAGGTCTGGTGCACCTCGCTCTCGCCGCGCCGCTTCTGGAAGAACATCCGAATCGAATCCCCACCGGCGCGCCGGCGCTTGCGTTGGCTGTTGGCCAGCGCAGTCGCGGCTTGCCTGCTCGGGCTGACGCTGGCGGCGTTCGCGAATCGACGAGTGGTTGCGGCAGGAGCCCTGGATTGGGGCGCGTCATGGGCGATTGCGGGTCTCGCGCTCGTCTTGCCGTTGTTCACCGCCCTCGCCCTACCGCTGTTCATCCCGACGCTGGCGCGCTTTCGGATTCGCCGGGACCAACTGCTGCGCTGTTCCGCGTACGGCTGCGCCGGATTACTTTGGATCGGCCTGGTCCTTGCCCTCGCGGCTGTTGGAGCTGAAATTGTGAACACGCTGGGATGGGTCAGGCCTCCGCGGGCGCGCCTGGCCGGCCTGCATTTTGACCCGCTAATCGCCTTACGGGTGATGATTGGGCAGTCATCACATGGGTACTGGCAGTTTCGCGGATACCCGCTGATCTGCTTCAATCTCGCCGTCATCGTGCTTCTTCTGTTGTCCAGTTTCCTGTGGTGGTGGCGGCACCTTTATGTCAGTTTGCGGTACTTTCTGCGCCTTGATGTCAAGAACACTATCGCGCTGTTCCTCAGCACACAGCTAATTGGCGTACTGCTGGTCGCCTGCGTCCTCTGGCAATGGGACCGGTTCCTCGGGTTCATGGCCAAAATTCTAGTCCGCTGGTAGGCGCTGCGCTTCCACCCGGCGACCGACTCCCGGACCGACGTGATGGGGGCCCACGTTCTGCGCCTTGCCACCGCTACGCGTCGGATTCGGGCTCGCACTACGCGTGGCTATCCCATGACCGCTCGTCGATGCCAGCTACTTTGTTCTGGTGGCGGGCCATTACAAACAGCAGGTCAGAAAGCCGGTTGAGATAGGGAACCAGATGCTCGCCGATCGATTCTTTCTCCGCCAGCCCGACCGTGACTCGTTCCGCACGCCGGCAGACCGTGCGAGCGACGTGCAAGTGGGCGGCGGCGACGTGCCCGCCGGGCAGAACGAGGTTCTTCAACGGTTTTAGCTTCTGATTGAGCTCGTCGATCAGCTTTTCGAGCTCGGTCACGTGGCGGGCTTCGATTTTGGGACCGGGCACCCTGGCGCCGGCCGGTTCTGGCGTGGACAGTTGCCCTCCGAGGTGGAGCAGCTCGTTCTGAATTCGCCGCAATGGTCCGACCAGTTCCGCGGCGGGATTCGCGGCCAGCACAACGCCAAGCTGCGCGTTTAACTCATCGACGGTGCCGTAAGCGGCGATGCGTGGCGACGTTTTAGGAATACGCTCACCGGTTCCCAGGGCCGTGCTCCCGTCGTCGCCGGTGCGAGTGTAGATCTTGGTCAAGCGCGCCATCGAGCATCCTCGTTCTTACCGTCGGGCCTGGCAGCCGGACGTGTTTTTTACACCGGATTCGCGACCGACCCAACCAGGAAATTATCGGCCGGCGCGGCGAGGAAAGAAACCCGGTGAGTGCGCCGGCGGCGAAGAACGTTTCGTACACTTCCTTATGAACGGGGACCGCACCAGGGAGCACCTGCGTCTGAAGGGTGGACCGTCGGACCACGGATCCCAGCAATAAGTAATGGAGAACTAGCCGTGGATAGCTGGAAAAGCTCCTTCCTGGACAAACTGCACGAGGCCCAGGCCGGCCGCGTACGGCAATTCGAAGACGCCCTGGAGCGGTTCGTCGTGCCGGTCTTTGATGGCCTGTCGGACTTCCTGCGCGACAACGAGTTCAAGGTCTCGACGCCGGCCAACGAGCAGCGTCGCCGCTCGTTCAAGTGCGAGCTGGCGGAGAACGCCTACCTGATGGTAATCCTCCGCTTCTCGGGTGTGGACGAGTTGGAGCTGCGCACCGAGATATTCGCGCCGGGCAACGAGCCGATTCTCGAAAAGTCCGTCGGCCGCGTAAGCGATATAACCAAAGACTGGGCACAGAGCATATTCCAGGGCGGGCTGGACCGCTTCGTCCGGCTACTGGCCGGCGAGAAAGCCACCGAGCCAAGCACCGAGCTCGCCCCCGCGTAATCGCGGCGGGGCGACTCGCGAACCGGAACGATAGCGTGGGGGAGTTAACGGTAGCACGGGCAGGCTTTGGCGCCTGCCCGCGCTCGTTTTGCAGGTTCGTTACCGGGCTCCGCGGGGGAACTGCCTGACCGTACCAGGGCCCCCGGCTTCATCTGCACGAAGCACCACGAAGCTCCGCATTCACTGGGTCAGCGGATTGATGACGAGACCGCTGGCGAGCTTGGGATAGAAGTACGTGCTCTTCTGAGGCATCACTTCGCCGGCCTGACAGACACTCCGCAGTTCTTCCATGGTGGTCGCCTGCATCAGGAACGCGGTTCCGTCCGATGCCCGGGCTTCGTCGGCCGCGGCTTGAGCAGCCTTGACATAACGAATCTCCGGGGCCTGGCCGCCGCATAGCTCGGGCGTGACCTTGCGGTCGAGCAGGTAGGCGTGCAGGAACGCGAGGCCCAGCGCGCGCCAGGCATCCGCGCGGTCAGGCTCAAACTCCTTCAGGATCTCGGTCTGCTTCGGCCGAACCATGAGGTAGTCCTTGTCGGCCGCGTTGTAGACCGCGAGTGCTTGTGGACCGAACTCGGCCAGGGCCGCGGGGACTTCCTCAGCGCCCTTGACCGTCAGCCCAGTGACCTCGATTCGTTCATCCACGCCAAGCGTCCCGCGACCGACGGTGACGCCCGGCAGCACGCGGTGCGTGGGCAGGATCAGCAGCCCGGGATCCTCCATCGCACAGAAGACACACAGCACGAAGTTGGCGGGGTGATCCTCAGCCAACGGCCCCTGCTGCTCGATCAGCCAATCGCGATAGAGGCCGGCTGTGCCGTAGCGGTGGTGTCCGTCTGCGATGTAGATCGCCTTGTCAGCCATCAGCGCGGTCACCTCGGCGATCGTGTCGGGATCGGTCACGGCCCACATCCGGTTCTCAACGCCGTCCAGCGTCCCAACCGTCAGCGGGTCCACGGTAAGCGACTTCTCAAAACGGACCGCCACGGCATTGTCGGCATCCTGATAGAGCCCGAAGATCGGGCTCAGATTGGCCGCCGTCGCCTTCGTCAGACAGAGGCGATCCTCCTTCGGGCCGCCGAACGTCCGCTCGTGCGGGAAAACGCTCCCGGTGCCAAACGGTTCGATCCGCAGGCCCGCGAAGAACATCTTGCGTACGTAATCGATGCCGTTGTAGGCGTAAGCCTGATGGTAGACATAGCAAGCCGGCTCGGGATCCCTCACCATCGTGCCGTCGGCGAACCATTCCTCGATCTGGCGCCGAGAGGCTTCGTAAGCCTCCGGCGGCCCGGCGAACTTGGGGGGGATGTGCGGCAGGTCAACTTTAACGAAGTTCCGCGGATCCGCGCCGAGCAGGGCCGCCTTGTCTTCCGCGTCGAGCACGTCGTACGGCGGTGCGAGCCGGGTCGAGAGGTCGCGCGAGGTCGCGTCGGTGGCGTATCGGATGGCTGACAACGGTCGAATCGTGCTCATTATTTCACGTCCCATAGGGCGGCCAGGGGTAGCCGCAGGTCAGGTCTCAAGCCGGCCGGTCGGCCGGGTTACGGCGTCGTTGGTCACAGATTATAAGTCGTTGCCGCCATCGGAGTAACCGACGCCAGCCCGCGCCATCCGACGCCGCACTTGGCTGAATATGGTAAGCATTGACGCGACACCTTCAAACATCTAGAGTAGAGTTGACGGGAGGGATGGGCAGGGGTCTCTCGTCGCGCGAAGCCTGTTGCGGATTTACCTACCCGATGGAGGTAGCAGTCTGATGAGCAAGCGTCTCCCAAAGTCATCCGTGGTCTCTCTTCTCGTGGCGGCCGGGCTGCTGTCGATCGTGTCCCTCGGTGGCTGTCCAGCCCCCCAGACGCCAACCACCCCACCGGCGGACGAGGAGGACCAATCTACGCAGCCCGAGGTACCCACGACCGATAATGGCCTGCCACGGCCGATCGAGCCGCCTATCCTCGACGACGATACGACCACGTCGGACTCCGGCGGCACCATCCCGACCGGGCCAGGCAGCGGCGGGGGGGATGGGGACGGCGATGGCGGAGCAGGTGAACCCGGTGTGGTCATGATCTCAATCGGGCAGCCCACGGACGACATCGCCGTGGCCGTCCCGCCGCGCGTCGCGCAAGGCACGATCATCAACCTGCAGTTCACGCTGATCGACTTCACCGGCGCGGTGACCGGTGGGCAATTGTTGCTGGCCCGCGATGACAACGCGGATGCCCAGCCGGACGATGCTCCGGTCTACACGCAGCCGCTCGCCATCTCCGCTGGGGTTAACACCTGGGCCTTCGACACCACCACCCTCGTCACCAACAACCTGCTGAACAACAGCTTCGGGCGGTTCGTGCTCGGCGTGCGCGCAACCACGGTGTCGAACGACATCATCGAAGCTTACGCCACGGCGACGATCACGGCCGACGGCATCGCACCGACCGCCACCTGGGTGGGCGCCGGCCCGACGCAGGCAGAGCTTGACCTGGAAGACCACCTGGTCAACCGCGATACGACTTGGACCGTCAACCTCCAGACGAGCGACAACTCGCCGCATACCTGGCGGGTTCTGCTCGACATGGACCAGACTCCGGGAAACGGAACCGAGTTCGAGCTGGTCCCGGAGACGGACCTCCCAGCCGACTCCGGCGTACGGACGCCTCCGAACCCGCTGACGCTGGCGATCTACCCGGCAGAAACGTACTACTACTACGTGATCGTTTCTGACGATGTCGAGCCTGCGGAGACGTTCTACGCCCCGGGGGCGGCACCGGGCACCTATTCACGCCTAGCGATCACGAGCCGCTTGATCGGCGAGTACGATCTGAACGACCTCACCGAGCAGAACCATGGCGCGATTCTGGAAGGTTTCAATTTCAACGACCTGGCCGGCAGCGCGATGGTCGGCGTGCCCGACATCGATGGCGACAACGACGACGAATTCGTCATCGTCTCCCGGTTCGGCAAACCCTACGCCGTCAGCCACAACGGCGTCGGCTTCGGCGAGGCGTATATGATTTACGGCTCCGCGCAGGGGCTGACGGGAGTACAAGACTCGCTGAACACCATCGGTACGGACATCCCCGGGCTTCCGTTCGCCGGCATTCGCACGCCGATTGCCGTTGCTGACGCCCTTGACCCCAACTTCTACCCGGTCCTGCCCCCGGCGCGGAGCATTGCGTGGACCGAGGGAATCTCCGACGTCACCACGATCGCCGACATGGATGGCGACGATCTGCCGGAGATCGTCTTCAGCTTCCCGCGGATCGAGTCGGTCAGCCTGCAAAACGATGCCGCCGCGGTCCAAGCGCCCGACCTGCGCCCCGACCGCGGCTGGATGGGAGTGGCCGAGTTCGATGCGTTCGACTACAGCACCGGCGAATGGACTCCGAACCAAACGCAGTTCGCGCGCGGCGGCGTGGTGATCGTGTCGAGCCACAACGCCATCCTGAAGGACCCGGACCGTCAGAACCGCAAGTTCGACCGCCTGATGGACCTTCACGAAGTGGGCCAGATGTTCGGTGCGAAAGAGGGCGGCTCGTCGGGGATGGGTTTTCCGGATTTCGTCGCGTACCTCAAGGGCGACAATGTGGAAGCGGCGACCACCATGTGCGACGGCGAGGAAACCGAGTATGACGAGGTGACCTTGCTCTGGGACGTCATCATGACCAACCAGGGCCCGGGCGGCTTCGAGAACCAGTACACCGGGCGCCCGTTCGACGACCCCATCACCAGCCCTCCGCTCTCAAACTTCAACTGGATTGGCCTCTGGATCAGCGACCTGGATGCGCGGGTCGCGCCGGTCGACGACGCCTGTGGTGAGAACTGCGTTCTCCGGAACCGCTGGTATCGCTGGGGCATCGATGGCGACTACTTCTGCTTCCCGGCCACGGACATCGATACGCTCACCGAGACCTGTGTTGGGGCGGACGGTTCGAATCCGAGCTGGCACGGCGACTACTTCTTCCCGGGTGACCCGAACAGCTCGGGTTGGAACGGGAACCAGGACAGCATCTGGAGCGGCTTCTACGGCCGGGCAACGCCTCACGTGCACTCGGACCGCGACCTGATCGGCGCACGCGTGCTGGGCCAGCGCGTGGACGACCACTTCGGAACGACAATCGGCAGCGACGGCACCTGGCTCTACATCGGCTCCCCGCAGCATACGGCCATCCGAGGCGACGCGGTCGCCGGCGACGACGTCTCCGAGTTGCCCACGCTCACCCGTGATGATTCCGGCGTGGTGTACATGATGCGAACCAACGCGCGTCCGTACCCGGGCTCGTCGACCTCGTACTCGCAGCTCTGGATCGAGCCGGGCACGCGCTTCCTGCCTGATCCCGATCCCGAGGATGAGATCGAGCCCAACGAGCCGATCGCCTGGCCGTATGTGGACGTCGAGGCTACCGACCGCACTGACTGGACGATGCCGGTTCCGCACAACTACGTGATCGAGGATGTCGGCTCGATCCGTGGTCGCGATCAACACTGGGCGGGTGCTCCCGGAACGCTGATCGTGACTGAGCCGCCCGAGGGTCAGCAGCTGGACCGAAACGACCAGATCATAGAGTACAGCCACTCGGTTGACTCCCGCTGCTCCGTCGACGAACAGGTTGCCCAAGGCTGGCTCCAGGCCGACGCGCCCGTGAACTCAGGTGTCTACGGCGGGTTCGTGGCCGTCGAGTCGGTGGAGTACTACGTTGACCGTACGCCTCAGGTGGTCGGTCCCCACGAGGGCGCCCAACTCGGGCACGTCCGGGCGCTGGGCGACGTCAACGATGATGGCATCATGGACTTTGCCGTCGGATCAACCCAGCTGCGGACCGACTTCTCCGACCCCGCCAGCGCGACGGTCGGCGGTGTCTTCATCGTCTACGGACGCCCCACGGGCTTCCAGACTGCGAACGACATTCTCCTCGAGCGCGTCGCCTTCCGTCGCGCCGACCCCGACCGCGTCGACGGTGTGCTGCTCAAGGGTGCCGATGGCAACGACCAACTCGGCTGGGCCTTCAGCAAGGTCGGAAACTCGCTCCCGCTGGGCGACCCGGAACGCCAGCCCAGCTTTAACGGTGACGACTACGGCGACGTGGTTGTCGGCAACGAGGGCGATAGCAGCAGCACCGGCGAGGTGATCGTTGTGCTCGGTTCCGAGGATCTGCGAAGCCCCGGACCGGTCACCGATGATGGCCCCATCCCCGGCGACCCCGACGGGGTCGACGCGTTCGGCGGGTGGACGCCTGACGCCATCGTCGACTCGCTGCACGCGGTCCGCTTCGTCGGCGAAAACCCGGGCGACATGGCCGGTGCGAACGTCGCCGGCATCGGCGACATCGACAACGACGGTTTCGGCGACATCCTCATCGCCGCTCCGGGCGCCGGGACCGCCAACCAGGGCGTCGTTTATCTGATTTACGGCTCCGAGGACTACACGGGTGGGCAGACCTTCAGCCTTGCCCAGGTTGGGAGCGTCGAATGCCAGGGGGTCAAGTTCCTCGGGCGCGACGAG
>Ga0180434_10007576_pt1 | contig 12195 bp, 14 predicted proteins | sample SS_ome_7_FD_132453 | JGI IMG/M metagenome (GOLD analysis project Ga0180434, IMG submission 132453) | Hypersaline lake sediment archaeal communities from the Salton Sea, California, USA - SS_1_D_2 metaG | ecosystem: Environmental > Aquatic > Non-marine Saline and Alkaline > Hypersaline >... | reverse complement strand
GTGCGGCTGACACCGGAGGATCGCGACGACCTGTGCGCCGAGGTCTTCCTGGCGATTATCAGGAACGATTATGCGCTGTTGCGCAGGTTCCGGGGTGAAAGCAGCCTTGCGACCTACCTGGCCGTGGTCGCCCGACGGCTGGTGGTCCACTCGCTGTTGGACCGCAAATCGGCCGCCCGGTTGGGCGAAGCCGCCATGGTTGCTCAGCCCCGGGCGGAGCAGGACGCGCCGCCGGCCGATGCGGCACAGCCGACGGCGCCGCGGACGGCCGGAGTGACGGAGGAGCAGGGGGGTGGGGCAGGGCAGGGGAGTGCGGCCCAATTGTCCTGGAGGTCGAGGGAGACGGTTTTCTCTACAACATGGTCCGCACGCTGGTCGGCACGCTGGTGGAAGTCGGCCGCGGTGTGCAACCGGAGACTTGGCCGATCGACGTCGTCCACGCCGCCGACCGCAGCCTCGCCGGGGCCACCGCACCGCCGGACGGGTTGGTGCTGGTCGCCGTTCGGTATCCGCCCGGAATCGACGGGGCAGGCAGGGGGGCGACCCTACCCAGGCCTAATTGCCGATAGCCCCACGCTCAGCTAGTATATAGGAGGAGGCCGATGAGATCGCCCCCCCAGGACGGCCATCTCCCCGCACAAAAATGTTCCGCAAAATCCGAAAAAGACAAGAAAAACAAGCAAATCGCCATACCTTGAAGCTACGCATATTGCTCGTTGTGGGCGATCCAGGTAGACTAGCACTATTGTCGCGGTGCTAGGCGTTAGACAGGCTTTGGCGCCGCATAAAGGCAGAAGGGTTACGTGGGAAAGGAAGTACCCGGCTATATCGGTCCCTATCGGCTCGTGAAGCTGGCCCATCGCGGACCGGCGATCGAGATCTGGCAGGCCTCTCAGGACAGCCAGAAACGATGGGTGGCCGTCAAAACGCCGATCGAAAAGCTCCGTCGCAATCGGGAACAGATTCGCCTGTTGCAGTGGGAGTACGCCGTGGCGCACGATCTGGTCCATCCTGGCATTGTCCGGATGTACGAGTTTGAGATTGTTCGCGGTATCCCGTATTTGGCCATGGAATGGGTTCCCTCGCCACACATGAAGATGCGGATCCGGCAGGGGCCCGACCAGATCGCGCATTTGATCCCGACGATCATCCAGCAGGCGGGCGAAGCCTTGGGCTGCCTGAATGAGGCGGGCTGGGTCCACCGGGATATCAAGCCGGAGAACTTCCTGGTGGCCGACGACGGCACGGTGAAGATGATCGATTTCGCCTTGGCTCGGCGCAGCCGGCGGGGATTGGGCCGCCTGTTCGCCCGAAAAACCAAAATCCAAGGCACATGCAGTTATATGGCTCCGGAGCAGATTCGGGGCAAAGCGGCGGACCAACGGGCCGACGTGTACGGCTTCGGTTGCGTGGTCTTCGAACTGGTGGCCAGACGCCCCCCGTTTACCGGCACCAACGCGACCGACCTGCTCCACAAGCACTTGCGGACGCCGCCACCGGCGATCGAGATGTTGGACAGGAACGTGACGCGGGAGTTCTCCCAGCTCCTGCGGCGTACCATGGCCAAAGACCCGGCCCAACGGCCGCCAAGCGTTCAGGATTTCCTTGCCGAATTGAATAGCATCCGCATCTTTCGGGTCATGCCGCAGCCGCCGGAGCCTTCGGCCAAGGAAGACTCGGAGTAATTGTTACAATCCGTCGGCCTCAATGGCCGAAATATAAGAGACGGGGTAACATCCAGAAGCTGGAAGTCTGGGAGGCCGAGGCTTCGGCCTCAGGCTTCCAACTACTGACATCCTTTGGGCTTTGTATGATAGGTGCATCATTATGGCGACAAGCGATTACCGGCTTTCGTTCGAACGGCCGATCTACGAGCTGGAAGCCCGGCTGGAAAAGCTCGACACCAAGATCCAGCAGACCCCCGAGATCCGCAATGAGATCCGTCGCCTGCGGCGGGAATTGATCGATCTCACCAAGAATATCTACAGCGAACTCTCGCCGTGGCAGACGGTCGAGGTCGCCCGCCATCCCGACCGCCCGATGACCACCGACTACCTCGAACTGGTCTTCGACGACTTCACCGAACTGCACGGCGACAAGTTCTTCGGCGACGATCGGGCGATCCGCACCGGCTGGGCCAAGCTGGACAATTTCCGGGTCATGGTCGTCGGGCACCAGAAAGGCCGCAACACCAAGGAACGGGCCGCGTGCAACTTCGGCTTCGCCCATCCCGAGGGCTACCGCAAGGCCATGGGCAAGATGCGGTTGGCCGCCAAGTTCCATATGCCGATCATCTGCCTGATCGATACCGGCGGCGCCCACCCGGGCATTGGCGCCGAGGAACGCGGCCAAGCTCTGGTGATCGCCCAGTCGATGTATGAGATGTCGCGCCTGCCCACGCCGATTGTCTGCGTGGTGATCGGCGAAGGCGGCTCCGGCGGCGCCTTGGGCATCGGCGTCGGCGATCGGGTCAGCATGCTCGAGAACGCCTACTATTCGGTCATCAGCCCGGAAGGTTGTGCGGGCATCCTGTGGAAGAGCCACACCTTCAAACAACAGGCCGCCGCCGCGCTGAAGATGACCTCGAAGGATCTGATGGCGCTGAAGGTCGTCGACGACGTGATCCGCGAACCGCTCGGCGGCGCCCATCGCGACCACAACCGCATGGCCAGCAAATTGAAGCTGCACCTGCGAAGCCAGTTGCGCGAACTGACGGCCATGCCGGTCGATCAACTGCTCGAACATCGCTATCAGAGGTTCCGTCGCATGGGCCAGTTTCTGGAACTCACGCCGGAACAGTTGGCGGCCCGAAAGGCGCAAATGGCCCAGCCGCGCGAGTCGGCCCGAAGCGAGGAAATCGCCTCCAGCACCGCCGTATCATGACCGACCACCAGCAAGCCCCGCGCGGCGGATCGTCCGGCGCCAAGCGTTCGAAGCGCAACGCCTTTTCCCTGATCCTCCTGGTGGCGGCGCTGCATGTGTTTGGCGGTGTGCTCTGGATGCGGTTCACGCCGCAAGGCCGCAACCTGGCTGCCAGGCTTCTTCCGACCGGCGCGACCGAGGCCCAGGTCGAGGCCGAGCAACAGTCGGCCGAGGCGCTCCGCCAGGCCGGACTGCTGGTGATCTCCGAACCGCCGGAGAAACGGGTAACGAGCGTCAACTTCCGTAGTCAGGCAATCGACGACCACTTGTTTGCCCGGCTGCAAGACTTGTTCCGGCTCCAGTCGCTCGACCTGGGCGACAGCAATGCGGCGGACCGGCACATGGATATCGTCGGCCGTCTCACGACGCTTGGCTGCCTGGTGCTCAACGGCACCGATGTCACCGACGCGGGCCTGGCCCAACTGACCGGGCTGTCGGAACTCGAGGCGCTGCATGTGAAGAATGTGAACGTCACCAACCATGGGCTGGTCGACGTCGCCCAGATGACGAATCTGGCGATCCTGGATCTTTCGAACAACTCAGTCACCGACGCGGGTTTGGCGCATCTGGCGCCGCTTGGCCGCCTTCAGTGGTTGCTGCTGGAGAATACCGAGGTCACCGACGCAGGCCTCGAACATCTCGCGAAGATTCCCAGCCTGCGCCGCGTGACGCTTCTCGAAACGCAGGTCACCGGCGCCGGCGTTCAGCGATTGAAGGCAGCAATCCCGGGCGTGGATATCGACCGCTGAACGCAGCCGCGCCGCGGCTGCGACCGGCGGTGAATTTCGATGTTCGTTTTCTTGTTCGCAGCTCCGCCAAAACGGGCAATTCGACATGCGGCCGTTGAGCGGCCGGGCCTCTCTGCCGTCATTCCCGCCTGCCTCGAAAATCCAATCGTTTCCGGTTCCTTTTCGTCATTCCCGCGCAGGCGGGAAGCCAGAGTTCTCCCGGAAACGACTGAGTTCCCGCCTCCGCGGGAGTGACGGCCGGACTGCTGGTTGGACGCTGGATGGCCTCTGCGGGGAGCCTGCGCCCAACGTCCGATAATGTTTCTTATGTTCGGTCGGGAGGCCCAGAACGCCCGGGAAAACCGCATTCCGCCTCTCCGCCCCGATGCAGCCATCGATGCCCTTTTCAGACGGATTTGCCGTCCATCCCGTCGCCAATGGGCTGGCTCACGGAGCCGTCCCGCAAAGGCGCCGCGCGTCCCGCGTAGCCACGACTCGGTGCGTCGGAACATCAGCCCCGCGCGCCTAGCGATAGGCCGGCGCGGAACGGCCGGATCGACGGCCGGCGACCTCTGGCTCGGCGGCGTCGCCGCTTGGCGTTTTGGGCAGGGATCCCCCCCTGCCCCACGGCGACGTTTGCGCGGCGTCCCCCTGCTCTGTCGGCAGACTTCCTTCGCGAAATTGCTGCCCGAAATCGCGAAGCTTTTGCCTCAGCTCGCCACCCCTCTGACGGAGGTGCTCGAGATCGAGTTGATCCGGGCTTGGTTCGTTGCCTTGTTCCTCGTCGACCTGCAACTTTTCGTCGAGTTCGGCCAAGTACTTGCCCACCGCGCCGCGAACCCGATCGGGCAGCAGCGGTGTCGCCTGCCTGGTCAGCCGCCCGATGTAGTAGCCCGAGTGCGTTCGCAAAACGGTCTGTCGGGCATTCTCTGAGAGCGTGACCATGAAGAAGGTGATCACCATGCACCAGATGATTCCCTTGGCCACGCCGAACAGCGCGCCGAGCTGGCGGTCGAATTCCCGAAGTTGCACCCGATCGATGATGCCGGCCACCAGGCGGAACACGATCCAGACGACCAGCGAGGTGACCACGCCTAGCAGGAGCATGGCGGCGAAATAGCTCAGCGGCTCCTCAATACCCAGCAGCGGCGCCACCAGCTCGGCGAACCGCACGGCCACCACGGCGCTGAGGACCAGCGAGGCCAGGGCCGCCAATTGCCAGGCCATGCCTTTCCAAGCTCCGAACAACGCGGAGAGGATCAGCACGGCCAGCATCAGGAAGTCGTAGGGATGGAGCATCGAAAGGCCTCGTTGCTATCGTTGCCGGCAGTGCCAGCAGCGGCGTCATTGGGGACGACCCCCTTTGGCCGCCGATTCCAATCGACCGGCGTCTCGGCGGCGCGGAAAGTATAGCGGGAAGCCCCGGCGGTGCGAAGCCCAGGTGAGGGCAGGGGAGGCAAATCTCGCCGCGAGAAACTCGTCTTGGCGTTCGAAGCCGTTTTCGACTAAAAAGGCCCAATGGCCAACTTCAAAACGCACCTGACCTTCAGCAGCCTGCTGGGCGTCGGCTACGGCTCGGCCGCCTATTTCTGGTACGACGTGCCGCTGCCGAGTTGCATCCTGGCCGGGGGGCTCTGCGGCGTCGCCGGGATGATGCCCGACGTCGACAGTGACGCCGGCGTCCCGCTGCGCGAGAGCATGGCGTTCGCCGCGGCCGTGGTGGCCATGATGTTCTCCGACCGGTTGCGGCGTCTTGGCTTGTCGCCGGAGTTGCTTGTCCTTTCCGGAGCCGGGGTCTATTTGTTCATCCGCTTCGTCGTCGCGGGCATGCTGCGCCGGTACACGGTCCACCGCGGCATGTTCCACAGCCTGCCGGCGGCGGTGATCTTCAGCGAGATCGCCTTCCTGCTCGCTTCCGGCGAGGACGTGCGATTGCGGATCTACAAGGCCGGCGCCGTGGGGCTCGGCTATCTCTCGCACCTGCTGCTCGACGAGCTGTTCAGCATCGAGTGGTATCGCGGCCGATTGCGGCTGAAACGCTCCTTCGGCAGCGCCGTGAAGGTGTTCAGCCAACACTTCTGGCCGAACCTCTCCACGTTCGCCAAGCTGGCGCTGTTCACCTACCTGGTCTTGAAGGAGCCCGGCTGGATGCGGGAACATTACCAGGAGCGGATCGAGCCTTCCGTGCGACAGATTCACCAAACGGCCGAGCGGCTGGTCGACGAGGTCCGGCGTTAGGGGTAAAAAGCCGAACTTCGGATTTTGGGTTTGAATTTCGTACTTCTCCCCCTTCACGACGGGATCTCGACCAGTAGCGTCACCGGTCCGTCGTTGACCAGCTCGACCTCCATATGCCGACGGAATCGGCCGGTGGCCACGCCGATGCCGCGGCGGCCGATCTCGTCGACGAAGACCTGGTAGAGCTCCTCGGCCTGCTCAGGCGGCGCGGCGGCGACGAAGCTGGGGCGGCGGCCCTTGCGGCAATCGCCCAGCAGCGTGAACTGGCTGACCACCAGCATTGCCCCGCCCACGTCGGCGAGCCCCAGGTTCATCTTGCCCTGGTCGTCTTCGAAGATCCGCAGGTTGGCGACCTTCTCGGCCATCTGTCGGGCTTCGACCTCGGTGTCTTCCTGGCCTACACCGAGCAGAACAAGCATGCCCGGGCCGATCCGGCCGCAGATTTCATCTTCGATCGTCACTTGCGCACGGCTAACACGTTGAACACAGGCTTTCATGGCGATACAATAGGATAGACTTTCGGGCGTGGAATACTCTCGCTAACCTTGAACGGATTCACCGACTTTGTCAACACCAGAACGCAAACCCTTGATCGCGCTGACGATGGGCGACCCGGCCGGGATCGGCCCGGAGATCATTGTCGGCGCCTGGCCGGAAACGGTCGTCCACGAGTGGTGCCGGCCGTTGGTGGTCGGCCATCCGGAGGTTCTGCGCCGGGCGGTAAAGCTTTGGCGGACGGGCATTCGTGTTGTCGAGGTCGCCTCGGCGGAGGAGGCGTGTCCCTCGCCGGGCGTGATCCCGTGCCTTCGGGCAGGTTCCGACGACATGCTGAAGGTATCCCACGGCACGATCGACGCCCGCGCCGGCCAGGCGGCCTACGACGCGGTGGTGGCGGCGGCCGAGTTGGCGCTGAAGCACCAGGTCGACGCCATCACGACCGCACCTTTGCACAAGAAGGCGCTTCGCCTCGCCGGGCATGACTATCCCGGCCACACCGAGCTGCTGGCCGAACTGTGCGACGTCCAGGATTTCGGCATGATGCTCTACCTGGGGCCGGACGAGCAAGTGCTCGGTCCCGCCGGCTTGGCCGTGGTCCACGTCACGTTGCACACCTCCTTGCGGAGCGTCTTTAGCGAGTTGACCGAGGACGCCATCCTGGTTAAGGCCCGGCTGGCCGACCGCTTCATGCACCGGCTGAAGGGCTCGCGTCCGAAGATCGCCGTCTGCGCGCTGAACCCGCACGGCGGCGAGGGCGGCCTGTTCGGCGACGAAGAGAAAACGATCATCGGCCCGGCGGTCCAGCGCGGCCGCGGCGAAGGCATGTTGCTCGAAGGCCCCCTGCCGACCGACACGCTGATGGTCCGGGCGCGCGAGGGCCTGTTCGACGCGGTGGTGGCCATGTTCCACGACCAGGGCCATATCGCGCTGAAGCTGCTGGGGATGCAGCGTGCGGTGAACGTGACGCTCGGGCTGCCGATTGTCCGCACCAGCGTCGCCCACGGCACGGCCTTCGACATCGCCTGGCAGCGCCAGGCCGAATCGGGCAGCCTCGTCGAAGCACTACGTGTTGCCAGCCGACTCGCTCTGGAGTGAAACGCCTATGCCCCCCTGCCCTGCCCCGGACACCTGCTTTGTTTACCTGCTTCGTCACGGCGCGACGGACAACAACGAGGCGAGCCCGCCTCGCTTGCAAGGCCGTGGGCTCGACCACAGCCTCTCGGAACAAGGCCGCCGCCAGGCCCGCCGGACCGCCGAGGCACTGGCCGACGCCGGGCTAGCAGCCGTCTACGCGAGTCCCTTGCGGCGTGCCCGAGAGACCGCTCAACCGATCGCCGAAGCCTGCGGCTTGGCGGTTGGCATCGTCGATGAAATCATCGAAGTCGACATCGGCAGTTGGGAGGGTCGCACGTGGGAAGAAATCGAACGCGACGATGCCGAGGGCTACCAGCAGTTTATGACCGACGCCGGCACCCACCCGTACCGCGACGGCGAAAACCTCTCGCAGGTCGTCGACCGGACCGCACCGGCCCTGAAGCGGCTGATGCGCGAGAACCTGGGGCGCGTGATTACGGTGGTCGCCCACAACGTGGTGAATCGGGCCTACTTCACCCAGCTACTGGACATGCCGCTGGCAAAGTACCGTTCGATTCCGCAGGACAACTGCGGGATCAACCTGCTACGCTATCGCGGCGAGAAGATCAAGCTGATCACGATCAACGCGATCGGGCACTTGAACATATCGATCAGCTCGTCGCCGGATTCACGCCGGCTTGGCGCTGCCGCATCTTGTCGCGAGCGCGACTGAGCATGGGACCGATGCTATTCTCGGGCACGCCGGTGGCGGAACTGATTTCCGGGTAGGTCTTCCCTTCAAGGTGATACATTCGCACCACCTCGGCCTCGGTCCCCTGGAGGGCGTCGAGCAACTGTTGCACCTGCTCGCGCGTGTCCAACTGTTGCTGCGGACTGGCGTGTTTGTCGGCAACGCCGGCCGAGGGCACACTACCGCCCTGATCCAAACGCGCGGACGTCTTGCGAGCCAGGAGTTCGCGGACCGTGACCCGCCGAGCGACGACGGTCAGATAGGTAGCCAGGCTGCTTCGGCCGCGGAAGTTGCGCAGCGCCGCGAAATCATCGCGGATCACCGCGAGAAAGACCTCGGCGCACAAATCATCCTGGTCCTCTTGGGACAGCCGTATGCTCCGCGCCTGGGCGGAATGCCGGACCACGTGGACCACTAGGCCCATAAAGCGATCGACGAAGTCTTCCCAGGCCCTGGCCTTGCGCTGGAGACAGCGTTCTAACAGATTGCGGTCAATTTCTGAGAGTCCCACGCTGAAGATCCCCTCACGACGGGCAAGCCCTTTGGTCGGGTGCGAAAGATTGGTCGCTTACCCGGAACAAGAATAATTACCCGAGTTGCCCGAGCAGCGGCCAATTCCCATCCTTGGCCCACTAATTGATTGTAAATAGAATCGACGAAAGAAACAAGTCGATCCTTCAGCCAACTCTACTGGTAAGGCCTGGGATACGTCTTTCCTAACGGGGCTGCCGGGTTAGCCCGAACGACCCCGTCGACGACAATTGGCGCAAGACCTTCCCTGGCAATAGTTTGCAACACTCGCTGACCCCGGCCACCAATCGACGTAGCGCCGACAAAGCGTTGGCGCGGACGCCTAGCCGGGGCGTCCGTCGCGAAAATCACAGTCCGCCAAGCCACGTCCTCCACATGGCGTACTTCGGGTTGTTCAGCTTCAACGTCAGCAATGGATTGCGTTTGGGGCGGACGGGGTGGTTGGCGAGCTTCATGCTGGCTTCTTTCGGAGTGCGTCCGCCCTTGCGGAGATTGCAATGCACGCAGGCACATACGACGTTTTCCCAGGTGGTGCCTCCGCCGCGGCTTCGCGGCAGCACGTGATCGAGCGTCAACTGCTGCATCGGGAAGCGGCGTCCGCAGTATTGACAACGATGGCCATCGCGGGCAAGCACGCTCCGCCGGCTCAGATGGACCGACTGCCGGGGCATACGATCGTAAGTCAGCAGGCGAATGACGCGGGGGGCGCGGATCTCGAAATTGACCGCGCGGATCCAGTCCTCGTGCTGCTGCTTGGCCTCGGCGCCGAGCTGGCAAACCTCTCGCCAGGAGTGGAAATCGTAATTGGCAAAGATGGGCTGGTCGTAGGGACCATTTTCGAGATGGATCACCTCGGCCAGATCGCGAAACAGCAAGGCGAACGCTCGCCGCACGTTGACCACGTGGACCGCCATATAGAGGCGATTCAACACCAACACACTTGCCCGCAACCCGCTCGACTCGGCCGTCGCCGTGCCGGCTGGGCCGCCATCGGGATCCGGTTCCGCGTGCGGTCGCTTCGCGGACTTCAACGCGGTTGCCTGGGTCTCCGCCACGGACATTGTTCCCTCGCGGCAGCCAATAGGACGAGAAGGGCCACAAGTCGATACGCCCGACCTGGGGAACACATTTGTTGTATTTTATCCGATCTGGAACGCGTGTGCCAGTTCTCCCGATTTTTTCCAAGGTACGGTCTCAGGAAAGGGTTCCGGATCGCAGTGGGGATTCCCCCGGCCGCCGAAAGGCCCTTTCCGGCAGAATCCGCCCGTCGTGGGGTCGAGGTGGCAAATAATTCCCCCGGCAGACCGTGCGGCTCAACACGCAACAAACAATTCTCACCCCGCCTTAGCGGAAAGAACGCGACCATTCCGAAAGGATTTTCTCGAAATCCGTTAAATCGCCTTGCCAAATTCGGGGACGGTTCGGTAGGATGGACTTTGTTGCTGCCCTTTGTCAACCATGCGGCGTCGGCGATCGCCGGCTTAATTCGGAGAGCGGGCCAATGATTCGGTATGCGTGCGACATGTGCAAGCGGGAACTCGATCCTGAAGACGAACTCCGCTACGTCCTGAAGGTTGAGATCTACGCGGCCCTCGATCCCATGGCGGATCAGGATGACAACGACCGCGACCACCTTGAGGAGATCCAGGACATCCTCGAACGGCTCGACGACGACGAGGACCTCCAGATCGGCGAGGATGTCTATCAACAGCTTCGCTTCGATCTCTGTCCGCAGTGTCGCAAGCGGTTTCTTCGCAATCCGTTGGGTCGGGAAACCGCGAAGGCCTTCGGCTTCAGCAAGAACTGAGCCGTCTGGATCATGACCTCCCGACGCCGGTATCCGTCGCGCCCACCGCGTCCTTCTCGCCGCCAACGACAGACTGTCCTCTGGCTGTTGGTCCTGCTGATTGTCGCGCTGCTGCGATGGTGGTCGCCCCAGGTTCCGCCAGCGCCGCCCGAATCGCTCGACGAGGGCCTATATCGAGTCGAACGTGTCGTCGACGGCGATACGCTCGAACTGGCCAGCGGCCATCGCGTGCGACTGATCGGGGCCGACACGCCGGAGACCGTCAAGCCGGAGCATCCGGTCGAGCCCTGGGGACCGGAAGCGACGGAGTTCACGCGCCAGTTCGTCGCCGGCGGCGAGGTGCGTTTGCAGTTCGACGGGCCGCGGACGGACAAATACGGCCGCGTGCTGGCCTACGTCTGGGTCGGCGACCGGATGCTCAACGAGGAGCTTCTCCGCGCGGGCCTTGCCCGGGCGAAGACCCACTACACCTATTCGCCCGAGGTGAAGCGTCGCTTCCGCCGGGCCGAGGCCGAAGCCCAATCCGCCGGCCGGGGGATATGGTCGTAACGCTCTCCCCCTCCCCTGCCCTGCCCCACGCTCGCTTGTGGCCCGCGGGGGCCGGTGGTAAAATGGTTGGTTTACTCGATGGGCGCCGCGGCAGACTACCGACGGCGCGGTGGAAAGTTGGCGACTAGACGATGGGATACAAGCCTGTGAGCAACAAAGACATTCTGCGAGTGGCCGTTCTCGGCGGCGATGGCACCGGGCCGGAAGTGGCAGCCGAGGGCGTGAAGGTCCTCAAGGCCGTCGGCGAACTGGAGGGCATCCGGTACGAGATGAAGGATTTCGACTTCGGCGGCGACCGCTACCTCAAAACGGGCGAGATCCTGCCTGAGGGCGCCGTCGAGGAGTTGCAGACCTTCGACGCCATCCTTCTGGGGGCCGTGGGCCATCCCGACGTCGCGCCTGGCATCCTGGAAAAGGGCCTGCTTCTGGAACTGCGGTTCCGTTTCGATCAGTACATCAACCTCCGTCCGGTGAAGCTCTTCCCCGGGGTCGAAACGCCCCTGGCCGGCAAGGGCCCGGACGACATCGATTTCGTCGTCGTCCGCGAGAACACCGAGGACCTCTATTGCGGCATGGGCGGTTTCCTCAAGAAGCACACGCCCGACGAGGTCGCCATGCAGACGGCCGTCTATACCCGCAAGGGCTGCGAACGCTGCATCCGTTGGGCCTTCGAGTACACCCGCAAACGCAATCAGAAGAAGCGGCTGACGCTGGTGGCGAAGACCAACGTGCTGACGTTCGGGCATGACCTGTGGTGGCGGACGTTCCAGGAGGTCGGCGAGGAGTATCCCGACATCGAGAAGGACTACAACCACGTCGACGCCTGCTGCATGTGGATGGTGAAGAACCCCGAGTATTACGACGTGATCGTCACCACGAACATGTTCGGCGACATCATCACCGACCTGGCGGGGATTTTGCAGGGCGGGATGGGCGTGGCCGCCGGTGGGAACATCAATCCTGAGCCCGGCGGCACCAGCATGTTCGAGCCGATGGGCGGCAGCGCCCCGAAATACACCGGCACCGGCAAGATCAATCCCATCGCGACCATTAGCGCCACGGCCATGTTGCTGGAGCAGACCGGCCACGAAAAGGCC
>Ga0180434_10007574_pt1 | contig 12195 bp, 7 predicted proteins | sample SS_ome_7_FD_132453 | JGI IMG/M metagenome (GOLD analysis project Ga0180434, IMG submission 132453) | Hypersaline lake sediment archaeal communities from the Salton Sea, California, USA - SS_1_D_2 metaG | ecosystem: Environmental > Aquatic > Non-marine Saline and Alkaline > Hypersaline > Sediment... | reverse complement strand
TACAACCACGTTTAACATGCTTAAACGACAGCTTTATAAAGGATTGCCGTCATAAATATATGTTAGTGATCGATTATGGGTGGAGGCAGATTCAAATTAAAGAAGTTAATGCATGGCAGTTTCAGAGACGCCAATTCGGAACGTTTAAATAGTTCTTCTCCTATGAGAAAGATGTCAAGGGCAGGGAGATTCTTCAGGTCCCTGACATTAGCTACAGGTGTTGGTATGGGTATTACTGTTGGTCTTATGCCGAAGGTCTCTGCCGCCGAAACAAAGGCGGTAATGGACACCGTAAAAAAGAAGGATAAAGTTGCTGATACGATAAAAGTTATAGACGGAAAATTTCAGACTATAAAACAATTCAACAAAAAGAAAAAGGCGGACCTGCCCATGGTCTTGAGCTCTTCCAAGAAAGAAGTTGAAAATTTCATGAAGGCCCTGGAGAACTATCTTGCCGATTTCAACATAATCCCCGAAGGAAAAACCACCGCCGAAAAGGTGAAATGGCTTAATGAAGTGTATCTGGGCATAGAAACGGAAAACCCCACGTTCATTACTCCTGAAACGATACAGGCTCTTGACGGCAAAATGATAGCCCTCAATGCAACCCTGCAGGATGACATTATTGCGGATGCGGCAGCAGAAATGGTTTCAAGCACGGAATCAGAATACGCGCCTGCCAAGCCTGCCGGGCCTGCGGCTGAAGAGGAGGAAGCTGAAACCCTTCCGGCCATTACCGTCACTCCCAAGGAGATGAGCCTGGTATCGAAAACACTTATCGGAAGGATTGACGCCGCCATTGCAGAATGCGAAAAATATTCGCTTACGGACCAGAAGGAAAAGCTTGAATCATATAAGAACAGGATTCTGAAACTTCACGAAGAGGAAAAACCGATTTCCAAGAAGCTAAACAAAGAGATAAACGATTATCTTGCAGGAGTAAATGTAAAAATCAATTCAGCGAAAAAGAAAGCTGAAGAAACTCCGGTTGAAGTAACTGAAGAAATAGAAGCGCCGGCTCCGGTGGAAGCAGCTGCAATGAGCGAAGCAGAGAAACTTAATTATATGAAATATTTTGTGGGCTTTTTGAAAAACGGCACTGTTCTGCAGGTGCCAGTACTGACTGCAAAAAATAAGACGAATCTGAAGAAATTTCCCGACCTTTCAGAAAAAGAAAGCAAAAAAGCGAAAAAGAAGGAAAATGTAAAAAATATGAAGCTCTTCAGAAGCGCAATCAAGAAAATCAACAAGGGCGAAATGCCTACTGCTGAGGAAGAGGCGATGTTCTTTGAAGTCGTTAATGCTAAGATACAGGATGCAGGCCACATTTTCGTGAATACGACCTACGAACAGCAGCTGGATCAGATATACAGCCCGGATATGGCTAACATGGAAAACATGAAAGAGGCAGCAGACTTTTTGACCAAGGTAGCCGATAAATTTGTCGAAGACGGAGTAGAGCGCCTTAAAATACAGGTAGATTTACTTAACCAGCTTCGTCCTGGAAATAAACTCACGATTCCTGAGGATTATGACCTTACTACTGTTGAAGGAACTATTCAATTACTGCAATGGGTATCCAAAAAGGAATATGAAACCTATGCATTGATTGCAAGGAACAACGTGGACAATGCGGAGCTTTCTGCCGAAGCCGAAGCAGCGGTTTCCCAGATGGCCGAATTGAGGCAGATGAGAGTCAATCTGTATAACACAGAGCAGGCAGCGGCTTCCATGCCCCCTCAGGAATACGTTGTGATGTCAAAGGAGGAAAAGAAGAATTTCATGGAAAGTTCTGATTATACGAATGCAGTAACTTTTCTGGAAAATGCAATTGATGCAGTAGAAGCAGAATCTCCGGATGAGCCTTCATTGAAAGTTGCAAAAGATTTCCTGGAAGCTGCCAAAGATGCTGACAATGCTTATGCAAAAGACCCGAAAAAAATACTTGCTTCAGCCAATTATCTTCTTGTACAGCAGGAGTACAAGTTTTGGCTGTCAATCTCTGGAGAAGTTGGAACAAGCGCTAAAGCCAAAAACCAGGGAAAATTCCTTTCAGAATGGGCTGCGGATATCTATGCAAGAAGCTTCAATGTGAGCTCTCCGATATATGAAGAGCCGGTTCTGGCAACCAGGCTTATGGAGAGCGCTCTGCTTAGTGTTTCACCATACGTGCTGTCTTTCTCGGAATTCGATGTTATGGAAAAGAACCAGGGAGCTTCGGCAGATGTATGGAATACCCTGATTATGGGTTCGATTGGTGCTATAAAGGCGGGAGTCCCGGTTCCAGTACCCGTAATCCAGGAAACAATGAATACGCTATACTCAATTGAAGTATTCAAGAGCGAGATTCATCCTGCATGGAACAGGGTCGAGCTTACAGGACCCGCTTTCGGTACGCCCCTGACAACCGGACAGGTTTATCCTTCTTATTACGGCAGTACAATAGGTATACTTGAAGCCCAAACCGGCAAAATCCCCCCTGAGAAATGGAATGATTATTATGCGAAACTGGGAGAGGGGGCCGCCACTTATCATGAAGGATACAACAAAGTTTCGCCCCCCGCAAATGATGTTAAAAAAGGAATAATCGACTACAAGGTGGATGTGCTTGACGAGATACTTACAACCGGTTACGGAATCGGCCTCGCGCCTCTTGAAGGAGTCGAATACGGTGCAGTCGTAGTACGCCCAGAGATGCTTGCTGCATTCGATGAAAAAAATGTTGCAACTACTGAAAAAGGAAAAGTAACTGCAACAGAAGGCGAAACCCTGAAATCAGTTAAGTTCGCCAATATGTATTACGAAGCAACAAGGCTTGTCGAAACCGAAGAGAATTATAAAGACTTGAAATACAAGGATGCAAAGGCAAAAGCAGAAGAGCTTCTGGATTTCCTCCAGGAAAATCTTACTGACGAGGCAAAAAAAGACCCGGGAGTAAACAATGCAATCGGCTCACTTATGATTGTGGGCAATAAAGCGGATTATGTAGCCGCCCTTGTAGCGCTTCACGATGCAGGAGAAAGCCTCGGTCTTTCAAAGATTTACGTATTCGATAATTCCGAAGCGGAGGACAGGTTCTACTGGGTAAAGAAAGTTGAGGATTCTGTCACGGATATAGACAAGGAATTCAACAAATCGCAGGTTATCGCTACGCTTGACCTGGCAATTGAAGATGCAAGGACTCTGCATGACCTGATGGACGACGGCAGGATTTCATTCTTTATTCCCAAAGGCGTGGAACCGCCTATAAAGGAGCCCGAACCGATTATTTATGAAGCAATGGGCCCCTACCCTGAAATCGCGGCAGAACAGCAGCCCCCGGTAAACATAGTGTATGCGGCTGCCGAAGAACCCCAGCTTGTGGCGGATATCAGCAAGATAGACGATTACGCCCAGCAGGCTCTCGGAGGAAAAGAGAACGCGGAAAGGGTTATCGACGTGTGGACGGATATACTCCAGGAAAAGCCTGACAGCCCGGATGAAGTTGCCGGTGCGGCGTCGGATCTTAGGGAAAGCCTTCTTGAAGAACTAACGGTAGGAAGCTCTTCGGATAAAGACACTTACAATGATGCAATGGATAAACTGGCAAGGGTTGCGGACCCCGATGATGAGAAGTACGGAGATAAGGAACTTTTCGAGTAAGCGATGGACGACCTCCGCGACATTTCAACCATAGGCGGGCAGCTTGACAGCGCATACACCGAATGGGTTTTCAAGGCCGACAGGAACACGGTGAGCATTGCCAAGCTCGGAGGAGAAATTGAACTGCACCTTATCAACCCGGTCATATTCGAAAAAATACAGAAAGGCGAAATGGCATCCGGTTTCGTGGAAGCATTCCTTACCATGGGCTACGCCCAGCTTGAAACTCCCGGTGAATGGCTGGAATACGCGCAGGAAGGAAGCGAAAAAGTCCCAACCGGAGAAAAAGCAAAAGGAAAAGCGGTCGAGAGGGAAGGTACTATCGGCGCGGGCGCGAAATTCGCCGTTCCCATATCGGAAAAAGTACAGTCTTTCTTCGGAAAGAACATGCTCCTGACCGTGAAAACAGAAGCCGAATTCGGCGAGGAGGAAGTGAGCGGGGAAGTCCCCAAAGGAGAAGAGGGCGGGACACAGAAAGTGAAATCAAAATCCCAGACAGGAATGCTTTCAGACCTCAGTCTTTCAATCTGGTTCCCGGACTCCATAGCACTTAAGGGTCTTGGCGGAGGGGTTGCAAACCTTTACGGGGCGCCGGGAGGTTTTGAATCGATAACTCCATATATGTACGGAACGCTCGGTTATGATCTTAAAACAAAGAAGGACATATTCCTCGGATGGTATACAACGGGCGGTGTCCTTATCCCGATAAAAGAGGGAGATGCGGAAGCCGCTCCTTTCGTAGGCGGAAGCATGGTCGTGGGAGCGCCGCTTAATGACAATCTCTACCTGTTTACCAGCGGAGGCGTAACGGGCACATTTAATTCCCTGGGCGGTCTGCCTTCGTTGACATTGCACGGCGCAGCGGATTTATATTTCGATGCAGCAGGACTCTCTCTGGGTGTGAAAGGGGAATATACCCACAACCAGGACTCGCTCGACAAGAACATGGGCGCGGTCACGGGAGTTATAAAGCTGTATTTCGGCGTACCCGGGAAAAAGAAGAAAAAAGAGAAAAAGGCCGAAGAGAAGGAAGCTGAGGAAGAAAAAGAAGGTGAATAACAGCTATGTTTGAAAAGGATATCAAGAACGCCGTCTGGGCGCTGGATAAGGTTGGTAAAGGTACTTCTGTAGATACACCCGACGAACTGGCAAAAATGGTAATCCAGACAACCAAGATAATCAGGCTCCATGAACTTAAGGACAAGCTCGAATCAGGATGGGGCAGGTATGTATACGACCAGGCGGTTTCATCGCTTGGAGAGAAATCCGAATACAAGCTCAGGAACGCAAGAGGCATAGCACTTGGAAAACTCTCTTCGCTTTCAAAAACAAAATTCAATTCAATAAAAGATTCATTGAAGGAAGAACTGGTAAGCCTGCGGGTTTTTGACTTCGAGCCCGAAGCAAGGCCGGAATTCTATAAGATAATCAACAACATAGTTTCGGAAAACATAAAATTCTTCAGAATGAACATCAGCAATCCCGTGCCCGTTTCGATACTGCTGGCCGATGAGGGAAAAATGCTCATATCAATGGACCGGTTCGTGCTTCCGGAAGACACGCTAAGGGAATTCGAAAATGAAAATGATGCAAAACTCTTTTTCGGAAACCTGCTTTCGCTCCTGTTCCACTGCAAGGAAAACGGGCTGATTGAAGAAGACGAAATCCTTGCGGATAAATTCGCCCAGAAATATTCAAAGGAAATCTACAAACTGGTTCACAAGGGAATGAAGGACGAGGAAAAGATAGAGATTGCAGACCATATAAGGGACGGAAAAGTATGGGAGGCTGCAGGGATGCTGATGGATCATGAGTCTTTTTACCGGTTTTTCAGGAACCTTCCGAACCTGGCGCTCGTTTCATTCGGGCCAGGGATAATAACCTTCTCTTCATTCATCGGAGAAGCGACATTCACGCTTAACGAATATGCCATGGAAAAGATGGTCGAAGCAATGAGCAGGAACAAGCAATCTTCAAGGGAATTCTTCCTTTCCGCTTCCTACCTCTACTTCACGCTGGTGGAGTATTTCATGGACAAGAGAGTTTATCTTTCCAGGGACCTTGAGCCCGTTCTTCCCGACGATGCGGGCTGGTCGCTTCCGGTTAAGATAGATGCTGAATGCACTGCGGACTACGATACCAAAAAGGACGTAGATTATTCTCTTTTCGGAGTAAAGAACATAACCATGGAAACCTCGGACAATAAGTTCATTAAACTATTGAAATCAACGGATGATTTCAGGATAAAACCCATAGACCACACCCTGGTCAATGTCCAGGCATACCATCTTCCGGGTGCAGCCGATATTTACAGGGGGGCGATTTACTATTCTCCCGAAATTTTCTATCTGCTCAACATGATGATGGTAAGGAGAAAGCTCGACGGAAGTATCGTAGCCGAACTGAACCCGAGAATACCACGTAAATTAAATTACGTAAGGGAAAACGGAAAAACCGGGATAATGTCCTATCTCACCGATAAGATGGCCGCGGTTCCTTCCAAACCGTCAAAAAAGAGGGGTGCAAAAAAATGAAAAGACTATTGGTCGTTTTGCTTTTGTTCGGAATCGCTTTTGCGGTTGACGGCTCTCCGATAAGCGCCAACTATGACGATGCAGATTTCGATACCGATTTTTATTTTTCAACAACCGAGGTGTTTTCATCCGATATGAGCTGCAGGGTTACGGATTGCGAATTCAGTTCTGATCCGGATGACTGTATCATAAACGGAAATCCATGCGACGGTGTTGCAAACGTATGTCCGGGGACAACCCTGGAGATAACTCCGGAGCCCGGCGGAAGATGGGCGGTCGGAGGCAGCCTGGACGTCTTTATAGCGTATCCCGGCTGTCCCGTTGTTGGATACTGCCCAGAGATGGAGGATTATTCTTCAAAAACCCAGCGCAATGTCGGCTGGCTTACCAATGCCGATTATTCTGATTATGGTGTCGATACCACAAGTTATGATATATCCCTTATCGGACCCGAAGGAATACCCGTCTACAACGATCTGGGCACTTTCTACACCCAGTCGGTTAGCTACAGGCAGTACACCGGAGACCCGATACAGACGAACAAGAGGGGCTATGCGAACGTTTTCTGCAAGGGAACGGTAACCACCGACAGGTCCGGCAGCGTACTCGGAACATCGGATGCCGCAGACCCTTCGCCCGAAACAACGTATTTCCCCAGTGAAACGATAGTTTCGCTCTCTTCACGGCTCAGCGACGTGGAATGCTTTGCTGCACTGGTAAAACATCCGAAAAACGATGCAGACCATACGGAATTCTTCAGACTTAACTTTTTCCGCTATGATGCGCCTACTGTGATGCCGGTAACCGATACAGAGCTCCTTGGAGTTTATGACATCCAGCCGGGTCTTTCGGTGGAAAGCGTGGGAGTTACGGAATTCGGGGACAATTATATTTTTGAAATCACCGTAAGAAACGACGGAGACGTTCCGGTAAGGGTAACGCGCGTAACTCCCGGTCCGGGCGCAACCGGCCTTACCACTTCATTAGGCCCCTCATCATGCCTGACTTACGGAATACCCACGCCCCCCTGCCCTTCAAGCAGCGGATTCGGGGCAACGATAAGTGAAGGCTCGACCCATACCGTTTATGTTTATTATACCGGAAGCCTGGGAGGCACTCCGGTTACGCTGATATACGAGCCTATGGAAAAGGTATGCAGTTCTGAAACGGAATTCGAGCTTGATGTTGCGCTTGAATCGGACATCGTAAGATGCGAGATAGAGCCTCCTTCGCTGGAAGCGGGACAGTATGAAGTCCACGAATACGAAGTAACATGCTACAACGTAATGGGGGATGCAGTGCCCTGTTCGGGAAGCGACTGGTACTGGGCGGACGGACTGGGCGGAGGGTTCATTGACAGGACCAACACTTATGCATGGGCTTACACCAGCTCATCCGCCGGAAGCACCGGAACCCTCAATTACAGGACCGGAGACGTAATCTGTTCGTCCGATATAACGTCTTCCGAAATAAGCCCTTATCTTGACTGCGAGCTTGACCCTTCAAGCGCTGACCTTGAAGTCGGCGAAAGCCAGTATTTCAATCTTACCTGCTATATCGACGGCACTGAAACAGACCCGACCAGCGCGGAATACGACAATGTTGACGGGCTTGACGGCTCAATCACAGATTCATCAACTGACGGAACAAGATTCACCGGAACGGTAACGAGCGACGGAAACCTGAGGGCGTTCGCAAGAAAGGCACACCACGGAGACCCGACTCTTCTCGGTGCAGTCGCATTCGCGCATATCAACGTAGGAAATGCAACGGAAACTCCGGAGACTCCCGGAACGGGCGAAGATGAGGACTGCGAGATAAGGCCGTCAATTGAAGACCTTTATCCGCATGACGGAGCAACGGTCCAGCTATTCTGCGGTGAGGAAGGTTCTAGAACTTTGTGCTCACTGAATCCCGAAGACGTAGAATGGATACTCGCTTCCGACCTTTACGGAACAACGGTAACCGAAACAGGAAATTCAATGTCTTACGTAGTGGGTTCAACAGGAACCCCTGACTATGGGTTCTATAATTCGGCAATAACCGCTATGATACCGATAGAAGGCGGAGAAGAGGGTTCATGCAGGGCAAGCGTAAACATAATCGAGCCCACCTGCCTTGAATACACCTAGATTCCGTAAGTTTCCAGAAGGCGCGGTATAACCACATCGTATTTTTTTTCAAACACGTCCAGAAGGTCTGTTTTTTCACCGTGCATCAGATAGATTCTTTTCAGCCCCTTTATGCTTTTCACGAACTGCTGCAGTTCATTGTAGTCCGCATGCCCGGATATTTTCACTCTTTCAATCCTTAGCTTGAGTTCAATCTCCTTTTCACCCAATTTGAGTTTCCTGTCGCCTTCAAGTATTCTCCTGCCGGGCGTTCCTTCCGCCTGGTAACCCACGAATATCATGGTATTCTTCGGGTCGCTACCCAGTTTTTCAAGATAGAACAATACAGGCCCCCCGGTAATCATTCCCGAAGTCGAAACTATTATTGAAGGTTCTTTCAGAACGTCCTCCTTTGTTTTTGTCTGGGAGTAATGGAAATTCGGGCTCTTGAAGGGATCGTCCTCGCTCATCAGTATCCTGTTTTTGATGTCTTCATTCGCGTTTATCGCATTGTGCCTGTAAATCCTCATAGCCTTCCCTATCATCCCCTCTATGTAAATCCTGGACGGCCTGATCGCGCCGGAGCGCATGTAGTCGTCAAGAGTAAGAAGAATTTCCTGCGCTCTTCCCACCGCAAAGCTGGGGATAATCACATGCCCCCCTTTGTCAAGCGTTTCATTGATTATCTTCACAAGACTCTGCGAGGCGTCCCTGAGGCTGGGCAGTATGTCTTCATGCCCCCCGTAGGTGGTTTCCATTATCAGCGTTTCCGCCTTAAGGTTCTTTTCGCAGGGGTCAAGCACCCTGGTTTTTCTCATTGAGATGTCTCCAGTGTAAATAACTCCGCCCTCGCTCTGCACGTTTATCATAGCACTTCCCATGATATGCCCCGCGTGATGCATGCTGAAAGGCATCGAAGCCTTCACTTTCTCATTGTAATCCACTATTTTTGCATCCTGCAGCACACTGTCCACGTCTTTCTGGGTGAAGAAAGGCTTTCCCTTGAAACTCTGTATCCTGTAATAATCGGACAACAGAACGCCCATCAGGTCCCTGGTGGGTTTTGTGGCATAGATTTTCGGCTTCGCCTTCTTGGAATAAACATGCGGCGTATACCCGCTGTGGTCCAGATGCGCATGGGTTATGGCTATGCTCTGTATCCTTTTCAGTTCAATGTCGTCTATCAGCGGGAATTCCACCTTTTCTCCAAGCTTTATCCCGCAGTCAAGCATTATGTTTTTCTTTCCGTTTTCTAAGAGTACGCAGCTTCTTCCAACTTCTTCTGCCCCTCCGTAAAATGTTAATCTCATTATTATCACTTAATTCCTAATTTTTCTCTTGCTTTTTTGCTCATTCTCTCAGGCGTCCATTTAGGCTCGAAAACGACATTGACGTCAAAATCCGCATCTTTGAATTCCCCAAGCTTTTTCTTTATGTCCTCGAGTATGTGGTTCACCAGAGGGCAGGCAGGGGTCGTAAACGTCATTTCAACGTAAAACCGGTCTTTGCCGTTTTCCCTGCCTTTCTGTTCTACCTTGTAAATCAACCCCAGTTCGACTATGCTTATGCCCAGCTCAGGGTCGGTCACTTCGTCCAATTTATTCATAACGTCTTCTTTTGTAACCATAAAAATCATTCCTCAACAATTTAACAATAGAAGGAATATAAACATTTTCTGCGATTATTCCATTCAGGTGAAAAGACATGAAGGAAATAACAATAGTAGCATCAAACGACGTGGGTTCTCTCGCCGCGGTCGCCGAAGCACTCGGAGGCACCGGTGTCAATATCGAGGCAATCTCGGCATACGGCCGTGACGGCGATGCAATCTTCCGGGTTATCACCAATGATTTTACAACCGCTTCAAAACAGCTTTCAAGGCTTCCCAACGTCAAGAAAGTCGATGAAGCCGATGTCCTTCTGATAAAGCTTATCAACAGGCCCGGGGAGCTCGGAAAGCTTACCCGGAGGCTTGCCAACAGGGGCGTAAATCTCGAAAGCCTCTACATAGTCAGCAGAAAGCAGGATTTCACAGAGGTTGCTGTAAAGCCCGAGAAATCGCATTTCAAGGAAGCGAAAGAACTTCTCGGGATAAGGGAATAAAAAAATCAATAATAGGCGCTGGAATCATAGTATATCTTTATCTCTCCAACTTCTATTGTTTTTCCGTCGCCCAGGTCGAAAACTCCGTTCTTGTACTTGACTTCCCTGTCCCCGGTGCTCGTGTCCATGAGTTCTACTCCGGATACGTTCCAGTTGATCTGCTCGAAAGGCCTTGTTCCGCGAAGCTCGGCCAGAATCCTTATCTGGTATGTCTTGCCTCCGATTTCAAGAGTATCTCCCTCTTCGAGTTCCCTTTCGTAAGGTATCGGAACCCCTTCCGCATCCACATGGTCGCTGTCGGTTATCTTGAGAACCGCCATAATCGTTGAGCATTCAGCGGTTGCGCTGTCAGAACTTACTTCGTTGGTAATCGAAAGCTCTTCGTTGACCATATGCGTTTCTCCTTCTGAAACCGGCTCTCCGAGTTCGGCCTTTTCACCCGAGTCAATGCTGTAAACTATATTGAACTGGTTTTCAGTTGCCTTTGCCATCGTAAGAGTAACATCGTATCCTCCTACAGAAACGGCTGTTCCTTCCTCGTCGGAAAGCATTACCCTTTTGGTTTCCCCGTTTGCGCTTACCGCAACGATTGCCCTTCCGGTTGCATTAATGACATCCGTTGAAATTCCTTCGCAGTCGTCACCAACGCTGCACGCTCCGAGAAGGTATACCTCCATGAAATGATTGGTATAGCTCAATTCTCCTGTTTCAGAGTCCTCAATAATATCTATGAAGGTGCTTCCTCCCAATTCTATCTCCATCGTCCTGTCGCTAAGGAGGTCTTTCAGGACAACAAGGTCATCGTCAATGCTTTCGACCATCCATGTTTCTTCTACACCGGCAGGATTGACTATCGCGATTTCTTCTCCTTCGTTCACTCCCATCCTGCAGCCGTCCTCGTCGCTGCATCTCCTCCTGTCATATTCGGTATCATAACCCATTCCTGGAATTACCTGGAGGTTTGCCCTTGAACTTTCCAGCTTGTCGCAGGTGCTTGCCGGAACGTCCGTATCGGTGCCCGTATCGCTCGGATTTCCATTATCGGAAGTACATTTTGCCAAAGCGCCTGCAAGAAGCAGTCCGCCTGCAATAACTCCTGCTTTTCTAAGAGCACCCTTCATTTTGTTGCTTTCTTTTCTCTCTTTTCCTTTCTCTTCTGCAGCATTTCTTTTATTGTATGCGACTCTCTTACCCTCACCCATCATATCACCATTTGTTAATATTTTTGTACAGAAGTGATTATGTAAGCAAACATTTATAAACATTAGTAAAAACACTATTCCAACCCCATTCTATATATTTATTAACATGGAATTATGCTTTGAGAGGTATTTTACATGATAAAACCATCGGCAAGAAGTGACTTGGTATCCTACCCCATAAGGGACATTGTGGTCGAGGCAAAGGAACTCGAAAGAAGGGAAGGCATCAAGATGACCTATCTCAATATAGGAGACCCCTCCCCCTTCGGTTTCAGGCCGCCGCAGCACGTGCTCGAAGGGATTGCAGAGGCACTCAAGGAAAATTATTCAGCATATGCCCCGTCCGAAGGGGATCCCGAACTCAGGCAGGAGATAGCAAAATACGAAGGGGTTGAAGAAAGAGACGTCTTCGTAACTGCTGGTTTAAGCGAAGGCATTGATTTTCTTTTCCAGGGAATGGTAGACCCGGGGAGAAACATACTTCTTCCATTGCCGACATATCCGTTATATTCCACTAAACAAAGGCTTGCATACGGCCCGGTGGATTTCTACGACTGCGATGAAAACTACGAGCCGGACCTTGACGACCTGAGAAAGAAGATT
>Ga0180434_10007573_pt1 | contig 12197 bp, 12 predicted proteins | sample SS_ome_7_FD_132453 | JGI IMG/M metagenome (GOLD analysis project Ga0180434, IMG submission 132453) | Hypersaline lake sediment archaeal communities from the Salton Sea, California, USA - SS_1_D_2 metaG | ecosystem: Environmental > Aquatic > Non-marine Saline and Alkaline > Hypersaline >... | reverse complement strand
GGTGGTTACGATGGGCGCTGGTGACATATGGAAGGTCGCGGATGAATATATTCAGGGGCTTAGAGAAAATCGTTGATAAAGATTATCCCCTTGCCGGACACACGTGGTACGGGCTGGGCGGCTTGGCCGATTACTTCGTTAAACCCAAAAACGTCGAGCAACTGCGCGAAGTAGCCAAACGGTGCTCGGAAAACGGTGTCCCGATTTACGTGATGGGATTCGGTTCAAATCTTCTGATTGCGGACGAGGGTCTCAGGGCCGCCGTGGTCAGCCTGCAATCGGGGCGGTTCAGTGATGTGACGTACGATGGTGAACGGGTCACCGCCTCGGCGGGCGCAGAGCTGCAGAAGATCGTGCTTTCGTGCGTGAAAAAGGGGCTGTCTGGAATTGAGGCCCTCGCCGGCATACCCGGTTCGGTCGGCGGGTCGATTAAGATGAACGCGGGCGGCAATTTCGGTGACATAGGCGCGGCTGTAGAGAGCCTCACGTTGATGGACAGCTCTGGAAACATTTTTGAGAAAAGCAAGCCCGAGCTGGTTTTCGACTATCGTTCCACCAACGTGACCGCCAAGTTCATACTCGAATCGCGGCTCAAATTGTCCCGCTCCGATCCGGACCAGATCGTGCGGACTGTAAAGGAGATATGGATCCATAAGAAGAACAACCAGCCGCTCAACACCAGGAATTCCGGCTGCATATTCAAGAACCCGCGTGGCGTTTCCGCCGGGGCTCTGGTCGACAGGGCGGGTCTTAAGAACCTTCGGATAGGCGGGGCGGTCGTCAGCGATAAGCACGCTAACTTCATAATCGCCGAAAAGGGCTGTACCAGCCGTGACGTTATGCGCCTGATAGAGGCGGTGAGACAAAGAGTCACCGAACAGTTCGACATCAAGTTGGAACTAGAGATCGAGATCTGGGGCTGATGTGAAATTGACCTCGCCCAAGGGCAAACTCAGTGTCACCCTCTTGATGGGGGGGGTGGGGCGGGAGCGCCGGATCAGCCTCCAAAGCGGCCGAAGCGTGGAAGAGGCCCTGCGCTCGGAGGGCGTCGACGTAACAGCCGCCGACGTCGGCCCGGACAAGCTGGGCGTGCTTGACAAGGCAGGTGTCGATGTATTCTTCGTCGCGCTGCACGGCGAGTTCGGGGAGGATGGCGGCATTCAGCGGATACTTCAGAGAAGGGGCTTGGCATATACGGGCAGCGGGCCGGCCGCCAGCCGACTGGCTTTCGACAAGATTGCCGCCAGGCAGGCTTTCGCCGAGGCAGGGGTCGAAACGCCGCCGGCGGTTGAATTCGAACCGGCCTGCGGATGCGCGGACCTGCTGAGGCGGTTGGCCGACATGCGGGGGCCTTACGTGGTAAAACCTCGGAGGCAGGGAAGCAGCGTCGGCGTGAGTATGGCTTCTTCGCCGGCGGAGGCTTTGGCTGCAGCTAAAGAGGTTTCAGCCGCGTTCGGAGACTGTTTCATCGAGAAGTTCATAGCCGGCAGGGAGATAACGGCAGGAATCCTCGGTGACAGGGTCCTTCCGCTTATAGAGGTTAGAACGGAAGGATCTTTTTACGATTACCGGGCCAAGTATCGGGACCCGCGGACCCGTTATCTTTTCGATACGGTGATCGACGGCGGGCTGCTGTCGAGGATCAAGTCGGCCGCGATGGAATGTTTCAACGCGGTCGGACTTAGGCACGTCGCAAGGGTGGATTTTATCGTTACCGAGGACGGCCGGGTGTTTGTCCTGGAAGTTAACTCGATCCCGGGTTTGACCGCCCATTCACTGCTGCCGAAGGCGGCCGCGAAGGTCGGTATTTCGATGGGCGGGCTGTGCATGACCTTGGTTGCAGCGGCGCTCGACAGCAGCAGATTATCAGTGGGAGGCGGCGGATGACGGCGACGGGAAGGAAGAAAAAAGGTTCGCGGCGCACCTCGTATTTGAGAAGGCCTTTTGCCGGCCGCCGAGGCCGGTCGCGTTCGTGGGCGAAGCTGGTTCAGGGAAAGAACCTCAGGCTTGCCGCTTTGGCCGCGGCGGCGGCGGCCGTTCTTGCAGCCTTCGTCCTGCTTGACAGGTATATCAGAAAGGGCGAGGCGGCGGCGGAAGACCTTTTTGTCGTTGAACTTGTGGACGTTCCGTTTTGGGTTGAGGATTCGCTGACCGAAAGGGTGGTCAGGATCGCGCAGGCGCGGCGGGACGATCCGTCCTGCGCCGATGAGATCGCCAGGTTGCTACAACGAAGCATCGCCGGGCAGATGGCGTGGTTGCGTGACGCGAAGGTGCGGGTGGCCAACGACCGCATTATTGTCGAGGGACGATGGCGAAAGCCGTTGGCGATGCTGCGGGTCGGAAGGCGGCGATTCTACGTCGATGCGTCCCTGACCGTGCTCGATTATGTGCCGTTGCCGAAGCTGCCTGTCGTTGAGGTTACTCTTGGCGAGCCAGCACCGGCTCCGGCGGTGGGCGCCGCCTTACAGCGTCAGGATTTGGCCGCCGCGCTGGCCATATTGGACCGGATGAACAGGATGGACGCCCTGGTTTCACCGGATAAGCCGCTGCTTGAGGAAATAGCCGGCATCGACGTCCGCAACCTGGACGGCTGTCAGGATCCGGCCGACGGCCATATTGTATTGTATGACGAAGACGGAACCCGGATTATATGGGGCGCCCGGCTGGGTACCTGGCAGAGGTACCTGGAAGCCCCGGACGAGGAAAAGCTGGCCAAGCTTTATGATTACTACCGCGTCTACGGCTCGCTTTCAGGCGGGGCGAAGTACATTGACCTGCGCCCTCCTCAGAATGATGTGCTTAGGCCGGCCGACAGGTATTGACCAGGCATGCCGGTTTTTGGGGGTTTCGTCCCTTGCCCGCTCGTTATCGAGTTAGAGCTCTTAATCGTAATCGGCTGGAAAATATACCGGTGATCTTTTCTTCGTCTTTTTCGGAATCGGCCTGCCGATCCCAATGCCTTTTGGCCGGGATTTCATGCACGGAAAAATCGCTATCGGCCGTTTGTGCGTGTCCGAAAAATCTTGACCTGTCCGGGTCGTACTGTTACTTTTTGTTTGATGTGACGTGACGTTTTGCGTCATAACCCGGATTCCGGGTGCAGGGGATCCGGGCAGAACCATGGTGTTGTTCGGAGGTAGACGGCATGGTCTTGAGCAGCTTGCGGCGGAAAAAAGACACTGAAATCGGGCCCTGGAAACTTCCCTGCGCTACGACGAGTCTTTGCCCGATCTGTACGCAGGTCATCGAAGGCAGGCTTTATGAAGACGCCGGTCGGGTCTTTATGGAAAAGCGGTGCCGGGAACACGGACGGTTCAGCGAGTTGATCAGCAGCGACGCCGCCTTCTTCCAAAAGATGCGGCGCACCCATTACGAACACCCGCCGGGTGTGGAAAACCCCCGCTGTGAAAACACGTCACGGTGTCCTGAGGCCTGCGGTTTGTGCGACCGGCACCTGTCCACGCCGGCGATGCTCAATATTGACTTGACCAACCGCTGCAATATGAACTGCCCGATATGCTTCGCCAGTTCCAATACGACCGGGCGCCTCTGCGAACTGGATATCGAACAGGTCGGTGCCATGCTTGACGCCGGTCGTGCTATCAGGCCGCACCCGGCCAGCTGCCTGCAGTATTCAGGCGGCGAGCCGACCATACATCCGGATTTTCTCGAGGCCGTTCGCATGGCCAGGGCCAGGAACTATTCACAGGTGCAGGTGGCCAGCAACGGCCTTCGCTTTGCGGCCAGCCGCGGGTTCGCCGAAGCGGCCGCCGAGGCCGGGCTTGACGTGGTCTATCTGCAGTTTGACGCCATGAACGATGACGTTTATGTCAAGACCCGCGGCCGGCCGCTGATGGAAACCAAGCTCAGGGCCGTTGCCAACATCGGCGCGGCTGGAATGAGGATAGCGCTGGTTCCGACCATTGTGAAGGGACTCAACGATGACCAACTCGGCGATATATTGAAATTCGCCATAGACAACATCGATGTGGTGACGGCGATCAGCTGGCAGCCGGTGTCCATAACAGGACGGATAGACGAATCGAAACGTCTCCAGATGAGATTCACCACTGCCGACCTGGCCAGGTGCATCCAGCAACAGACCGGTTTTGTGAACATGCACCGCGACTGGTATCCGTTCTCGATCGTATGGCCGATCGTAAGGGTGATGGAAGTTCTGACCGGCAGACCCCATATGCGCGTAAGCTGTCATCCTCACTGCGGCTGCGCAACCTATCTGGTGGTGGACAAGCATACGAAAACAGCGACGCCGATCCCGGCGTTCGTTGATATAGAGCCGGCCATGAAGGCGCTCGACGAACTGGCTGCCCGGATCGAGAGTCACCGGTGGCTGAAGAAGATATCCGTCATCAGCGCGATGAACTCGATTAAGAAATACTTCCATGAGGACCGGGCGCCGGAAGGGTGGGATTTCAACAGCTTTCTTGAGTTCATAAACCAGTTCGTCGAATTCAACAGGACCTGTCGCGACAAGAAGACGTTCATCGACAGGCTGAAAGGCGGAAGGTTCGGCATCCTTTTCTCGGCTTCCATGCATTTCCAGGACGTTTACAACTACGAGGTGGACCGTTCACGCCGTTGCGTAATCCTTTACGCCGCCGTGGATGGACGGCTCTATCCGTTCTGTACCTGGAACAGCGGTCCCTGTCACAGGGCCCGCGTGGAAAAGGCCTTCGCGGCCGGAGATTCTCAATCCTCTTCCTAGACCGCCGTTTTTCGGATAGGCTATATGTCCCGCATATTTTTCTCCGATTTGCCGCAGCTTCGGCGGCTGGAAAACGGCTTTCCAGGGTCGTCGCCAGCGTAAAATGTCTTGACGCCGGTGATTATACTGTTACGGTTATGGCAACTGTCGTTCTTCTTTGGGAGTAATCGCCATGCCGCGTCTTTGCTTTATCGGGGAGTTTTTCAAAAGTCCCAAGGTCGTCGGAACGCTCACACAGAGCTCGAAGCCTCTGGCCCGGGCGATGGCCGCGGAAATCAACGGCACTATGCATGTCGTGGAGTTCGGTGCGGGAACGGGCATAGTGACCAGGCATATCCTCAGTAAACTGCCGGCGAACGGCCGCCTCACATGCTTCGAGATCAACCCGACGTTTTGCAGCCACTTGCGGAAGATCGACGATCCCAGGCTCGAGGTGGTCAACGACGACGCCGGCAACTGTGAGAAGTACGTCGAGTGTCTCGATTGCGTGGTTTCGGGTCTTCCCTTGGTTCTGCTGAGCAAGCCCGACAGAAACAGGATCCTGGCTATAACCAGCCAATGCAAGCGGTTTATCCAGCTGCAGTACTCCCCTCTTCTCACCGGCGTGGTAAAGAACTACTTTGACGACGTAAGGATAAAATTCGTGCCGCTGAATTTTCCCCCCGCCTTCGTCTACGTGTGCCAGGCCGGATGACCGGCGGATCAATACGCCAGTTTCATGTTGCGGACCAGTTCGGCCAGCGCCTGTTTGCGGAAATCGTAGGCTTGGAGGTGTTTTCTGGAAGCGCACCTGCTGCATACGTAGGAAACCAGCAGCGGCAGGCTTATTGTCGCGTCCCCGTAGCACACAACGCTGTGTCTGAGATTTTCAGCGTTAACCTTGCCCCACGAGACCGCCTCGGATGGCGTGGCCCCTGAAAGGCCGCCGGTATCCGGTCTGGCGTCCGTGAACTGTATGAAGTAATCGTGGCCTTTGGATTCGACGTGGCTTATTTCCTGGAGGTAAGGTTCGGTCTGGAGGGCGAAGTTCTTCGGTGTGCCGCCACCCACCATCAGCACCGCCGAGGCCTTCAGGTGGTTATGGGCCCAGTAGACGAGCGCCGAAGTCTCGTTGATATCGATGGAGGAATCGACGATTATCCTGCCCTCCTTGGCCGCGAGGGAAGCCACCGTCATGCCGATCGTCGAATCGCCCGGTGCCGGAGTGTACAGCGGCACCTTGTACAGGGCCGCCGTGGCCAGAACCGATCGGTCCGCCCTTTCGCCGAAGTCCTCAAGAAGCTTTAGACCTATTTCGTAGTGCAGCCTGGCGGTCCCTACGGGGCCGTCGAAGCTCAGGCTTCGGAAAAACCTTGTGAGGTAGCCGTCTGTTTCGAAAAGCACCTTTTCGGGAAAGACCACGTCGTAAATCCGCACTATCTTTTTTCTTCGCAGCTCGCGGTCGTCGGCGAACGGGCTGCCGCTGTACAGGTCCAGTCCCATCGCGAAGTGCAAATCGTGGTACAGGTTGGCGCCGGTTGCCACTATCCAGTCGATGCAGCCTTTTTTGATCAGAGGCACCAGGCACGACACTCCGAGCCCGGCCGGCGTAAGCGCTCCGGAAAGCGTTGCGCCCACCAGTGTGCCCTCGCGGCAGAACCTTCGGCGGAAAAGCTCGCAAGCCTCGCGGAGCCGCGCGGCATTGTAACTGGTGAAAGTGCCGTCTATCAGATCGGCCGCAGTCTGGTTCGGAGTTATCTCCGCCGGTTTGACGGGTCTTCCAGTTAAGCCGGAATCGGTCATTTCTGCATCGCCATCAGTAATGTTTCCCTTAGAATTTTCGCCGCCGTGATCGCCGAGGCGCACCGGCCGTTTTCGGGCGCCAGTTCCATCAGGTCGAAACCAACGATGTCGTACGGCTCGATCAGCTTGAGGAACCGAAAAAAATCGTCGAAAAATATCCCGCCGGCGTCGGGTACGGAGGTTGCCGGCACCAGCGACGGGTCGAACACGTCGATATCTATGCTTAAATAAAGCTTCTTGCCTTCGAGGTAGCCCAGATCTTCCGTTTCTTCGGTCCGCCGGCCTCCGCCGAATGCAACGAAGTGATTGTGCGGATGCTCCGACAGCGACCGCCATTCCTGCTGGCTTCCGGATCGCAGGAAAAAGTGCGATATATTTTCGGCGCCGACAAGTTCGGTGACCAGGTGGGCTACCGTGGCGTGGCTGAACCTGGCGCCGAGGTATTCGCTGCGGAGATCGCAGTGAGCGTCCAGATGGAGTACGTGAAGCTTGTCGCCGTATAATTCGTGGTAGTATTCTATCACCGGGTATGAAAGGAGGTGTTCGCCGCCGATCGTCACGAGCATCTTGCCCGCCGGCGCGAGCCTGCCGGTCTGCCGGCGTACCAGCTTCAGTGTCTCTTCGGTGTCGCCGAAAGGCAGCTCAAGATTGCCTGCATCGTATACAGGCACTTGTTCGAGGTCCCGGAGGAAATAAGGCGAGAAGGTTTCAACCGCTTCGAAGGCTTCCCTGATAGCCGCGGGGCCGAACCTGGCCCCGCATCGGTAGGAGCAGGTGCAATCCCAAGGCAGGCCCCAAGCTACCGAGCGGGCGGTCTCGAAGGGGCTGCGGGCGAAGTAAAGGGTATTTCCATAGAAGCGGTCTGTCATTTCCGTCAGTCGAACAAAAGCATCGCCAGCGCCACGACGGTGGTCCACAAGTCCTTCTGCCCCCGGGCCGTTTGGGTGACATTGGAAGTCTTTATGATCAGGCCGCTCGACTTGTAGACCTGTTCCTTCTCCGACCAGGCCTTGTTGGGATCGACCTCAAGACCCAGTGTGGTTCCCAGCATCCCAGCCGCAAGGTCCTCGGCCATATCGGCGGCCTCCTGCTTGTTCATGCCGTGGCCGTGTACCTCGCTTAGATAACCCCACTCGTTCTTGTCCTTGGGGGCCGCTATGCCTATGGAAGACGCGATCAATCTGCCATGCTCGTTGGTATCTGACCGTGCCATCACGCAATAGCATATCTGGCCTGGGACAAGCTTTTTAAGGCCGTTTTCCCGGCTGACGACCTTGCAGTTGGGCGGCAGAATGGACGATACCTGTACCAGGTTCTGGTGGGCCACTCCCGCCCGCCTGAGAGCTTCTTCGAAACTCTTGAGCTGGTACTTGTGACGCCCGACTCCCTTGGTCAGGAAAACCCTGGTAGCGACCATACCGTGCATGGCATACTCCCTAAAATCCACACAGCCTCGCGGCTGCCTTCCAAGACCGCGCGCCGGCCGTCCTATGACAGTTCAAACCCGGCCAAGCCAGAAAAATACATGTCGGGCAGCGAAATTGCAAACAAAAACCCCGATAGGCCTTAACCGCTCCGCCCGGTGTGCCGATAAGTAGCAATGTGTGCGAATAACAAGAGCGTTTACTTGGGAGATCGGCTGATGGCCATCCAAAACTGGTCCGACGAAATTGTCCTGGTGGAACTGCCTCCGGAGCCCTACATTTGCGATGACCTCGGTACTGTAACCGAACTGGTCCGCGACAGGGGCGACTGCGACGTCGTAATCGATTTTTCAAGGGTCGATATCGTTACATCGTCGAGTCTTTCGAAGCTGCTCAGGCTTCAGAAGCTGCTGGCTGATTGCGGCCACCGGCTGATCATATGCGGTCTGGCGCCGGCCACGGCCGGTATCTTCACCGTCACGGGGCTGGAGGAATTGTTCGAGATTGTCGATGACAAGTCCGTCGCCCTGGCGAGCCTGCAGATTGTCGGCAGTTGAATTCTGTCTGCCGCGGCGGTAAAATCGCAGTCCATGGACGAAAGGGACGTGCGAACTGTAGAGCGGATAGCCGGTCACAAGTTTCTCGACACGTCCCTTCTGACACAGGCTTTCGCGCACGCTTCGGCCGTCGAAGACCGGTTCAAAAGCAACGAACGTCTGGAGTTCCTCGGCGACTCGGTCCTGGCCATGGTTATATGCCGCTACCTCTACGAACAGTTTCCCGCCTGTCCCGAAGGCGAGCTGACCAAGATGAAAAGCTCGATTGTCTCGCGCCGGGTGTGCGCCAAGGTGGGCAAGTCTCTTGGTTTGGCCGGTTTTATGAAGGTCGGCAAGGGAACGACGGATGCCCGTGCTCTTTCAGGTTCCATCATCGCCGGCGTTGTGGAATCGCTTATCGCGGCGATATACCTCGATGGCGGCTTCGAAGCGGCCCGCTATTTTGTACTGACGAGTTTCGCCGAACACATCGCCGCGGCGGAAAGTGAGCATGGGCAGGGGAATTTCAAATCTATTCTGCAGGAATACGCCCAGCAGCGCCTCGAGGGGGCCGTTCAGTATGAACTGCTCGATGAAAAGGGGCCCGACCACGATAAGTGCTTCGAGCTGCGGGCGACCGTGGGCGGCCGCCAGTTCCCTAGCGCCTGGGGCTCGAACAAGAAGGAAGCCGAGCAGAAAGCCGCCTTCAATGCCCTGCGCGAACTGGGCCTTCTTCGCGGGATCGTTCCTGAGAAAAGGTAACCTCACGCCGCGCCCGCGGGCATTCGGCTGGTGAAACGCGTCCACTCCGATCGCCGGTGCCTGACCGACCCCGATTGAAAAAGGGTCCTGGGCCCTTTTTTCAACCCGTTACCAGCAAGGCGACGACGAAGAGTACCGCGGCAGCGGCGGCCATGAAGAGAACGATGGACCCGAACAGCAACAATACCTCCCTGATGAAGGACGCGGTTATCTTCGGGGTTTTAGTGGCCTTGTAGACCGTTGCTATCGACAGGGCAAGTGGCAGAAGCCACAGGATCGAGGCCGGGTTCACCCCGACAGGTTCGGGTGAAAGGAACGTTGCCATCATGTGGGGGTCAGGCACCTGCGGCTCCAGTTGGTCGGTTTGTTTCGTATGCCAGGTGGGCGCTCTTGACTATGCACAGGCAGTTCAAAAGCCCCGAGATGCTGGTGTATATCTGGCCTATCTCGTTCGGTTTGCCGTAAACGGCGAACTCGCCTGATGCCGTGATGCGCCCGATCACCGCCACCAGCGGGGAGTTCAGTATCTGGGCCACGTACCAGGGCTTGGCCGCGACCGGGTCGATCACCCCTATGGATCCGATATAGAGGCCCAGGCAGAATGTAACGGCCACGGCGCCGAATATAGTGACCGCGTGTGTCTTCCGGCCCAGTATGAAATAGCCGGCTCCCGGGATGCACCATGCCGCCAGTGAGACCAAAGCGGTTAAAGCGGGTAAATTCGTCTTGGATCGGACCATCAGGAAGAGCCCTTGTCCGCCTCGGGTTCGTCCGAGCCGCCGGTTGTTTCGGCCGCGGTCCTGAAGCCGGTTCGTTCGAGAATATTGCGCGGGTTGAGATGGACGACGGCCAGCGTTTGCAGTTCGGCCATGTCTTTGCGCAGGGCAATTCTCGACTTGGTCTTATCGTATTGAGAACGGGTCATACCCTGCAGTTCGATGCTCTTTATCGCATAGTACGAGGTATGCGGCTTGAACGCCATGACAGTCGGCAAGGCAACCTGTCCGCCGCCTTCCAATTGTGCGAGCTGGTAGAGCTTGTCCGTGAACAAGGCACTGGTTTTTTGTGCCGCCAGGATGCTTGCGCCCCCGGGATAGTCGGCGACGTGAGAGGCCAGTGCCGCCAGTTGGTCCGGGGAGGTTCGCCTAAGGCCTCTGCGTGTTTCCAGCCGGAAGGGTTCAACGGCCCCGGCCTCATTCGAATCGCCGCCGGGCTCATTCGGGCCGTGGATCCGGTTGAAACGCTCGATTGTCGGGTCCCAACCCTGTTCGTTCGCCCTGGCGACAAACTCCTCAGCGGTCCGCCGGGCGGTTTCCATGGCGGCCAGTCTCTTAAGGTCGCGGACTACTTTGGCCTTCACCGAGTATGTGGAGTCAGCCTGTTGTTCCTGTCCCAGAACGGGTCTTGCGGTGCTGAAGGTTTCGTTCAGGTTTTCTGGGGGGCGCGACGGCCACCTGTCGGCGACCCTCAGGATAGCCATTATCCGGCCGGATACATCTCTGGCCGGACCGATGATTTCCGGTGCCGGTTCTTCCCCGGCAGGTTTTCCGACAGCGAAGACCTTACGGGCCAGCTCCACGGAATCATAAATGCTGTCGCCTATGTAAAGTCTTGCGAGATATTCGTCGGACCGGATGGCTTCGGCGTCGAGCCTGCCGGTCTTGCCGGCGTAAAGCCTCAGACCGTGCTGCTCGGCCAGGCGGTCGGCCGCGGCCTGGAAGGGAAGCGACGGATCCTGCTCGATCAGGCTTGAAGCATCATGAAGTATTTCCGACGCCCTGGAATCGATGGCGCTGTTAAGGAGCATGCGTGAGATACTGTTCGCCACTTCGGCGTAGCTTTTTTGCCTGGTGGTGATCGGCGAGTTGGGGTCGTTGGGGTCCGAAGGGACCTGTTCGGTAAAATCAGCCCTGTGCCGCTGGTAGTAGTCTTCGGCCTGTTCCTCTGTCGGCTTGTCTATTATGGAGGAAACGTCGTCGAGCCTCACGCCGAGATATTCCAGCATCGCTGTCTCCGGCAGTCTGTATCCGAAGCCGTAGGGGTTGTCTTCGGTTACCGAACCGGCCGGGAAATGCCTGTATCGGGCGAACTGTTCGGCGGCGGCGGCGTCTGTCGGTTCGGCGGATTCGAAGTCAGCGGCATCGAACCTTACGAACTCCGTGTTGACGGTCTCTTGATCGCAGGCCGCAACGTACGCGAGCTGGCGGCTGGTAAAGGCCTCGTTGGAGCATACCAGCGTGGTATACTCGAGCACAGCAAGAAGGTCGGCGAATGTTGATAGAATCTCTTTTTCCGGTATGCCGTAACGGTTTATCAGCGAACCGACGACCTGCCTGTAGGAGGCGCCTCCGAATATTTTCGGAATGATATTGCCCAGGGTCTGTCCGGCGCGTGTTCTGGACACGGCTATACCGGCCCTGTAGGCCTCGGTCTTAAGGCAGTACCAATAGACGTGGTTTCCCATCGGCCGCCGGTAGATTTCATCGATCTGCGACTCCTTTATCCTCAGGCCGCCCGAAGAGGCTATCCGCCTGATCTGCGAATCCGCCTGCGGCGAACCGCTGCGGGATGAAAACAGCAACTCGCCCAGCAGGGCCGCGTACAGCTGATGGCTGCCCGCCCGCCGGTCCTGTGGCAGGCTCAGAAGCGCAGGCGCTCCGATGCTGTTGAGGACTTCAAGCTGGCGCTGGGCGATAGCCAAGTCGTACTGGGTCACCTTTGCATCGCCGAGATATGCGGCGGTCTTGCCCAGCCCGCTTCTTCGGCGTCCCAGCTGCGTCAGATATGTTCCCCCGACAAAACCGACCATTATGACGATCACCACGATCGCCATGACCTTCCGGTTGTTTCTGCGGAGCCACTTGACCAAATGCATTTAGATTTACTCCGGATGCTGAAATTGGTTCAGGCCGGAGAGTATATACCATCAGATGCTCTTTTCAAGGGAAATCGTTTTTTTGGCGGCTG
>Ga0180434_10007572_pt1 | contig 12197 bp, 13 predicted proteins | sample SS_ome_7_FD_132453 | JGI IMG/M metagenome (GOLD analysis project Ga0180434, IMG submission 132453) | Hypersaline lake sediment archaeal communities from the Salton Sea, California, USA - SS_1_D_2 metaG | ecosystem: Environmental > Aquatic > Non-marine Saline and Alkaline > Hypersaline >... | reverse complement strand
TCCTCGCAGCCGCTGAAGCGACCGAAGCCAAGGCCGGCCAGGTTCTGGAGCAGTCCAAGCAGACGCCAGTGGGTGAGCATGCGATCGAGCCGATAGGGCGCTTCGCCAACGTCTTCAAGCACCAGAATCGCCCCATCGAGTTGGGGAACGTGGCTGCTGCCGAGCAGGTGACTGGCCACCGTGAGATTCGCCACCACCAGGGGGCCGCGGCCGCGGCCACCGCGCCAGCTGCAGCCCTGCAGGGGGGGAATGGGCTGGCCAAACAACAGATCGCGCAGGCGTTGCTGGCTCCAGCCCGGCTCGCTGGCCAATGTGGTGAGCAGGGGGCCATGCACGCCGCCGGGGACGCCGGCGGCCAAGCGGGCCCAGAGCAGGGCGGTCACATCGGAGAAGCCCAGCAACCAACCAGGGCTCCAGTGCAGGGGCTCCTCCAGCAGCCGGGCTGCACCCCAGCCGCCACGGGCACAGGCCAGCAGCCGGGCGGGGGGCGTGGGCATGAGATCGGCGCGGCGCTCTTGATCCGTCCCGGCCAGATAGCCCCAGCGACGCCCGCTTGCCTTGTGCGGTCTCATCTCCAATCCCCAGGACGTCAGCAGATCGAGGCCGGCCTGAAGGGCACTGGGATCGTCAAGGGCGGAACTGGCGGCCACCACGGCGACGCCATCACCCTGCTGCAAGGGTTGGAGGGGCGGAGGGACAGCCCGGGGATCGGGGCAAGGAGCCAAGGAGGTTGGGGCGGTGGGGCGTGGCTCAGAGAATCCTGCCCAGGATCAGACCCAGGAGCAGCAGGGAGCCGAGCCAGACCTGCTGCTGGAAATGGCGTCCGAAGAGAGCCATCGGCTGGGACTGATCGCCGCGCAGCTCGCCCGTCGCGCGCTGCATGCCGACGCTGGCGAGGAGCCAGCAGGGCCAAAATGGCCAGCCCAGGCCACCCTGCCAGGCGGCGATCGCCAGGCAGAGGCTGGTGAGGGTGTAGCTGATGCGCACCACGCGCAGGGCGCGATGGCCCAGGCTCAGGGCGCTGCTGTTCAGGCCCAGACGAGCATCGTCAGGTCGGTCTGCCATGGCATAGACGGTGTCGAACCCGAAGGTCCAGAGCAGGGTGGCCATCCAGCAGCCGAGCAGAGGCCAGGACGCCTGCAGGCTGGCGCCGCTGGCGGCCCAGGGAATCAGGACGGCGAATCCCCAGCAGAGGGCCAGAACCGCCTGGGGATAGGCCAGCCAGCGTTTCGCTGATGGATAAAGAAGGATCGGGGGTAAGGCCAGAATCGCCAGCAGCAGACAGGTCTGTCGGCTGGTCGCCGGCAAGGCCAGCACCACCGCCAGGCCGATCAGCAGCAGAAGCACCAGCGCGGCAAACGCCGAGGTGAGCGAGAGCTTTCCCTGGGCCAGGGGGCGGTTTCGGGTGCGGGCCACCTCGCGATCGAAGCGCCGATCCCAGAGGTCGTTGGCAATGCAACCGGCGCCACTGATGGCCACGCCCCCCAGCACGATCCACAACACCAGAGAGGGAGACGGTGGGGCGGTGGGTGCCAGCCACAAACTCCAGCCCGCTGGAATCAGCAGGATCAGGCGACCCGTAGGTTTGTTCCAGCGCAGCAGCTGGATCCAGGCGCTGAGGTCGGAACGGGACAAGGCGCTGCTCACGACGCTCTGCAACTGCGAAACCATAGGCATCGCTTGACCAGGGCCGGAGTCGGGAGCGGTTGGGGAAGCGGTGGCAGAGTAGGGCGGATTGACGACTGCTGCTCCATGGCGGGTGCCGACCCCTCCGCGCTGCGCGAGCCAGTGACGGCCGAGACGGAGCCAGCCCCCTCCTCCAGGGGTGTGCTGCGCAATGGCCGACGGCTTCGCCAGGTGGCGGCGATCGATATCGGCACCAACTCCACCCACCTTCTGGTGGCTGCCGTTGATCCCAGCCTGCGCACGTTCAGCATCGAGCTGGCGGAGAAATCCACCACCCGGCTGGGAGAGCGTGATCCCGACAGCGGCAAGCTCACCGATGCGGCGATGGCCAGGGCCCTGGAAACGCTGCGGCGCTTCCGCGACCTCGCCTCCAGCCATCAGGTGGAGCAGGTGGTGACAGCCGCCACCAGTGCCGTGCGGGAAGCACCCAACGGCCGGGAGTTTCTGCAGAAGGTGAAGGAGGAGCTGGATCTGGAGGTGGATCTGGTCAGTGGTCCGGAGGAGGCGCGGCTGATTTACCTGGGTGTGTTGTCGGGGATGCCATTCGGGGACCGTCCCCACCTGCTCCTGGATATCGGCGGTGGCTCCACGGAGTTGATCCTTGCCGATGGCCGCGATGCCCGGGCACTCACCAGCACCCGAGTGGGTGCTGTGCGCCTGCAGCGGGATTTCGTGAAGCACGATCCGATGCCGGCCCAGAGGCGGGCCTTCCTGCAGGCGTTCATTCAGGGTTCGCTGGAGCCGGCGGTCGACAAGGTGCGGCGGCGGATCAAGCCCGGTGAGACCCCCGTGATGGTGGCCACCAGTGGCACCGCCATGGCCATCGGGGCGCTCGCTGCCAGTGAGGAGGAGCGCCCACCTCTGAAGCTGCACGGGTATCGCATCTCCAGGCAGAGGCTGGATCGCGTCGTCGACAAACTGGTCGACATGTCACCGGAGCAGCGCCGCGCCCTGGCTCCGATCAACGACCGCCGCGCCGAAATCATCGTGCCGGGTGCGCTGATCCTGCAGACCACCATGCAGATGCTCGCCGTCCAGGAGCTGGTGCTCAGCGAGCGGGCGCTCCGGGAGGGATTAATCGTCGACTGGATGCTCCGGCATGGCTTGCTGGAGGATCGCTTCAGTTTCCAGAGCAGCATCCGTCAGCGCACCGTCATCCATCAGGTGCAGCGGTTTGCTGTCAATCAGCTGCGGGCCGAACGGGTCGCCTCCCATGCCCTCAGCCTCTATGACTCCACCCGTGGTCGACTGCATCATGATGAGGGGCCTGGCCGTGATCTGCTCTGGGCGGCTGCCATGCTCCACACCTGTGGCCAACACATCAATCTCAGTGCTTACCACAAGCATTCCTGGTATCTGATTCGCCACGGCGAATTGCTGGGTTACTCAGAGGCGGAGCATTTGATGGTGGCTGCCATCGCCCGTTATCACCGCCGCAGCCTTCCGAAGAAACGGCATGAAGCCTGGCAGGCGCTGCAGTCTCGTGCCAATCGCACCACGGTGTCGGAGATGGCCCTGTTGCTGCGCCTGGCGGCAGCGCTCGACCGGCGCCCGGAGCCTGTGGTGGCCTCGATTCAGGCCGAGGTCACGGGCCAGGACCTCCAGCTCGGCCTGATTCCCGAGCGCGTGAATCAGAACATCAGCCTGGAGCAATGGAGTCTGGAGAGCTGTGCCCCGGTGCTCCGTGAGATCACAGGGCTGAATCTGACGGTGATGGTTCAGCAGTGACCCGATACCAGCGCACGTCATCGATCCTCCCAAGGGTCCGGGCGGTGGAGGCGTTGTCTCCCTCTCCGGTGCTGACTTTGACCAGATCAGGCCGTCCGGCATAGATCTCCAGCCCCCGCTCACCACGCAGGGTGGTGCTGGTTTTGAGCATGCCCTCAAAGAGGATGGCGCCCTTGGCGTTGCGGATCACCAGCCAGCTGGGCTCCTGGGATGTGACCGTCACGGTGGAGACTGCTGACGGAGGCTGGGGGGGCGTCGGCGGCTCGACCGCTGTGGCTTCGCTTGGTTGGGCGGCGGTGGAGGGTTCCGGGGTGATCCTGTTCAGGCTGATCAGCCAGGCGATCACGGCTGCGATGGCAATCAACCCGGACAGTGTCGCGAGCCCCAGCCATCTGGGCCGGTGTTGTGGCGTCGGGCTCGCCTGGCTTGTGCTGCGTGGCGGTGCGATCGATCTGCCGGAGGGGCTTTGGGGGTTGGGGCGCTCCTGATCCAGATCACCCAGGCCCAGGATGAGGGCGCTGGCCTCCACTCCAAGTTTTCCGGCGACGCGTCGCACCATCGCCTTGACGAACACCGCTTCAGGCAGATTGGCGCGGTCGCCGGCCTCCAGGGCTGCCAGCTGCTCCTCGCCCATGCGCAGGTTGCCTGCCAGATCGTGGAGGCTCAGGCCCTGGGCCTCACGAGCCTGCCGCAGGACTAAACCTGCAGCAGCGAGACCGGTCCCTGTGGCTGTCGAATCAACCTCCTCAGCGGAGGTGAGCATGGAGGAATCATGACCATGACCCGCTCCCATGAAGACCCCAAACGATGTTTTTAAACCTTAAATGCAGTGCCCTGTTCTGTCATCGTCAACAATCATGATGGAATCGTGGTGGAACGATCAGTCGGTCATGGATCAAGACATGGGCGATACTGGATTCGAACCAGTGACCCCTTCCGTGTGAAGGAAGTGCGCTACCACTGTGCTAATCGCCCGCACAAAGAGATCTTAAACCACCGGCAGCCGCGGAGCCGTCAGCGCTGCGGACGGAAGAGGTGGTCGTGCTGCGGTGAATAGAGCTTGGAGCGTTGGCCCTGGGCCGTCAGCGCTGGGCTGATCACGTACAGGGTTGTGCGAATCAATCCCCGCTCTTTTGAAGCCTGCGCCATATGCTCCAGCGGCACCACCTGCAGCCATTGGTCGGGCCAGCTGACCCTGTAGCCGATGGCGACGGGGGTGTCGGCGGGATAGTGCTCCAGAAGGGTCGCCTGCACCTCTTCGACATGGCGAGCACTTAGATAAAGGCAGAGCGAGGCTCTTAACCGTGCCAGCTGCTCGAGACTCTCGGTCTCCGGCACACCGGTGCGCCCCCCGGCGCGGCTGAGCACGATCGTTTGTACCAGGCCGGGGATGGTCAGTTCCGCCTTCAGAGCAGAGGCTGTCGCCTGGTAGGCGCTGAGGCCCGGCACCACCTCCGTGTCGATGCCGGCATCGGCCAGCCCGCAGATCTGTTCGGTGAGGGCGCCATACAAACAGGGATCACCATCGTGAAGTCGCACCACGCGAAGGCCCTGCCGGACGCGATCGATCATCAGGGGCACCACTTCTTCGAGCGTCAAGGTGCTGCTGCGGATTCGTTCGCACTCAGGCCCGGCCAGGGCGGCGATCTCGGGGGAAACCAGTGAATCCGTCCAGATCAGTACATCGGCGGAGCGGATGCGGTCTTCGGCGCGTCTGGTGAGCAGGTCGGGAGCACCTGGACCGGCTCCCACAATGGAAACCAGAGCATCGGCTTGGGTCATGCAGCTTCTCGTCGATGTCCGCAGGGATCAGGTAGGGGACGCCTCCGCCCGTATAGCCACCACAGCCCGACTCCGGCCAGGGCGATCAGGGCGAGGCTCATCAATTGCGCCATCCGCAGGCCTCCATCGCAAAAAGGGGGAAGGCCTTTGAGGCAGAGGGGGTCGATGCGGAGGCCTTCGATCCAGAAGCGACCAAGGCTGTAGGTGAGCAGATAAAGGCAACTGAGCGCACCGGCGGGAAGCATGAGACGACCGCGTTGGCCACGCACGAACAGAACCATCAAAAGGCCGAACACCCCCAGATTCCAGACTGACTCATACAGAAAGGTGGGGTGAAAGAACTCGGCATCGGCAAAGACGGCCGGCCTGTTCGGGTAGGCAATGAACAGTTTCCAGGGAAGATCGGTGGGCACGCCGAAGGCTTCGGAGTTGAAGAAGTTGCCCCAGCGACCGATCGCCTGCCCGAGGGCCACCGACGGCACGAGCACATCCAGCACATCCCAGAGGGGTTGGCGCCGCCAGCGGCAGAACAGGATCACCGCGATCGTGCCGGCCAGCAGGGCACCGTGGATCGCGATGCCGCCGCGCCAGATGGCGAAGGCTTCCCACCAGGCCCCCTGATAGTTGCGCCATTCAAAGGCGACGTAATACAGGCGAGCGCCCACCACGGCCGCCAGCACCAGGATCGGCAGCAGATCACTGATCAGCCCCTGCTCCAGGTGGCGTTGTTTGGCAAGCCAGCTGGAGAGGTTCAGGCCAATCAGCACCGCCAGGGCGATCAGCAGCCCATACCACCGCAAGACAAAAGGCCCGAGCTGCACAAGCTCGGGCCCGGGAGATGTGAATATCGCGACGAGGGACACGGGATCAGACGCCTTCAGCTGCCTGCACTTTCTCGATCTGCTTTTTCTTCAGCACCAGCATGATCTGGGCCAGGGCCACCGCAGCGAAGAAGGCGAGAAGGCCATAGATCCGCACCGGGTTCTGAAGAACCACTTCCGTATCGAGCTGGCCAAAACCACCTACATTGGGATCATTGGTGAGTGCAGCACCCGCCTCAACCTCGTCGCCAACGGCGACAAGAAGTTGAGGACCGACCGGAATAGTTTCGTTGGCTTCGCTGCCATCGGCCGCCGTGATCGTCACGACGCTGGCACCATTATCGCCAGCCTCGATGGCGCTGATCCGGCCGGCTCCAGGCGCCGTGAACACGGTGTTGTTGCTCTTTTCGCCGGTGGGATAGACCTGGCCACGGCCCCGATTGCCGCCCACGTGGATGGAATATTTGCCGAAGTGGATGTTGCTGTCTGAGGCGGGATCCGGTGACAGGATCGGGAAGACAATCTCCTGATGCTGATCACCTGGGATCGGGCCAACGAGGATCACATTGGGCTGATCATCGCTGTACTGGGTGAAATACACCCCTTCGGTTTCTTCTTTGATGTCATCAGTCCAGCGGTCCTGGGGGGCGAGGCTGAAGCCATCGGGAAGCATCACCACCGCACCCACCTGCAGGGGCACGTCGCTGCCGTCGGCACCAATCTCCGGAACGCTGGTGTCATAGGGGATCTTCACCACAGCCTTGAAGACGCTGTCGGGAAGAACCGATTGGGGCACCTCCGCCTGGGTGAGTTTCTTGGCCAGATGGCAGTTGGCGCACACAATCTTGCCGGTGGCCTCACGGGGTGAGTCGTAATTCTGCTGGGCCCAGAAGGGATAGGCCCAGCTGGCTGCCGGAGCGGTGAACACGGAAACGCCGACGATGAGGGCGGCGAGGAGAGGGGAGAGAAGGCGGCGCATCGGAGTCGGGAAAACGGGTGGGACTGTTGGGAAGGCTCTGAAGATCAGACCCACCAAGGCTTCTCGCCCGTCCGGAAGTCGGTGTCGGTCCACTGACTCACAAACACGTTGTCGTTCTCAACGCTGACGTTGGCAAGTGCAAGGGACAGGGGTGCAGGACCACGCACCACCTTGCCCGTGGCGTCGTACTGGCTGCCGTGGCAGGGGCACATGAACTTGTTGGCACCACTGTTCCAGGGCACCACGCAACCCAGGTGGGTGCAGATGGCGTTGATGCCATAGCTGCCGATGGCGTCGTCGCCATCGACGATCAAATAGGTGGGGTCACCCTTGAGGCCCTGCACCAGGCTGCGGTCACCACTGGGGTGGCTGCTCAGCCAGCCGGTGGCGGTGATGGGATTGCCCAGCTCATCCTTGGCTGCGGTGCCGCCGCCACTGCCGGCGGCCCGCGGGGGGATGAAGTAGTTCACAACCGGGTAGAGCGCACCGAGGGCGACGCCGGTTACGGATCCGAAGGTCAGCAGATTCATGAACTGCCGACGACCCATTCCGGGCACATCGCTCGAGGAGGCTTGGGTCATGGCGGAGGGCAACCGTCACTGAATGGCGACCATTATGGACGTTGAAGGGCCCATCACGCTTTGCAACGACTGGGCTTTAACCTCCCGCCACAGCCTGTTTTCGTGCTTGTTGATTCACCCGCCAACGTGCCTGAGCCCCTGACTGTGGAGGAGGTGATCGCCTGTCTTCAGCAGCGCTGGCAGGCGAGTTACGACCTTCAGCTCGTTGTCAGACAAGGCCGTTTGTACCTGCAGGTGATGTGGGCCTATCTAGAGCAGCAGTCCTTCCCCATGGATGCGACGACGTATCGGCATCACCTCGCCGAGGTGCTCGAGGTGGTGAACCGCTTGGCTCAGGCTGACGTGGTGCGGCAGTGTTTGGCCTCCACCCGGGATCGGCCCCGGCTCGGCAAGGCTCTCAGCCTGCAGCTGCAGGGGGCGGAGCGTCTGGAGGAGTTTCTGCTTTGAACCCCTGGGTGAGGGCGACCAGGCCCACACCGACCAGAAACAGCGCGGTGATCGCTCCAGCCAGCAGCAGCATGGTGATCGGATCCGTCGAGGGGGTGAGCACGGCCCCTGCGAGGGCCGCGGCCAAGACCACCCAGCGCCAGGCCGCCAGCATCCGTCGCCAGGTGATCAGTCCGAACAGCCCCAGAAGCAGCTGCAGCACCGGCAGTTGGAAGGCCAGGCCGGTGGCCAGCATCAGCAAGAGCACGAAATCCAGGTAGCGCTCGATCGACCAGAGCGGTTCGACCACATCGGCGCCATAGCTCACCAGAAAACGGAGGGCCGCAGGCACGAGGGCCCACCAGGCGAAGGCGAGCCCGGCCAGAAACAGGCAGGCCGATCCGGCCACGGCGGGCGCGATCAGGCGCCGTTCCCTTCGGGTGAGGCCCGGTATCACGAAGGCAAGGCCCTCGTAGAGCACGTAGGGCAAGGCCAGGGTGAGGCCGGCATAGCCGGCCACCTTGAACGACACAAACAGAAATTCACCTGGTGCCAGCTGCAGAAAATGAATCGAGCCGGCGGGGCGCTCCAGCAGGGTCACCAGGGGTTTCACAGCCAGGAGGCAGCCGAGGGCAGCCAGCACAACGGCCAGTAAACTGCGCAACACCCGTTGGCGCAGCTCCTCCAGGTGATCCACCAGGGGCATGTCCCGGTCGGCCGGCGGTGCATCACCCGGCGGCTGGGAGGCCGTGGCTCTGGGGATGCGAATCGGCGGCGGTGGTTCCAGGGGGCTGTGACCAAGCAGTGCTCAGGCTAGAAGCCCTCCGCTGTGCAGTTGTTGGGCGATCCGTTCCGGTTCGGCCCAGCGCACGTCGCCGCCGCGGTGACGCACCGTGCCTGGGGCCGCGCCCGCGATCCGCTGCAGCTGCTCCACCGGCACCATCACCACGGCCACCTTGCGATTCCGGCGCGCACGACTGAAGTGAGCCGCGAGATCGGCAGCCAGCACCAGGTCCTCCTCGGAGGCCAGACCGCTCGAGGCCTTGAGCACCACATGACTCCCCGGACATTCCTGCGCGTGGAACCAGAGATCGCCGGGGCGCGCCTGGCGCAGGCTGATCCAGTCGTTCTGGCGGTGATTCCGACCGACCTGAATCATCAGTCCGTTGGGGCTGCGCAGCTGCAGGGGTTGCGGTCCCTCCTGGCGTTGTCGTCGTTCGTCCGCTCGGTTGCGCCGCCGGTGCGGCATCAACAGCTCATCCAGTTCGCCGCGCAGCTCCTGAAGGCGCTCGGGTGTGTCATCCAGGTCATCGCCTGCTGCAGCGGCCGGGGCGTCGAGCAGGTTGTCCAGAAAGGCTTCGCTTCCTTCGATCAGCTGCAGACGCTGTTGGTGATAGCGCCGGCGTTCCTCAAGAAGGGGCTCGGCTCGCCGCAGCTTGCGAGCCCGCTGATACAGCTTCTGGGCGCGGTCGATCTGCTCGCGGCTGGGGGAGGCATGGCACAGCAGCCCATCGGCTTCCTGCTGCAGGGCCTGCGCTTGGTCGGTGTCGTGCAGTCGGCGCTCCTGATCCTCCAGGTGGCGCTGTTCCCGTTGCCGCCAGTGCTCCAGGCTGAGACGCAGCTCCCTCGCCTGGCGCTCGATTCGGCGTTGGCTGTTGTGGTGCCGGTAGTGGAGACCAAGGCTGAGGCTGAGGCAGTCGGCTTGCGGCGCTTCGCCGTCAATGTCGGGGCCCCAGACCCGATAGGGGGTGGGGCCGTCAAAACGGAGTCGGAAGCTCTCAGCCTCAAGCTGCTGCAACCAGAGTTGCCAGCGTGCATGCAGCGCCACCCAGTCGGGGGTGTGCAGAGCCTCGACCGGCGTGCTGAGCAGTTGCTCGGCTGGGCTTCGCTCCTCATGGGCCAGCTGCAGGCTCAGGCTGGGGCTGATGCCTTGATAGGTCTGCTTCAGAGCTTTGCCGAGGGGAATCGGCAGGAGTGTCAGTCGTTGCTTCCAGCGATGGAACGACTCCTCCAGGCTGGGGATCTGTCCCTGCAGGCCAGGGGGATCCACGTAGAGATCGCCGGTGCTGATCGGTCGAACGCGCGACTGGTGGTCCCGCACCTGACGTCCGATGGCGATGATCCGCTGGTTCGGATCCAGCAGCATCAGGTTGCTGTGTCGCCCCATCAGTTCCAGCACCAGTCGGCGCTGGATCGGGTCTCCCGGTCGTGTGGCGAGCGCGAGACTCACCACCCGCTCGAAACCCTGTTGCTCGATCTGCACGAGAGCCAGTTGTCGCAGGCTGTGCTGAACCTGTTGCGCCAGTGTGCTGCCCCCCCCTTGCCGGCGCGGTGGCGGGATCAGAACCAGCCGTGGCAGATCGGCTTGCCAGCTCAGTTCGAGCCACACCATTCCCGTCAGGGTGCGGAATCCCAGCTGCAGGCTGTGGGGATCCGGTTGTTGTGCCTTTTCAAAACGGCTTGGCAGCAGGCGACGCCGCAGATCGCTGACCGCCGCCCGCACGGTGGTGACATCCATCCCCTGGGCTGAGGGACGATCCCGGGGGGGCAGGTCCATGGCGGGGATGGCTTGGCAGGCGAGGTGTCTTCCTACCCTGCAGGTCGATCGGACGCAATGCATGGGTTCTTCCCCAGCCACCGCTGGACTCACGGTGCTCACCGGCCCGAGCGGTGTCGGCAAAGGCACGCTGGTGGCCCGACTGCTGGAGCGCCATCCCCGGGTCTGGCTGTCGGTGTCTGCCACGACCCGTGCCCCCCGGGCCGGGGAGAGGGAGGGAGAGCACTATTTCTTTCACGGTCGCGATCAGTTCGATGCCCTGGTGCGGCAAGGGGGTCTGCTGGAGTGGGCTGAATTCGCTGGCAACTGCTACGGCACGCCGCGGCAGCCGGTGCAGGAGCGTCTCGCTGCGGACACGCCGGTGTTGCTGGAGATCGAGCTCGAAGGTGCCCGTCAGGTGCGTCGCACCTTCCCTACGGCGAAGCAGATCTTCCTGGCGCCGCCCAGTTTTGAGGAGTTGGAGCGTCGGATCCGTGGTCGGGGCACGGATGCAGAGGCGGCGATTCAGCGTCGCCTCGAGCGGGCGCGCATCGAGCTGGCGGCCCAGTCAGAATTCGACGCCGTGGTGGTGAATGATGATCTCGATCGCGCCCTTGCCGAGCTGGAGCGTTTGATGGGTCTGGTGGCTTGACAACAAAAAAGAGGGCCTCGGCCCTCTTTTTGCTTCATTGATCGTGTAGGGATCAACCCATCGGGTGAAAGAGCAGATCGGGGAAGAAGCGATTCCACTCGATCAGAATGCCGGCGGTGAGGGTGAACCAGATCGCGGCAACCACAGGAGCGGTGGTCAGGAATTTCTGCATGGGAGGTAAGAAGAAACGTGGAGGGTGAAAAGGTCTCAGCGGGGCGACACGGTGACTTTGTTGTCGCTTTCCAGAAGCTTGCCGCTCGTGAATTCACCGAATGCCGCCAGGGGCCAGGTGGCTGCTGCAATGCAGCTCTTCAGGGCGAGGGGAAGATCGATTTGAATTTCCTTGGTGTATTGCTCTTTGGTGCCGCGGGTGGCCTTGAGGTACTCACGACCAGCCCAGCCGATGCAACCAGCCACATACAGGAACATCAGACCGGGATAGACGAAATCACCGGCATGGCTCCAGCGACCATCCACGATCAGGTGGGGCAGACCGTCGTCGCCACACACAGCTTCGCTATACATCTCGAAACGAGCTTTGGCCTGAGGTGTGGTGGCAGCAGCGGCACGCTGCTGAAAGCGAGCACTCTCAGCGCAGGGGGTCAGGCCGGCCACGTCCGCTTTGGCAACGGGAGCGAAGCCGACGATGAGCAGGGCCGAAAGCGCAAGGGCGAAGAGACGACGCATCGGATCGATTCCTGATTAGGCCTGCCCCGGACGGCAGGATGTCACACACGGACAGTAGGGGAGGCTCTGGAAAGCGATGCCGACAGTGCTGGCGCTCGAAACAAGTTGTGACGAGTCGGCGGCGGCCGTCGTGCGGCGGAACGGCAGCCGCCTGGAGGTGCTCGCTCATCGCATTGCCTCTCAGGTGGAGGAGCATGCCCAGTGGGGTGGGGTTGTGCCGGAGATCGCGTCCCGCCGCCATGTGGAGGCGTTGCCCACGCTGGTGGACGAGGTCCTCGAACACTCCGGGCTCGGAATCGATGCACTGGATGCCGTGGCC
>Ga0180434_10007570_pt1 | contig 12198 bp, 13 predicted proteins | sample SS_ome_7_FD_132453 | JGI IMG/M metagenome (GOLD analysis project Ga0180434, IMG submission 132453) | Hypersaline lake sediment archaeal communities from the Salton Sea, California, USA - SS_1_D_2 metaG | ecosystem: Environmental > Aquatic > Non-marine Saline and Alkaline > Hypersaline >... | reverse complement strand
TTACCATTAAGGCGAGTCAATCTTACTGTATCTGCTTCGTTACAAGGCATTCGCAGTGAAGGACCACACCTTCACGCCTTGCGCCTCGCATCTGCAGCAACCTTGACTCGTGAATAATCCAGGCTAGATATAAAAATATGAATTTCACAGCTTCCCGGTCTAATCAATCCTCGGGGTCAAAGTCATCCTTGTTGTTTTTCAGGTCATCCTGGCTTATATCCAGGATTGCATAAATTTTGTTGAGCATCAGATTCATATCTAATGGTTTGTTCATGATATCTTCAGCCCCGCATTCTTTTGCTTCGTGTTTAAGTGCGAGATTACTTTTGTAGACAGCAGTCATCAAGATGACTTTTATGTTTTTGTGTTCATCCGATCTTTTTATTTTTTTGCACAAATCGAATCCGTGTATTTTGGGCATCAGCATATCACTGATCACTAAAGCCGGCTTCTCTTTTTTTATCAGTTCAAATCCCTCTTCTCCATCCCTTGCGCTGTATACCCAAAATCCCTTCATGATCAATGTCTTCTCCATAATAGCCAGAGTCGTCCTGTCGTCATCAACAATCACAATTTTAATGCCCATTTCAATTCCTATTTCCTTTGTTTATCTGCACTATTATATAAAGAAAAATAATTATCCTGAAGTATTCATGATAAAATGCCGCTCTTACTATTATCAGTTTCTTTTCTTCTATATGCAAGATTTTTTCAAAATACAATCATAGAAAATCTCAGCTCATTTAATCACTCAATAGGAATTTGTGATTTGACAATCCGGATTCACTTGGTATATTAAGGGGTAGAATATATGGAATCAAAATTTTTGTGATGACTCTATAAACCCAGGATGGTTTCTCTCTATATAGAATTCTCAATTATATTTATCCTCCTTTGTTTATCCGCATTCTTTTCAGGCTCTGAGACCGCCTTCTTCTCTCTGTCTCACTACCAAATCGAAAAAATGGTTCTGAAAAATCCGAAAAAAGGATTAAAAATACGCAAATTATTGAATTCTCCCCGAAGCTTGATCATCACTATCCTTTTAGGAAATGAGTTTGTCAATATTGCATTATCCACTCTTTCTGCAGGGATCATAATTCATCTATTCGGCCAGAAAACTCCGTGGATCAATATCGGAATTGTTCTCCCTTTACTGCTTCTGTTTGGTGAGATCACCCCTAAAACAATAGCAATCTATAACAACAAGAAATTCTCTTCCTTCGTGATCACCCCTTTAACCATATTTGAAATCATGATAAGGCCTCTGAGATGGCTTATCAAAAAGATCTCAGACAAAGTGGTCAATATTTTTATCAGAAAGCAATCAAGAAAGGAAAGCATTCTCACGGAAGATATAGTCAAAACAATTGTAGAGGAAAGCGAAAAAGAAGGAGTTCTGGATGATTCGGAAAAAAAATATATTTTTAAAGTATTTGATTTTGGAGACACCACTATCGATGAAGTGATGACCCCTCACTCCAATCTCTTCTGTTTACCCTTTGAAATGCCCTTAAAAGACATGACTCAAAAAATAAAACAAAGCCATTACTCCAAAGTGCCCATATACAAAAAGAGCCGTGATAATATCATTGGAATCCTCTTTGCTACGGATCTTATGGGATTGAAAACACAAGAAATAGAGGATTCAGAAAAAACATTGATCAAAATCCTGAGAGAACCCTATTTTACCCCTGTAAATAAAAGAGCTGACGAACTTTTCAGAACATTCCAGAGAAGAAAAATGTCCTTTGCCATAGTCCTGGATGAATACGGTGGTATACAGGGCCTTGTGACCATGGAGGACCTGCTTGAACTTATATTCGGTGATATTTCTGACGAATACGAAAAAGAAAAAAAGCACCATCAAAAAATAAGCCCTACGACATTCCGAATAAAAGCAAACATGCCTTTGACCAAGTTCAATCATCTCTTTGGCACGGATATAAAATCAAAAAAAATGGAAACAATCGGGGGTTTTCTTTTTTCATTGTTCGGGGAGCTCCCTAAAGAAAACATGAAAATAAAATATAACAATCTGCTATTCACCGTGGATAAGATCACAAGAAACAGGATTGATTCCATAACCGTTAAGAAAAGATAATGTCTATACCCATTCACATTTTAATAATTCTTATATGCGTTTTAAGTGAGGCCTTTTTCTCCGGCTCTGAGATCGCACTTGTTTCCGTTGATAAAATCCAACTGAGACATCTGTCAAAAAAAGGGCATAGGGCCGCTGCCCTTGCTTTGAAATTATTGGAAAAGCCTGAATGGATACTCGGCACCACTCTCTTGGGAACAAATTTATCCACGATAACGAGCACTACTGTTTCTGCCTCGCTTTTTTATAAATTATTCGGCCCGGCCGGTATCCCTGTGTCCATTCTTGCCATGGCCTTTACAAACTGGGTCTTCGCAGAAATAGTGCCCAAAAGCATTTTTCAACAGCTAACCAATCAACTGACCCCGAAGATATCCTATGTGATTCGCTTTTTCTCACTGCTTTTCTTCCCTGTTGTCTGGGTTTTCTCTAAAACCGCAAACATTCTTGTGACTCTTTTCATGGGAAAGCAACACGACAAGAAAATTCCCTTTGTAACAAAAGAAGAAATGAAGCATATGATGAACTTCAAGCACAGCAAAAGTGATGTTAAGCAAAGTGAGCGGCAAATGATCAACCGGCTTCTTGATTTTTCTGAAACAGAGGTTTCTGAAATCATGGTTCCCCTAATAGATGTGAAAGCCATCAGTGCTAGAGCGACTGTGAAAGATGCCGTCTCTCTCTTTGTGGAATCAAAGCACAGAAGACTCCCGGTGTTCCATAAAAGAATAGACAGAATCATCGGGATCCTGAACAATTTTGACATTCTTGGCGAAAAAGGGAGCAAAAAGATCAAACATTTTATCCGGAAAGCCTATTATGTCCCTCCTACTAAAAAAGCAGCTGTTCTCCTGAAAGAGCTGCAGAACAGCGGTGTGAACATCGCTATTATTGTGGACGAATTCGGAGGCACAGAAGGCATTGTGACCATTGAAGACATTTTGGAGGAAGTGGTGGGTGAAATAGAAGACGAATATGATGAATTCAAACCAGAATATGTGATTCAGAAGGACGGCTCAATCCTAGTAAATGCCAGGATGAGTATTGAAGAAATCAATGAACTCTTTCAACTGCATATTCCCAAGGCAGACTACGAAACAATAGGAGGATATGCCATAAGCAAATTAAACAGAATTCCCAAAAAAGGAGAGGTCATTGAAGCTCCTGGTTCCATCCTTTACATACAAAGAGCAACCGATACGAATATAGTGATGATTAAAATCAAAAAGAAAGACACCGATAAGAATGAGCCATCCAAAAACAAATAAATCCTTAACAGGCTTTGTTTATGACAAAATCTATAAAGACCACATTCTTTACAAAGGACACCCGGAATCCCCTGACAGGCTTACAGCTATTCAAAACAGGCTGAAAGAGACAGGATTATATGATGAAGTAACGCACTTGACCCCTTACAAGGATCCGCTTCCTTTCATAAAAAAAATCCACACACAAAACCACATCTCCCGGATAAAAAAAATACCTAGAACCGGGTCCATCGCAGCCAAAGCTGTTTCCGGAGTGTTGGCAGCAGTGGATTCAGTTTGTAATCGGGAAGTTAAAAATGCCTTTTGTGCCGTCAGACCTCCCGGACATCACGCTCAAAATTCCGGCTGTGAGGAAGGATTCTGCTTTTATAATAATATATCTATTGCCGCCCGTTATATTCAGGAAACATATTCTTATAGAAACATCCTGATCATAGATTGGGACTATCATCATGGAAACGGGACTGAACACACTTTTTATGAAGACCCGTCCGTGCTCTTTTTTTCCACTCATGATTGGCTTGCTTACCCGGGGACCGGAGATCCTTCAAAGATAGGATTAGGAGAAGGAAAGGATTTGAACATCAATGTCCACCTTCCCCCGGGTTCCGGAGACAATTCCATTCAAAAGGCATGGGACGAGAAACTCATTCCAAAACTGGACTCGTTCCATCCTGATTTTGTTCTCATATCCGCAGGATTTGACAGCAGGAGGGAAGATCTTCTTGGAAGCTTTACAATCACTGACAGAGGATTCTATGAACTCACGAAAACAGCTCTCTACATTGCAGACACTTACTGCGAGGGAAAGCTGGTCTCTGTTCTAGAGGGTGGATACAATCTAACCGGATTAGCCAAAGCCGTATCCGCCCATATAACAGCTCTCTTAAGATACTGATTGAATCAGACTTCAGGAGCTCCTTTGGTTCTTCCCATCCATGAGAGGTTTTCCATTTCACCGAAATGCTCTTTAAAATAACGATAATAAAGAAGCTCTTCTTTTGAATTCAAAACCCAGCCGTTTTTTAGTTTTCTCTCTCTCTGAAAATCTTCATCCGTAATGTCTTTCTCGGCATAATCAGAAATCAGCTCAGTTACTCCTGCTCCCTGCCAAAATTTGGCCTTTTTGCGGGAAAGAACATTCTCAGGAAGCTCTCCTTCCATTGCCTTCCTCAGAATCCATTTTTCAACACCATTATGTATCTTGTACTTGACAGGAATTTTCATCGCATAATCAACGACTTCCGGATCCAAAAAACCCACATGAGCCACTGTGCCATGTGCTGAAGCGCTTCGATCCACCCTTTGCAGGGCTGTGTTATGAAGCCTTCCTGTTATATCCATAAGCTCTTCTTTTAACTTATCCTTACCTATGTCTTTCAGATATTCGTAACCGGCAAACAATTCATCTCCTCCTTCTCCTGAAAAGACAGCTTCAACATGATTCGAAGCTTTATGCGCAACCATATAATTTGTTAGAGTCGAACGGATAAGAAGAGCATCAAATGACTCCAGATGATAGATGACCTCAGGTAAAACCTTTAACAATTCATCAAAGCTGATAATCACTTCATGGTGTTTAGAATCTATGAAACGGGCGACTTCTCTTGCAAACTCAAGGTCGGGCGCTCCTTTGACTCCGGCGGCAAACGTCTGTAACTCATGACAATATTTTTTTGCCAGAGCAGACAGAGCGCTCGAGTCAAGACCTCCGGAAAGCCATGCTCCCACTTTGCCTCCCAGTTTTATCCGTTTTTTTATGGATTCAGTCAGCTTATCCTTCAGGCCTTTGGCTATCTCATCAGCGGTTTCGTCAAGCTGACCGTTTTTTTCGATACTGAAATTTTCCTCTGTTTTTTGGCCGTCAAACCGACTTCCCTTTGGGACCTGCCGGATATCTCCGCACAGACCCAATAAAGCTTTCACCTCAGAGGCAAAGTAAAGCTCTCCATTCTCGCCTCTTCCATAATACAAAGGAGCCACGCCTAATAAATCCCTTTCTAAGGTCACTCCTCCGTTTTCAGCCTTAGCCACTGCACAGTGACCGTCTTCAGCCTCGTCCGCAACTATTCCTTTACAGACTCTTTCAGCATTGTCAGCCTGGACCTTTGGATAAACGATCCCCAGAGTCGTGTTCCTTTTCTGCTTGACCTCTTCCCCATATCCTCCCCGATGGGAAATCTTATCCAGCATAGCCCTGACTTCTTTCTCTCTGCCAATCTTATCAACACCTGCAATTCCTGCCATGATAAAAACTTCTCCTCTCTCATTTTTATGATTTTGTTTGCATTAAATACTCTAATGATCTATAGAAATATTTATTCTCTTTATTTTCAATTATTTATGATTTTCATTGTATCATTGTATAAAGAGAATGTCAAAACACTATGTTTTCGATAGGATTCGTCATAATAGAAGCCTGCTTATGATTTGCTTTTTTCCCTGGATTCTGATAAAAAAATGTGACTGAATACCATTGAACAAAAAAAAGAAAACGTTAATCAATATCATTGACAATTTTTCCCGAAAAAAAATAGTGGTCTGGGGAGACTACATTCTTGATGAATATATTTATGGTCATACACGGCGCATTTCAAGAGAAGCTCCCGTGCTGATCCTTTCTTATAAAAATAATATGTTCTCATTAGGCGGGGCTGGAAACTCTCTTTTGAATTTGAAATCCCTCGGAGCATCCCCAGTCCCTGTCGGAGTACTGGGCACAAAGAAATCAGGAAAAGAAGCGCTTAAAATAATTGAAAATCACGGTATTCCTTCAAAACATCTCATCAAGAAAGCGCATTATATCACTCCTTCCAAAACAAGGATACTGGCTGGTGAGGAATCAACCAGTAAACAGCAGATACTAAGGATAGACAAAGAGAGTAAAGTTCCGGACACAAAGAAAATCAAAGATTCCATTTTGAATGCATTGATCCATTCGTCACATAAAGCGGATGCTGTCCTTATATCTGATTACAACTATTTCACTGTTAAAAAAGATGTCTATGATGAAGTACTTCCCCGGCTCAGGAAAGAAGGGATTATAGTTGCGTTGGACTCCCGGTTCAGGCTGCTTGATTTCAAAAATACAACGGTCTCAACTCCAAATGAAAATGAGGCGAAAAAAGCACTGGGTTTAGATATCTACGATAATATCGGCTCTCCCGAAAAAGCCGGAGAAAAGCTGCTGGAAAAGACAGGAAGTGACTCCATACTCCTAACCAGGGGATCAAAAGGCATGATGCTGTTCCAAAAAGGTAAAAAGTCCTATAATATAGACATTTTCGGCACGGATGAAATCGTAGATGTCACAGGAGCTGGAGACACAGTCATAAGTGTGTTAACCCTTGCTCTCAGCGCAGGCGCAGAACTTGAGGATGCCGCACTGATAGCTAATTATGCGGCGGGCATTGTAGTAATGAAAAAAGGTACGGCCATGGTTTCCATTGAAGAATTGAAGGAGGCGATTGTTTCAAAAAATTGAATAAAATAATCTCTTTAAAGAAGCTCAAACAAACCATTTCAAAACATAAGAATGAAGGAAAAATCGTGGTCCTTGCCAACGGGTGTTTTGACCTCATACATGCAGGACACATAAGATATCTCAGGGGGGCGCGTATGAGCGGAGATATTCTTGTAATAGCTCTTAACAGTGATTCATCTGTCACCCGCCTTAAAGGCCCGGGAAGACCTATTTTAAACCAAAACCAAAGAGCTAAGATATTATCTGCGTTTGAATGTGTGGACTATATCATCATTTTTAATGAAAGTGATGTTTCCCGTATTCTGCTCTCTCTTAAACCGGACACACATGCCAAAGGATCTGACTATACAGAAGAGACGGTTCCGGAGAAAGATGTAGTGAACAGCTACGGAGGGAAAGTGGCTATAGTGGGAGGGCCAAAAATCAAATCCACATCTGAAATAATCATGGAAATCAACCAAAAAACGAATGAAGACACAAAATAAATTTTCAGAATATAAGGATATCCGCATCATAAAACTCTCCTCTCTGGGTGACGTTATCCACACTCTTCCTGCGTATTCGGTATTAAGGAGCTCCTTTCCTCAAAAGAACATATCCTGGATTGCGGAAAAAAAAGCAGGACAGATTTTAGAGCTAGTCGAAGGGCTGGACCAGGTCATAACCATTGATATCAAAAACAAACCACTATACAGCCGCGGTTTTTGGTCAACCCTCGCTGAAGTGAAATCAAATATACGGCAAAAAAAAAGCATTGCACTGGACTTTCAAGGCCTTATTAAATCAGGGTTGATATCCTTTTTATCAAAAGCCGAGAAAAGAATGGGTTTTCACAGAAAAAATTTAAAAGAGCCGGCTGCCTCACTCTTCTACACCCATCACCTCAAACCTGTATCCGAAAAAATGCATGTCATCCGGAAAAATTTCCAACTTCTCTCCTTACTGGGAATACATGAGGAACGATGGGACTTCCCTCTTCGGATATCTTCAAGCCTTCTTGAATCCACTCAGAATAAGCTTAAAAAGAATGGAATCAACATCAGTAAAAATGTGGCACTTTTTAATATTGGAGGCGCTTGGGAGAGCAAAAGATGGTTTCCTGACAACTGGGTAAGGCTCATGAAAATGCTGGATCTTAAAAATCTCACTCCTTTGATTTTGTGGGGGAACGACGAGGAAAAACAGACTGCTGTCAAAATCAGTAAAGAAACAGGCGTGGCGACCGTTCCTTTTCTGTCCGTTAAGGAAGTCTTCGCCCTCATCCATAAATCAGTTCTCGTAGTCAGCGGCGACTCCTTCCCCCTCCAGGCGGCCTGTGCCCTTTCCATCCCTGTCGTCGGCATATTCGGTCCAACGGACCCGAATCGAAACGGCCCTTTTAATAAAAAAGACAAGGTCGCTTTCCGCGAGATTGACTGCAGCTACTGTTACAAGCATACATGTGATAAACTGGATTGCCTGAAGAGAATCAAACCTTCCGAAGTCGCTCATTTATGTAAAGAGATACTGGACTAAATAATGAAGAGAACAGAATTAAAAAACACAATCTACCGGTGGAGAGTCCGAACAGGATCCCTAGCAGCTGCATCTGCCATCATACTGTCCAGACCTTCCTTTAGATCTGTAATCATAGGTTTTATTATCTCAGTACTTGGTTTGTTTTTAAGAACCTGGGCCTGCGGCCATATCCAGAAAGAAAAAAAATTATCCATGTCTGGTCCCTACAGGTACACAAGAAACCCTCTTTATTTTGGTAACCTTATTATAGGAACAGGTGTCACAGCAGGAGCTCATTCCTGGTGGGTCTTTGGCATTTTTTGTCTTTACTTTCTCATATTTTACCCTGTGATCATAGACGTAGAAAAACAAAAAATGGAAAGCCTTTTTCCCTCTCAATATCAAATATTCAAACAAGTCCCCCTGTTAATGCCCTCACTCAGACCACAAATTTCTGAAGAAAAAAAGGTTTTCAAATGGTCCTTGTATTTAAACAACAAAGAATACAGAGCTTTCATCGGAGTGATGATTTTTTGGGCAGCTCTGATAATCAAGATTATCATAACTTGAAATGCCTACTAAAAAGAGGAAAAAACGAGTCAAAGATGTCCTGTGCTTGCGCCAGCCCGACATTAGAGTCGTACTTGAAGACATCACCAATACCCATAATGCCAGCGCCGTGGTAAGGACATGTGATGCCGCAGGGATTCTCTATATGGATATCATACATGCAAGACCTGAGCCATTCCCAATAAATGAGTCGATATCTACAAGAGCCGAAAAATGGATTAAATTTAACCATTACTCTTCCACTGAGGAATGTCTCAGCTCCTTAAAAAAACAGGGTTTTGAAATTGCCTGCACACATCTCGGTTCTGAAGCGGCAGATTATACTTCTGTAGACTACACCCAACCCATAGCTGTTGTGTTTGGCAATGAATTACAGGGAGTAACGGAAGAAGCTGTACAACTTTCCGATCATCTCATTCAAATCCCCATGTTTGGCATGGCACAAAGCCTAAATTTATCCGTATCTGCCGGCATCATCCTTTACGAAGCGTGCCGGCAGAGAATTCAAAAAGGGTTGTATGAAAAATCCCGTCTTTCTGAAAAAAAATTCACTGATATTCAAAAAGAATGGCTGGGATTGAAAAAAAAACCAAAAAAAAGATAAAAAAAAGGAGGCAAGAAATTTTATCAACTTCCTGCCTCCGGAAAATTGGAGCACAAAAGCAAGCCTAGACTTTTATGCACCGATACTGTTCGATTTTTTTCTTGAAGGCCTCTCTGTGATGCTCACTTCCAGATTTTCGGACAAAAAAGGAAAATCTTTTTCTTCCCGCTCCACAACAACCTCGATTTTTTTCACTTTGGTATCCCGAACAACTTCAAGACTGATCTTTTCCTCTGCCTTTTTTCTCTGGATGATTTCTTCCAGCTCTATCATTTTTTCTATTCTTTTTCCGTCTGACTTTATAATAACATCACCTACCCGCAGCCCTGCTTTTTCCGCAGGCCCATCTTTAACGACTTTTGTAACCAGCAAACCTGTCCCCTTGTTCACTCCGAAATATTCTGAAAGGTCCCTATTGATCTCTTCAAGATAAACACCGATATGATTTCTTTCTTTTTCAACGAGCGAAAAGTACCAACCCTCAGGTTTGGTAATTTTTTCCAATCTGAACTTATCGGGTGAAAAGAGAAGGGGGAATTTTTCCTTGAATTCTGCCATTATATTTTTTTCTGAGTACTCGCTTAACTCGACTTTATAGTTTTTTGTTTTATCGTCTCTTTTGACCACTATGTCCACTTTATCACCGGGTCTGTGCATCCTGATGTCATGAGCCAGTATATTGGAGCTGGTTACTTTTTCGCCGTCAAATTCAACGATGATGTCTCCTTTTCTAATTCCTTCTTTTTCCGCAGGGCTGTCTGTATCAACGTCATAGACCTCTATCTCTTCATTGCGGTTTTCTATTATGGACACTCCAAGCCACCCTCTCTGGACTTTTCCCTTTTCTCTGATCTCCGTAGCCACTTTCCTCACTACATCAATCGGAACAGCTACGGCCAGGCCGGAGACAGGCGTCCCAACAATGTTAAATGAAAGACTTCCTCCGACTATATTCCTTCTGGGATCATCCTCCCCAATAACATCCAACATTGTCTGTCCCGAATAAACACCTCTGATTAAACCGACCATCCTGCCTTTTTCATTCAAAACAGGACTTCCGCTCGAACCAGGCATCAAACACACATTTAAACGGATTTTATCCCGACTTATGGAACTCACTATCCCGCTTGTTACAGCCGTTGAATCTTCAGGAGATATTGAGATGACTCCAATCCATGAGCCCGTATCAACTTCCTCTTTTTCTCCCCATTCAATCTCATCCCACTTCCTGCCTTCAGCTTTAACCAGAGCAATATGAGTGACTGGGTCCATTCCAATAAGTTCTGCTTCGAACTTCTCTCCGCTGGAAGTTCTCACAAAAATATTTGTTCCGATAGGAGAAACCAATGCGGTTGTGACAATATATCCGTCCTGCCCTATGACCACACCTGTTGCTACTTTTCTCATACCGTTTACAGCTTCCACCCGAACAACCGAAGGGGCGACTTTCTTAGTTATTTCTTTTACGTCTATAGCGCTATCCAGGCCATATCCGGTTGCGCTGCACGTAAAAAAAACAGCCACTGTTCCAACAAAAACCATGGTTAGAAATTTTTTTGTATTGATGTTCATTTTAAACAGACCTCCTAAAATTTGATTTTAGCATCGGTGCTTTCTGAGACCTGCTCTAATATATATACAGTTAAGGGCTGATCTGTTTGCTTTTTTATCTCTCCCGAATAATCAACAGCTTCTGTAATGGGGATTCTGCTTTCATGGTCAATAGTGAAATAATTCTCCATAGCCTGAATTCTTTCCGTATCGGTTTCAGTAAATTCCTGTATGCTTTTTCCATTAAAGAAAAAAATGTTACAAACCAAAAGAATAATACCAAGTGTACATGCGGCCCCTGCTAATGAAAGACGATATATGCGGTTCTTTTCCTTTTTCTTTTTTCTCTGTGATAAAAGGTTCATGACTCCTTTTTCGAAATATTCCGGAGCCTCCATTCTCTCGTAATTATTTAAAAAATCAAGCTCTTTCATTTTTAAACTCCTGAGCTTCTGTTTTAACGTTCATATTAAACTCATTTTTTTTTATTTCCTGTTTAAGGTACTGTCTTCCCCGGCTTATCTGGGCTTTTATCGTCCCGACAGGCTTTTTTAACATAACAGCAATCTCCTCTTGAGAAAAACCCTCTATATCTTTAAGAACAAGCGGAATCCTGTAGCGCTGATGAAGAGTGTTGAGCGCTCTTCTGATTCTTTTTGCATTTTCTTTCATTTCAAAGTCATCTGTTTCTGCTAATCCCTGCTGGTTGTTGTTGTAAACATTATCTAAAGGAATACTCCTTCGTTTATTCATCTTCTTTAACTCTGTTTTTGCCAAATTCGATGCAATTGTAAAAAGCCAGGAAGAAAAAGGAGCCTTTGGTTTGTACTTTTTAGCCTTATAATAAACCCTTATGAATGTTTCCTGGGACAGCTCCACGGCTTTTTCATAATCTCCTGTCATATTATAGAGAAAATTAACGATTTTATTCTTGTATTTCTGCATGATTTCTTCAAAAGCCTCTTCATCGCCTTTTTGAACCAACAGGATCAAATTTTTATCATTCATTCTCTCATCATTCATAACTTGCCTACTCCGAGAAAAGTTGCATCAATAATAACCATTATCCCGGTCTTTCATACACTTATTATGAAAACATTCACTCCTTTTTGCAAACTCC
>Ga0180434_10007568_pt1 | contig 12204 bp, 12 predicted proteins | sample SS_ome_7_FD_132453 | JGI IMG/M metagenome (GOLD analysis project Ga0180434, IMG submission 132453) | Hypersaline lake sediment archaeal communities from the Salton Sea, California, USA - SS_1_D_2 metaG | ecosystem: Environmental > Aquatic > Non-marine Saline and Alkaline > Hypersaline >... | reverse complement strand
TGCCCCTCCTGTGTTGGCAGAAGCAGGTTGGCGGCTGAACCAGTGTTTAGAGCTGCAACTGTACGAACTGACGTAATATTCGCAGGAGATTGAACAATGGGATTCTACGCAGACAAGATGCTCAAGCTCATCACACGCCGGACGATGCGAGGGAAGATCAACATCCTCATCGACATGCTGTTCCACCGGAAGGGGCGTGCGGGCTACATTGCAGACGAGGCGCTCCACACCCTGAACGAAGGGAAGTTCACTTGGCACAAGTTTCGCAAGTACGGAAACGCGAAACGCATATTCGGAATCCGCAAGAGGAAGAACTGGTGGTTCTGAGCTAGTTCTGGAAAAGGCCTGTATGCCAAAGAGGAAGAGAGGCAAGAATGATACGCGCCTTGCTTGTTCTCATTGCATTGGGCTGCGGCGTGGTGGCGGGACATATGCTGAACGTGAACTGGCTGGTCGCCCTGGTGAGCCTGAGCGTTGGGTTTCTCGGCGGGGTGACGGCTATTCTCGCGTGCGTGGACATGGAGGTCGCAATCGACACGAAGAAGTAGTGACCCAACGAGGTCGCCACCAGGTTGAACGGCGTCCCTCCTGGTGGACAGTGGCCTAATGCCAGGCCAATTTCTTTCAGCGCATTTTCAGCGCGCCGTTGCCCCGGTACGTCATTTTCTGTCATCACACGCCAAGACCAGGTGTTAGGGTAGGCGGGAGCGGGAGGGGTTGTAAGTGGCGCCCGTGTCGCCACTTGGCAAGGCTTGTCAGTACCTGACAGTGGAGCCACCTCCGGGATTCGAACCCGGAACCCCCGCTTTACGAAAGCGGTGCTCTACCGTTGAGCTAAGGTGGCCCAAGCGGAGCGAGGATTATATCGGCAAGAGGGCGGCGAAATCAACGGCATTTGTGGTTCGAGGCGTTTGCGCTGTGGCTTCTCGGACACAGAGACGGGGCAGCCGGGGCGGTGGGAAGCGGGCGTTGAGAGGGGGCAAAGACCGCGGCGGGGTCGCGTGCGGGGCGGGCGGCGCATTGGGCTACGCAAGCGGCACGGCTCGCTGCCGCGCCCGACGAGGTTCCGTCCGAACGCCCCGAGTCGGCCTCGCCTCGGACTCCAGACGGGCCTGCCTCAGTGTCATGGCCGGTCCGACGCGCCGAGCCCCTACCGACCGAACGTCTCGGCGGGTGGCTCGCCGGGCGGCGGGGGCGGCCGGAGCGTGAACTTGCCCAAGCCCGCCTCGACCACTTTCCCGTCGGCGTCCAGCGTCATCTTCAACAGCGGCACGATGTTGCCGCCCGCGTACACCCGATGCAGCGTAATCTCGGTCTTGCCTTCGGCCCCGGGCGCGTGCCGCTCCAGCACGCAGTCGGGCATGAAACTCAGGGCCTCGGGCCAGCCGATATCGTCGGGGAACTCGACGTAGGTGACGTTCTCGATCTTGCCGGGGGCCTTCAGCAGCCGCGGCGCGAAATGCAGGAATGCGGCGTGCGTCAACAGCAGGTCGCCGGTCGTGGTGAGCGTTTTCGTCCACGAGCGGGCGTTCTCGAACGGCTGACGTTCGGTGTCGGCGTAGCCGGTGGCCTCGACCTCGGCCGACCACTGGCCCTCGGTCTGGCTGAAGGAGACTTTGCCCTCCATGATCTTGAAGGTGCCGATGTGCGTGCTCATTTCGCCGCGCGAGATGGCCGGTTTGGTTTCGCCGCGGTAGACCACCTGGCCGTCGAAGCCGGCCTCGAAGGCCTTGCCCTTGATACGATAGGGCGCCGTGAACTCCTCCTTCAGGATGGCCAGGTCTTTGATAGTCATGATCTCCAGGCGCATCTGGCCGACCTCGCGGTCGCCTTCGCACACCTGGAAGCGCAGGGTTTCGGTTTCGAGCGGCGCCGAGCCGCCGGCCAGGACGGCGGCACCTGCCGCAATCAGCACCAGGACGGTCGTTCGAAGACGCTGCCAACCGATCATGGATCACCTCATCATTTTGCGTCGCACGTTCCCGCGCGGACCTTTCCAGCCGCAGCACGGCCCACCGGCACAGACGGCGGCCGCGCGGCCGCATTCACCCGACGCCGCAGCCGGCAACGTCACAACCGGCCGGAGCGCAGAATGGCGATGGCCAGCCACACGCCCAGCAGACCGGCCAGCAGGAACCCCAGCAGGCCAAGCATCGGAATCTCGGTGCCCGGCACGCTCGGGCCCACCTGCGCCTGCAGCACGATGGCCGACCCCAGGATGATCGACGCCACGATCATCGCGAACGCGATGCGGTTGCTGGAGCGGTCCAGTTCCGTGATCAGCCGCTCCAGGTTCTCGTGCCGGAACACGATCTGCAGCCGGCCGCGGAGCACCTTCCGGACCAGTTGCCGGAGCGACCGGGGCCCCTGCTCCACCAGCGACGCCAGGTGATACGCCGACGTCATGCCATGGTGCATCAGCCGCCGCGGCGAGGCCTTCTCCAGAAGCAGGCGGTTGACCTTCGGCCGGACCACTTCGACCATCCGGGTTTCGGGATCCAGGTCCAGCGCCACGCCGCCCATCGACACCAGGCTCTTGCCCAGGAGGACGAAATCGCGTGGCAGAACGACGCGGTGCCGGCGGGCCACCGCCGTGATCTCGTCGAACAGGTCCTTGAGGCGCAGGCGGCCGATCGGCACGCCGGAGTACTTATCGGTCAGGGCGGCCAGGTCGGCCTTGAGCCGGTCGACGTCGGGGTCGTCGGGCAGGGCCCGGAGGTCGTCGAACACGTCGACGACCACGTCGAAGTCGCGGTTCAAAGCCGCCACCAGCACCGTCCCCAGGTTGGCGCGCATGCTGTCGCTCAGGCGGCCGATCTGCCCGAAGTCCAGGATGCCCAGAACAGCCGGCGCCTGGACCACCATGTTCCCCGGGTGCGGGTCGGAGTGGAACAGGCCCAGTTCGAAGTATTGACGCATGAAGCATTCGGCGAGCGTTTCGGCCAAGGCCTTGCGGTCGACACCCAGACGGTCGAGGGCCTCGGCGTCGTAGACGGGCGCGCCCTCCAGGCGCTCGAGCGTCAGGACGCCGCCGGCCGTCAGATCCCACAGCACGCGCGGCACGCGGATGTTCTCATCGCGCTCGAACGCCTGCCGGAACCGCTGCGTGTTCGACGCCTCGGACACGAAATCGATCTCGCGCCGCACCGTCTGCGCGAACTCCTCCACCAGCAGCGTCGGCCGGAACACACGGTACTCGGGCACGTAGCGTTCGGCCAGATCGGCCAGGCGCGTCAGGATGTCGATGTCGGCGTCGAGGATGTTGCGGATGCCCGGTCGGCGGACCTTCACGACCACCTGCTCGCCGTCCTTCGTTCGGGCCGCGTACGCCTGGGCGATGCTGCCGGCCGCGAACGGTTCGTCGGCAAACTCCTCGTAGAAATCCTCCACCGGCCCGCCCAGTTCCCGCTCGATCTCGGCCCGCGCGTCGGCCGTCGGAAACGGGCGCACCCGGTCCTGGAGTTTGCGGAACTCCTCGATGAACGCGGGCGGCATGAGGTCGGCCCGCCCGCCCAGCACCTGGCCCAGTTTCACGTAGACGGGGCCCAGTTCCTCCAGGACCCGCGCCACCCGGGCCGCCATCGAGGCGTCCGTGCGCTCTTCGGGCGTAACCTGGCCCCTCAGCAGGCGCTTGCGGAACGGCACCAGCCGTTCCAGACGCAGGTTCACCATCAGCCAGCCGAAGCCGTTCTTCGTGAGCACCGACCCGACGTGGCCGAGCCGGCCCAGGCTGCGGAACTGTCGGCTGAATGGGATGAGCGTCATGGACGGCCCGTTCGTGATAGGCTCGGAGCGACCCCGGAGCGACCGGCACCGACGACACGCCGGGCACACCGTTTCGGCCGGCGCGGACCGATTATAGCCCCCCGCCGCGACGCCCGGCAACCGAAAAGGGCCGGGAGACGGCCCGGCGCGCCGCCGATGCCTCCACATGTGAGACCGGCAAGCCGTATGTCGCGTCTGCTCGGAGTCCGGGGTGCCACGGATTGCTCGCAATCCGTGTTTACTCGCTCAACGCACGGTTTGACAGGCAAACCGTGGCACCCGCGCTGCCACATTCGTCTTGCCGGCCCCATTAGCCCGGCCCTACGGCACGTGAGAATCCTCGCAGCCCGCCCGCGTACCATGTATCATCATGGTCGGCCGATCAAGGCGTATGTCATTTCGGCCGAGGGCCCAAAGGGCCCGAGTGGAGTTCTGTACTCCGAGCGCCCGCAGGAAATCCCGCCGTGGTGTAAACAGCGAGATCCCTCGACTCGCTCCGCTCGCTCGCTATGACAGGCCGTGTTGCATGGCAGCATACTTCGGGTCCCACGCCACACGAAAGGGGGCCGGCCGGATGCGGCTGCGCAGCAAACTCCTCATCGCCTTCATCGTGTTCATGACGGCGGTCGTGGCGCCGGTCGCGACGTTCGTCGTCATCGGCTGTTTCGACACCCCGCCCCCGGACGACGCCGACCTCCGGCCCGAGCGCCCCGAGGAGGTTCCGGACGACCAGAACGCGCTTCCCCTGCTCCGGGAAGCCTACGCCGCCATGTTCCGGCTGAACTGGGGAGAGAACCTGGACGGGACAACCACGCCCGAAGACGCCGGCGAAGACGTCCTCTCCGACGCCGAGCGGCTCGATTACATGTTCACCGGCGAGAAATGGGACGACGCCGCGGCCGAGGAATACCTCCGCCGGAACCGAAAGGCCCTCGACCTTCTCGACGAGGCCCTGGCCCGGCCGCACATCCAACTGCCGTACGTCGACTCCGCGAGTGACGAGTTGACCTACCTCTACAAGTCTCTCCATCTTGGCGTGTTGATCCAATTCGAGTCCCGCGTCCAGGCCCATCGCGGCGAGGCGGCGAAGGCCTACGAGACCGCCATGCAGGTTCTGCACCTGAGCGACCGCCTGGAACGCGCCAACAACGGCCTAGCCGCCTGCCTCGTGGGCCAGACAATCCGCGGCCTGGGCACCGAACTGCTCCGCGATTACGCCGCCACCTGTCCCCTGCCGCCGGAAGACATGCGGGCGTACGCGAAGCGGCTCAATGACCTGCCCCTCCGCGGCGAGGACTTGGCCCATGCGTTGCGGGTAGACTACATCATCGCTGCCAACACGGTGGACGAAGTCCGAGCGCACGGGATAGAGAAATGGGCACCTTGGTGCAAAGGGCCCGAGTGGGCGTTCGCATCCTCGCCCTACCGCCTCCATCCAAACCGGACGAAGGGACTGTTCGCTCAAACGTTGAGGGCGTACACCGCCGCTGCCCGCAAGCCTTACTGGGAAGCCAAGCCGGACCTCGAAGACCTGGCGTGTCGGTTGGAGTCGCACCGAGACCAAACCCTCGGCCATTGGTGGGGCCTGCTCCGCCCAAACGCCGTCGGAGAATTCCTGTTTTGCGAATTTGCACCAAGCCTCAGCAACTCGTTCCACGTCAAGGCCAACAACGAGGTCCAGTGCTCGGTCACCCGCCTTCTGCTCCTCCTGCGGGCCTACCAGGATGAGCGCGGCCGGCTGCCGGACACGCTCGATGCCCTCGTCCCCGCCTACCTCGACGCCGTGCCGGTGGACCCGTTCGACGGCAAACCGATGCGCTACGACCCCCAGAAACGCATCCTGTACTCCGTCGGCGAGGACGGCGTGGACGGCGGCGGCCTCTCGCGCGACGAGCAGGAGCGATGGTGGAAGGCGGAAGAACCCGATTGGGCCGAGGAGGAACCCCTCCCCCCGCCGGAGCGCATGCCCGACCCGAGTTACCTCATCGAGTTCTAGCGGCTGTTTCACAACCCCCTCTCCCTCGATGGGAGAGGGATAAAGTGAGGGTGAATCCTTCGCGACCCTCCCCCTCACCCTGCCCTCTCCCGCCAGGGGAGAGGGAATTGAAACAGCGGCTTGCCGCGCGCCCCGGCCGGGCAAGCCGGCCGGGCCACACGTCGCCTCAGATCTGCGAGCACGCCGCCGGCCGAAGCATGATGTTCGTGATGTGCGACACGGTGTCGACGTACTCCGCGGCCTTCGACAGCACTTTCCACTTGGGGTGGGCGAGGAACTTCTTCCACGCCGTCTTCTGGGCATCGGTGTCGGGGAAGGTGAGCATGTAGGTCAGGTTCGGCAGGTTCGGGCCGATGAGGGTCTCGCCGAAGAAGACGGGGGCCATGCCGACCGCGCGGAAGATGTCGAGTTCGCCGCCCTCGTTAAACATTTCAACTTTCTTGAATGCCTTGGCCTGGCTGTGGCTTTCGTAGGTGCGGAGTTGGAAGAGGCGGCCCTCGGTCTTCTCGGGCACCTGGACCTCCGGCACGCCGTCGAACGCCAGCATGAACCGGCTTTCGATCCGCTGGTACGCCGGCTTGGCCTTGGGCGCGCCGACGACGTCGGCCACCTCCTGGTTCCCGAGGATCGCAGCCCAGGCCTTGCGGCGGACCTCGACGACCTGATCCGCCGACGCGTACGGCAGGAGGACAAAGAGGTCCGGGCTCGAATCGTCCAGGTAGGCGAACACGCCGACCTGCCGGACGCCCGCCTCGTTCCACGCGGGAATGGCCGCCTTGCCCAGGAAGTCCTCGAACCGACCCCGGGCGTCGGCGTCGGTCATGTGATACTGCCTCAGTTCCAGGTACTGCTTGTTGCTGACCTTGCGCTCCGGCGGTGCGGCGGCCTCGCTGCCTTGCGGGTTCTCCGCCTCGCCGGCCTGCGCGTTGCTGGCCACGGAGCCGAGCGCCGCGGCGCCGGCCAGCCAGGTGCTTCCCAGGAAAGTTCGCCTCTGCATGGGTGCCTCCGTTTCTTTGCGTGCGTCGGATGCGCGCCGGCCGTGAGGCCGAGCGGGCTTTCAATACTACCCGTCCTCGGGATGAACGAGCGACGCAAGGGATTGCTGAAGCGACGGCACATCCTGCCTCGCGGCCCGCCACACCTCGGCAAGATCAACTACATCGTAATGGTGAATCATCTTGTCGCGCATCCGTCCCATGTCGCGCCATGGCAGCGACGGATGCTCGTCCTTGAATTCCTCCGACAAGCGCTTCGCCGCCTCGCCGATGACCAGCAACTGGTGGATGACGGCCGACTGCGTCTTGACATCGGCCTGGAAGGCGGCGAAGTCCAGGTCGCGAACGAAATCCATGACGAGCCGCGCCGCCTGCAGCATGTCCACCACGGTCGCGGCGTCGCGGTCAGGCGGCATAGATCGTCCTTGCGCTTTCGAGGATGCGTCGGCGTCGAATCCAGTTCGGGCTCGTCTCCACGCTTCGCCGCGTGAGCAGATCGACCTCGCGGCCAAGAATCTCGGCCAACTCCTCTTCCATGCGGAAATGGTCGAACAGCGTCCATTCGGCATCGGAGGCGAACGTCACCAGCAGGTCCACGTCGCTCTCGGGACCGAAATCGTCGCGCAGCACCGACCCGAACGCGCTGAGTTCCTGCACTTTCCATCGCCGGCAGAATGCCTCCAGCGTCGCTCGGTCGATGTTCAACAGGTCCACGGTCCAATCCTCCTTCCGGCGACAGCGCGATTATAGCCGCACGCTCGGCTTCCGCAACACCCTCTCCGGTCTCTCTCGCCCCCGGCCGCAGGCGGATGCCGGCCGGCCATCTACCACGGCCCGGGCTCGTCGAAGTCGGCGGTGGCGGCGACGGCCACGTAGACCTCGGCCGCACCGGCCTTTTTCAGCGTCCGGGTGCATTCGCCGATCGTCTCGCCGCTCGTGAGCACGTCGTCGACCAGCAGCACGGACCGGCCTTTCAGGCCGGCCCCGCGGCGGGCGCGGAACGCCCCGCGCACGTTCTTCCGACGGCCCGAGGCCGGCAGGAGCGTCTGGTGCGGCGTCGGACGCACCCGCGCAAGCGCCCGGGGCCACACGCCCCGGCACGCCGGCACCGCCCGGACGAGTTCCCCCGCCATGACGCGGGCCTGGTTGAAGCCGCGGCGGATGCGCCGGCTCCAGTGCAGCGGCACCGGGACGATCCACTCGATGCGGTCGGCCCAGTCGGCCAGGGCCAGCCGGTCGGTCAGCAGCCGGCCCAGGACCTGGCCCAGGCCGACGCGCGGCTCGCGCTTGCACCGGAGGATGAGCGTCTTCAGGGCGCCCTCGTACGGCCCAACCCGCACGGCCCCATCAAAAAGGACGGGGTACTCGCGGCAGAAGAGGCAGCCTTCCGGGCCCGACGTGTGCGGGCCGGCGTGCCGGCCGCACAGCGGACAGTACGGCCGGGCCAGGAGGTCGGCCATCGCCCGGCCGCAGACCTCGCATAGCGGCCATCGGCGGTCCGGCGGCGAGGGCGCCCCGCACGCGGCGCAGTGCGCCGGCAGGATGAGTTGCCCAACCGCCATCGCCACGTGCCGCAGCATGCCCGCATGGTAGCGTGACCCGCCTCGACCACGCAAGCGCCTGGGCGGCGCGCAGAGCATCTTTTCGCGAAATCGCTGCGCGGCGGGTGCGGAGACCCGCCGCGCACCAGGGCCCCGCCGCGACATGGGCTGGGGCCTGCAGGCTTTCGCCGGGGGGCCCCGTCTGGTATCATCTCGGCGAAGCCCATGAGGGCGAGGCGAGGTCCGGCGTGCGTATCCTGCATCGCTACATCTTCTGGGACATGCTCAAGGCGCTGGCGCTGGCGTTGGCGGCGGTGGCGGCGGTGGTCAGTTTCGGCCTCGTGCTGCCGGAACTCCAGAAATACGGCCTGGGGCCGGTGGCGTCGCTGATGTACATGGCCATGGTCCTGCCGCGGGCGGCCTACCTGGCGCTGCCGCTGGCCGCCACGCTGGCGGGGTCGCTGGTGTACGGCCGGATGGCCGCCGAGAACGAGTTGATGGCCTGCCGGGCCACCGGCCTGCCTCAGTGGAGCCTGTTCTGGCCGACGTTCGTCCTGGCGATGGTGGCGGCCGGCGTCACGCTGGGCCTGGCCGTCTGGCCCCTGCCCGAGAGCAAGTACGCTGCCAAGGTCCTGGCCCAGGCCGACGTCGAACGCCTCCTGTTCAGCCAACTGGAGACGACCGGCAAGATCAAGGTCAAGGAAGCCGGGTTCCAGTTGACCGTGGACCGCGTGGCGGGCGACATGCTGTACGGCCCGACGCTGAAGTACCGCGGCGAGGGCGGCCAGACGTACTGCTACGCGCCGTACGGCACGGCGGAGTTCGACCGTCAGGCCAACAGCGTTCGGCTTCGGCTGGTCGAGGCCGTGGTCGTCGACGAGGCCCACAAGGTCCCGCTGCGCGGCACGCACGTGGTCAGCCTCCGTCTGCCCACCCGGTTGCCGCGCGACGAAGACGAGTTGAACCTCTGGCGCCTCATGGCCGCCCAGCATTATCCGGAGACTACCGACCGGTACCGCCAACTGGACGAGGACGCCTCGGAGGCCACGAAACGCACGGTCCGGCAGAAGGTCCGGGCCAGCGCCATGTCCGAGATGCACGGCCGGCTGGCCATGGTCCTGGGATGTTTCGGCCTGGTCCTGATCGGAGCCGGCCTGGGCGTGCACTTCCACAGCGGGCATCTGCTGACGGCGTTCGGGGTGGCCCTGGCGCCGTGGTTCATCTCGTACTACGTGACGACGCTGGCCATGAAGACCGTCGAGCGGGCCTTGGCCAACCCGCAGGACGAACTCTACCTCATCTGGACGCCCAACTTGGCGGTGGCCCTGCTGGGCCTGGCGCTGCTGGGGTATCTGTCGTGGGTAAGCGGTTGGCCGGGGCGCGAGAAGGTCGCCCGTCGCCTGCTGGGCCTGAACGTGCTCAGCGCGGTGGGCGCCCTGCTGGCGGGGAGGCGCCGCCGGTCATGAAGATCCTGGACCGCTACATCCTGAAGACGTACGTCGCGTCGCTGCTGGTGGTGCTGGCGGCGCTGATGGGCATCGCCATCCTCCTGGACATGGCCGTCAGCGCCAACAAGTTCCTCGACCTCAAGGCCGAAACCGAGGAGGCGGGCTTCTGGATGCTGGTGGCCCGCATGGCGGATTACTATGTCTATCAGGCGTTCTACTACTTCCAGTTGTTTGCCGCCCTGGCGCTGCTGGTGGCGGCGGCGGCCGGCATGGTCCGCCTGAACCGGACCCGCGAACTGACGGGCATCAAAGCCGCCGGCGTCAGCCTGTACCGCGTGCTCTGGCCGATCATCCTGGTGGGCCTCGCGCTGGACGGATTCTACATCGTCAACCAGGAGATGATCCTGCCGCGCATGGCGGTGGAACTGGCCCGCGACCCCGACGACATGGACCTGAAGGAAACGTTCAGCGTCGAGTTCATCCGCGACAACCAGAACAACATCCTCTATGCCCCCATCTACAACCCCGAAACGCACGAAATGGAGGCCGAGAAGAAGGTCTTCGAGGACGGCAGCGTCACGTTCCCCGCACGGGTCCGCATCTTTCTGCGCGATTCGCAGTACCGGGCCCTGGGCACCATCGAGGCCGAACGCGCCACCTGGGACGCCCGCCTGGGCGCCTGGCGCTTGGAGGGCGGCATCCGCCTGCCGCCCGTCCGCCAGGCCTCGCTCCTGGAGCGCGTGCCCCAGGGCCCCGAAGGCGAACCGTTCCCCCTGTATTACACCAACGTGGGGCCCGACGAAATCCTCCGCCACCGCACTAGCGACTTCTATCGGTATATGTCATACAGCGAACTCCAGACCCTCGCCCGCGATCCGATGCGCGGCAACCGGCTGCAACTGGAAGTGGCCATGCACCAGCACATCACCAGCCCCATCCTCAACATCCTGATCCTGCTGCTGGGGCTGCCGTTCGTCGCCGGACGCGAGGACCGCAACTACTTCATCGGCGTGGGACTGGCGGTGGCCCTGGTCATCGGCGTGTTCATCATCACCTTTGCCGCGACGGCGTTCGGCAACGCCGGCCACGTGCCGCCCATCTGGGCCGCCTGGATTCCCGTCTTCATCGTCCTGCCGCCCAGCATCCTGTCGATGGAAATGCTGAAAACCTAGGGATCGAGGGAGAGAGGGATCAACGGATCGAGGTGTCGCGGGCCGTTGCCGTCCTTGATCCCTCGATCCCTTGATCCCTGCGACCATCAGCCACCCCCCAACACCTCCAGCACGCGCGCCAGCAGCGACGCGCCCCACGCGGCCGCCCCGGTGCCGCTCGCGAAGAACAGCCACATCCGCACCGCGTACACCAGCAGCGTCGCGGGCACCAGGAGCACCAGCGACCGGACCATCACCCGGGCCGTGCGGTCCAGCCACTGCCGGCCGCGCACCGCAATGCCCGCCGACCGCACCATCACCACCGCGAGCATGGCGAAGTAAACGGGTCCCAGCGGATGGAACCGCACTGCCGCCGCCAGCGCCCCCTGCCCCAGCGCCCGGAACGACCGCGTCACGCCGCACGTCGGGCACGGCATACCGGTCAGGCGCCGAAGCAGACAGATGGTATCGCCGCCGCCGACACTGAACGTCGCCGGCAGGGCCGACACGTCCACCGGCCACAGGCAAGCGATGACCATGGCCGCCAGCGCTGCCGCCGCCAGGCCATGGAAGATCCGGTCGTCCCGGGAGACGGACCGCGCGGGCGCGACTTCGTTCGGTTCGGACATAGGCGAATGCGTATGGGGTCGCGGCCCGGAGCCCGCCGCGCGGAGAGGGCACCCTATTCGCCGGGGCCAGGGCCGCCCACCAAGTCCGGCGGCGTCGGAGGCATGGCATCGCGCGGCGGAAACGGGCTGCCTCGCGGAACACTGGACGACGGCGTTTCGGGCGGCGCCGGCTCCGGCGGCGCCCCGTCCACCGGCTGCGTCAGCGGCCGGCCAGTCCACGAGCGGTACAGGTACACCGTGGCCGCGCCAATCCACACCATGAAGAAAGGCGCCGTGAAGAACACACCCACGCAGCAGGCGAGAAAGCCGACCACCGTCGCTGCCAGGCTGATCAGCCACGCCAGCACGGCGAAGCCGAGCGTCGACAGATAATGTTCCTTGACCAGGCGCACGGACGTCTTCATCGCCTCCCAGCCCGATTCCGGGTGGTCCCACACGGTCAGAGGCACAAAGAAGAACAGGAGCATGACAAGGCACAGGACGATCATGCTCGGGATCGCAATCAACAGGGCTAGGAGAACGACGACATCCTCATCGCCGTCGGCCATTGCCGCCAGCAGCCCAACCAAGGCGCCGAGCACCAGGACCGTCCCGATGTAGATGCCAAGAGGCAACAGCACCGCCACGACCGACTGCCAATACCGCTGGCGGAACCCTTCGAAGACCTTACCCGCATCGG
>Ga0180434_10007566_pt1 | contig 12206 bp, 10 predicted proteins | sample SS_ome_7_FD_132453 | JGI IMG/M metagenome (GOLD analysis project Ga0180434, IMG submission 132453) | Hypersaline lake sediment archaeal communities from the Salton Sea, California, USA - SS_1_D_2 metaG | ecosystem: Environmental > Aquatic > Non-marine Saline and Alkaline > Hypersaline >... | reverse complement strand
CGCCGAGATCGAGCGCGCCGTCGCCGACGCCGGCCGAAGCGCCTACGTCCACGACGCCATAGACGCCGCCGGCGCGGTATATCAGCTTCTCGCCGTCGGCCGATTGGTGGTAGTTCGCGATACCGCTGAGAATTTCTTTGGTCGAATCCTCCTCGATATCATAGCTGTACAGGTTAAAACTGCCGCCCGTGCCGTCGTTAATCACGTCGTACTTGCTGAAAACGTAACCGTCGCGCTTGAGATACATGAAACCGCCGTCAACGGCTTCCAGACGGTAGTACTGCCCGGCGGGGACGCCGTCGGCGACGATGACGCGGCGTTCAAGTCCGTCGATGTCAATCACGGTCGCCTCGTCTTCCTCCTCCGTATCGTCCTCATCCTCGACATCTTCATCCTCGGCGTTCTCGGCGTCCTCGTCCTCCTCGACCTCTTCCGCCGAATCCTTCGGAGCAAAGGGATGTTCGCCGTCGGCCTGCAATATAACGATGTACGCGCGCGTCATGTCGAGGAAAACGTGGTTCTGGTCGGAGTGTCCCATGATCGGGCGGAAAGTTCGGTCCGAGAGGAAATAAAGGTACTTGCCGTCCGGCGAGAACGACGGACTCCAGTCGGAATACTGATCGCTGGTCACGCGAGCGGTTTTTTGCTCCGCCAGCGAATAGAGGAAAATGCCTTCGTACTGACTCTCTTCCATCTTCGTGTACGCAACCCATTGGCCGCATGGAGACCAGACGTATTCCTGAATCCCCCAGCGCTCCCAGGCGTCGTCGTAGTCCGACTGGTCGATCACCGTGATATCGCCGGTCTCCGCGTCCACCAAGTTCAGTCGCATAAACTTATCGGAGAAAATCAGGTGTTTGCTGTCGGGCGACCAGACGAGATGCATGCGGAAACCGTAACCGCCGGTCGTGAGTTGCTTCCACTCGGTCTCGCCTTTTTGATCGACGAGATAGATTTCCTCCTCGCCGGTCTTGTCCGAGAGAAACGCGATCCAGCGACCGTCGGGCGACCAGGCGGCGTTTTTCTCACGTGAGCCGGATGCTTTGGTGAGATTGATCGGATCGCCGTCCTCGACGGGCAGGTTCAGGATGTCGCCGCGAGCTTCGATCAGCGCGCGTACGCCGCTGGGAGACAGGTTGAACGAACCCCTGCGCGGCGAGACGCCGACGAATTCCTCGCGGAGTCGGATCATGTCGGAGGGAATGTGGACTTCAACCTCGCGGCTTTCAAGCGTGTTCAAATCCAGCAGACGCAGGGTTTCCTGATATTGATATACGATGCTGTCGGGCCCGATCGACGGGTACTTGACGTCATAATCCGTGTACTGGGTGAGGCGGGCGATATCGCCGGACTCGAAGTCGTACTTGTAGATATTGAGTGTTCCGTCCTCGCGATCGGAGACGAAATAGAGCGCATCTCCCCGCCACATGGGATAGTTATCAGACCAATCGGTGTCGATGATTTTCTTGTAAACCTGTTCGTTGAGGTCGCCCAGCCAGATATCCTGAGCAGTACCGCCGCGATGCCGTTTCCAGGTGCGGGTTTCCCGGCTGCCGCGGCAGTAAGCGATGCGTTTTCCGTCTGGCGAAAGCGCGGCCAACCCGGCGCGATCGACAGGGAGTTTCACGGGCAAGCCGCCGTCAAGGGCGACGCGGTAGAGTTCTTCACCGCGATTGGGCCACGCGCGGTTGGAGCGAAAGAGAACGCCCTTGCCGTCGGGCTGCCACCCCAGGACGCGGTCCGCGGCCGGGTGATACGTCAGCCGCACTGGGCGTCCGCCCGCTGCGGGCATGACGTAGACATTGATCCCGCCGTCGTATTGTGCAGTGAATGCGAGTTGCGAGCCGTCGGGGGAAAACTTGGCGTAGACTTCGCTGCCGGGATCGTTGGTTATTCGACGAGCCGGGCCGCCGACGCCAGACACGAGCCACAGATCGTTCTCGTAGGTGAAAACGATCGTGTCCCCGTGCACGTCGGCGACGCGCATAAGGTGATGGCCCTGGGCTGAGTCCGGTACGGCGATTTCATCCTGAACCGGATCGATCGAAAACCGGGATTCTTGAGCGGGAGCCTTTGCGCAGACTGACGCCGCAAACAAAGAGAGCAACACGCCTCGTGAAAGCAATTTAATCATGGGATAAGTCCTTTCTTAAAACCGGCTCTTAACCTGTGTCGCAACTGTTTTGGAGTTAAGGGCGCCTGGCGGAACCCGCGGCTTAGACGCCTCGGTTGTGTACCTTTCGGCCGACACGGGGTTCGGCGGCTACGCGCTCATTGGCGCTCGGGGCCCGCTGGACGCTCCAAGTAGCCTTTTTACCGCGATCATCGATGCACGGAAAGGCGTCGGGCTGACAAGCAAATAAGTTTTGACGCCCGGAGGCACGGCAAGCGCATTTCAGCTGAACCGGATCCCGCGGAGCGAGCGTCAGGCCCCCGCCCCGACGCCGGCTTGTCGTCGGTATGGCGGTGCGAGCAATCCAGGAGGATCGCCTGTGCTGCCCCGCAATTGAACAACGGCGAAGGACGAGCGGCTTCGCGTGCTCGCCACCAGACGCCAGTTGGGCTACTCTTATCGGCTGACGGTGGTCAAACGGTCCGATCACTGTTACGGTTGGGGCGCCAAGTTTCGGCGCCAGCGGGATTTAGCCGATTCGAATACAGTGACATATATGACCGAAGGTCGAACATCATCCGGGGAATTAACCCTGCTCGTTTCATGCGTCGGACGGCGCGTGGAGTTGTTGCAGGCTTTTCGAGCCGCCGCCCGGCGTCTGGGGGTGAAGCTGTGCCTGATCGGCTCGGATACGGATGCGACCGCGCCCGCGTTAGCTTGCGTGGACATTCCGATATTGACGCCGCCGATATCTAATAACGGCTATGTTCCGGCGCTGTTGGAGATTGTGCGCCAGCATCGCGTCGACGCGTTGATTCCCACGATCGATACTGACCTGCCGGTGCTTAGTGAACATCGCGCCGATTTTGAGAAAGCCGGATGCCAGGCCTTGATTGCCGAGCCAGGCGTCATCGATATTTGCCGCGATAAGATCCTGACATTCCAGTTTTTAGAGCGAGGCGGTTTCGACACGCCGACGACGTTTAGCGAGAAAGAAATCTGGTCGCTCGACGACCTCGACAACTGTGAATACCCGCTCTTTGTCAAACCGCGCTTCGGCAGCGCCAGCCAATGGGTGCACAAGATCGAGGACCGGATCGACCTGGAATATTACCTGCGCAAGATCGACGAACCGATCGTGCAGGAGTATGTGGAAGGTCTCGAACATACGCTGGATGTTTACGTGGGGCTGACCGGAGAGCCGCGCTGCGTCGTGCCGCGCGCGCGGTGGCAGGTGCGCGGCGGCGAAGTGAGCAAGGGCGTCGTCATCAAGGACCGCAAGGTGATGGAGGCCGGCAAGCGCGTGGTCGAAGCCTTAGGGCCGTCACTGCGCGGGTTGGTGACGATCCAGTGCATTGTGACCTCGGATCATCGCATACGCTTTATCGAAATCAATCCGCGTTTTGGAGGAGGGGCGCCGTTGGGGATCGCCGCCGGCGCCGACTATCCCGCTTGGCTAATGCAAGCATTGCTTGGGCGCGAGCCTAAGATCGCCTTCGACGGATTTCAGAACGGGCTGTGCATGCTCCGCTACGATTGGTCGGCTTTTCTACCGCTTGACGACAATCTTACGCCGCGCGTCTTGCCGCCGCTCAAAGAATATCCGGATTGGTAAGATGCGCCGTCCCGCCCGCGGACAGCCAGAGCCCCGAGCGCCAACGAGCGGCTATCGCGTACGCACGACGCCGCCGGAAGCGACTATCCCGCCCGATTGAGGCGTGCGTTATTCGAATCGCTCGCCGAATTTTTCTCGGCGCAATACTGTCAATTCCTTGATCTTCTGTTCGTGTTCGCGCCGGCAGATCAGCGTGGCGTCCTCGCCGTGAACAACGATAAGATCGTCGACGCCCATGACGGCGATCAAGTGTTCGGATTCGCTGACCAGCAGGTTGTTTCGCCCGTCCACGGTGAGCGATTGGGGTGCTATGTGCGTGTTGCCGTCGGCGTCTGGCCGACGAGTTCCCGCGATGGACGACCATGAACCCAGGTCGAGCCAACGACAATCCATCTCGACGGTCAGCACCTCGTGAGCGCTTTCCATCACGCCGTAGTCGATCGAGATCGGCTTCAGGTTGGAGAATATTGTCGCAAACTCCGCGGTTTCCGCGATCTCGGGCCACTGGTCCGCGATCGCGGACAATGCCTTGGTGTTGTTAGGGAGATGCAGCGCCAGCTCCGCACGGATGGCGGAGATTTTCCACGCGAACATGCCGCTATTCCAGAAATAATCGCCTGTTTGGACGTACTCGCGGGCCGTTTGTTCGTCGGGTTTCTCCTTGAAAGCGGCTACTTTGTAGGCCCCCTCGCCTACGGGGTCGCCGCGCTGGATATAACCGTAACCCGTGTGCGGCGAATCAGGAACTATCCCGAAGGTTACAAGGCTCTCGGGAAATTGTTCGGCCGCGGCCAAGCCGATTTCAATCGCTTCCGCGAACTCGTCCTGAGGCGAGATGATATGGTCGGCGGTGAAGACGCTCATCACGCCGTCGGCGTCGCGCCGCGCTAGAATGGCGGCCGCCAAACCGACGGCGTTCGCCGTGTCGCGGCCCGTCGACTCGCCGATCAGGTTTTCGCGCGGGATGTCGGGCAGTTCCTCGGCGACCAGATCCAGGTAGGCGGCGGAGGTGATTACCCAAATGTTTTCGGGCGCGAAGATGCCGCCGAGCCTTTGGCGCGCCTGTTGCAACAACGACTGAGCGCCGAAGAGCTTGAGCAGTTGCTTGGGACGCTGTTTTCGGCTCAGAGGCCAGAGTCGCGTGCCGGAGCCGCCGGCCATAATCAGGGCGTGTCGCATGTTTACACTCCGACTGAATGAGGACTCGTGCCGAGGGACGCCCCTCGATTGACGAAGCAAGGGCCGCCCGCTCGCCGGCGCTCGGGGCTCCGGTTGTCCGCGACGACAATGTCGGCGGATTGCTAAGGCTTATCGCTGGGCGCCGGCAATTGGCCTTCGACGTACCCAAGCGCGTTTAGCTTTTCCAGAATGCCCGGCGGCAATCCCGACAACGGTTGGGCTGGAGGATATTTACCCCGAAATTGTGCCAGGAATATCTTTTGGGTCCAAACCGTATCAGCCCTGGCGCCTTTCACTACCGGGGACTCGGCGTCCGAGACGGCCGAAAGCTCGCCCGGGTCCGCGACCAGATCGAACACGATGCCCCCGTCGGTTTCAAGGAAAAAGATCGTTTTGCGTTGCGGATGCCGGATCGCCTGTATCCGCTGTCCATGCACGACTAATTCGCTGAGCGCGGTTTCGATGCCGCCGCGGGTGTCTATCGATTCGCCTTTGAACAGCGGCGCCAGAGAACGCCCCATCACGGCCGGCACGGCCATCCCAATCAAGTCGGATATGGTCGGGTATAGGTCTATCGTTCGGGCTTGCTCGGCGTAACGTTTGCCGGCGGGTACGCTTTGCGGATACCGGATTATAAGAGGGACTTTGATGAGTTCGTCATACAGGGCGTTTCTTTGCCCTTTTAGATCGTGCTCGAAAAACGCGGTTCCGTGGCTGGAGGTCAGTACAACTATGGTGGTGTCGAGGAGGCCGGCCGATTTGAACATGTCGAGCAGCAACCCGACATGAGCATCCACCCAGGCGATTTCGCCGTCATAGAGAGCGATCAAGTGCTCCAGATCACGCTCGGGCATGTCCTTGTTGATCCGCGGATCGGTCAGGAAACCGCGTCCGTTGACGGCGCCGCGATAGTCAGGATCGAAACGAGTGTCGAAAGGCGCGGGCGGCGTATAGTCAAAATGGGCGTCCCACAGATTGACGAACATGAAGAACGGCTTGTGCGTGTTCTGGCTCAGCCAGCCGTTTACCGCCGCTAGAACGGTTGGGCTGGTGGCGTTCGCGGCGATGGACTTTTCGTCCTTGGGTACGGGACTCAGGCACCGATAATAACCGTCAAAACCTTGCGCCAGCCCAAAAACCGGTTGCAGTAAAGGACTTGATACAAAACCGACGGCGGCATAACCCGCGCTCTTTAAGTCCTTGGCCAAGGTGATGTGACTGTTGTCCAATTGATGTTGCATGTCAACCAGCCCGTGAATCGACGTGGCCAAACCAGTGAAAAGCGAAGCGTGCGTCGGCAGCGTCCAGGAGCTGGCGCTGATGCTTGTCTCGAAGAGCGCGCCTTCTGACGCCAACTGATCGATTCGCGGACTGGTTTCGCGATCGTATCCATAGCAGCCCAGATGATCGGCACGCACCGAATCGAGCGAGATCAACAATACATTAGGCCAATCGCTGTCGATGAGCACATCGGGGCGTTTCGCCTTGTCCGCCTGGTCCGGCCGATCTTCCTGCCCGCATCCGCAGGGAAAAGCCGCCAACAAACCCAAGCAAACCGTCAAAATAAACCGTACTCGCACGTGTGCTCCTTCAGTATGGATCTTTCAAGCGAACCTTCGTATCTCAAAACGGTAATGTTAGCAAAGTTCGATGCAGCCGGTAACCGCCGGGCAGGGCGATATGTTTTTATGCCTGCTGGATCCAGGTCATTACCGCGCCGGCGATTAGAGGGATCGTTAAGTTATCATCGATCTTCTGGCCGGCGAGCTTGAGCGGAATCGCTTCCGCCAACGTGGCGACCAACGCGCCGACAAATCCGACAAAAGGCGCCTCGGATAGCACGAACAAGGCGATGGCGACGGCTGAGATCAGAAAGGTCAGGCTGCCGATCAACGTTTTCCCCCAAAGGCGAATCCTGCCGAAACGTATCCCGATTAGCGACGCCAGCGCGTCGGATATCGATAAAAAAAGCAGAACGGTGATCGCGATCGGCTTGGGGAAGAGGGCCACGGCCAGCAAACCCCCGAGCAATACATACGTCGCACCGGTCATGGTGCGTGCTTCGGCCTCGCGGATCACGCGGCCTAGCCAGCGGTCGATAAACGCGCGAAATCCCGGGCGTGAATAGCGCAAGGCTTCGACGACCAGGGCGGCGACCGAGAGGAAGATCATGGCGCGCAGCGCGAATTCCCTCGACGTGAACCAGTAGACGATCGGGATCGTCGCCGAACTAAGATGAATCAGTTTGCGGCCTATTTCGCCCAGATAGGTCATAAGCTGAATTTTGCGCGCGGCATCTCAAATGGGCTATGCAATCGATTTAAGTTTTTGTTCCAGTAATTGCGCCGTCAAACGTGGCGCCGCCTTGCCGTCTGAGGCTTTCATTACCTGCCCGATCAGGTAGCCGCGCGCCGCACGGGACTTAGGCGCGGCGCCCAGCGCGTTACGGACGGCTTGTTCGTTTTCGTCGAACGCCAACTCGATCCACTCCATGATTTCAGTTTCGTTTGACGTTTGCAGGAGACCGAGTTGTTCGGCGAGATGGGCCGGCGCCAACTCGGGGGAATCGGCCGGCTCAAAACTGATGATGCATTTGTCGGGCGCCGGACGCATCAAGGGCGCCGCCGCGTCTGGATCGCCGGAGTCGTCCGGGGCGGCGAATGATCGACCGGACGCTCGGGCGGCTAGCAGTTCATCCACGCGCGGCGCCATCTCCCCCGCGATCCGGGCGGCCGACGTAGCGTTCACAACGCCCGCGCGGACGAGGTCGGCAAGTTCGGCCAGGCGTCGCGGCGTTATGCCGAGGCCGGCGATGGTTGTATTGCGCTCACGCGCGAGTCTCGCCCAGAAACCGAGAAATTGCTTCGCCAGAATTATCTTGTCGCCGCCGGCCTCGGCGGCTTGGTCGAGCAGATCCGCCGTGGCGCGGCAATCGACCACCGCGTCGGCGTCGTGGGGGGTCAATTTGTATTCGCTGATGCAGCGTTCAGTGCGGGGGATCGGGAGTTCAGGCAGGTGTTCGCGTAATTCCGCAACCCAATCCGGATCCGTTGTCAACGGCCCCAGATCCGGGTCCGGGAAATAACGGTAGTCATCGGCCTCTTCCTTTTCGCGCTGCGACAGCGTTATTCGCCGATCGTCGTCCCAGCCGCGGCTAACCTTGGCCCCGGATCGCGCCTCGGCGCCTGTCGCCCGCCATTGCTCGAGTTGGCGATCCTGCTCGTACACGATCGCGGCATGCAACGAATGAAACGAATTCAAATTTTTTACTTCCACGATCGGCGTACGGATCTCGCGACCTCCCGCGGTGATTTTAAGATTGATGTTCGGTTCGAAGCGCATCTGGCCTTTTTCCATATTCGCTTCGCTGACCCCCAGATAACGAACTAGCCGTTGAAGCTGGACCGCGAATTCGCGGACTTCGTCTGCCGAGTTAAAATCGGGGCAGGTGACGATTTCAAGCAACGGGGCGCCGGCGCGGTTCAAATCCACCGCGGCGCCGTTTGATTTGTTGTGGTGTATTTTGCCGGCGTCCTCTTCGAGATGGGCGCGGTCGATCCTGATCTTGTGGATCCTGTGGTCGGACTTCAATTCCATGTAACCGTTCGAGCAGAGCGGTTGCTCGTACTGCGTGATCTGGTAGTTCTTGGGCTGGTCTGGATAAAAATAGTGCTTACGTTCCCAACGCGAACGGCGGGCTATCGTGCAGTTCAGCGCCAGCCCGGTCAAGACGGCGAGCTCCACCGCCGCGCTGTTCAGTACTGGCAAGGCGCCCGGAAGTCCCAGGCAAACCGGACAGGTCGCCGTGTTCGGCGATCGACCGAATTCAACCGGACATCCGCACCACATCTTGGAGCGGGCGGCCAATTGCACATGGACTTCGAGACCGATGACAGGCTCGACCGTTAGTTTGCCTTCGTTCGCCACTAGCCGTCTTCCCACGCATGACCCAGTCTAAAGTGTATTCTATTTGTCGGCGGTCTCAAAGTGGCGCTGCCTTCTGCCGCCGCCAAAGCCGCAAAAAATCCGAAGCCCCGGCGAGGGCCCTCGATTGCGGGTTTACCGAGCAGGGGCTACGCTCGTCTCTGGTTTGCACAGTGTTGTTTCATGCGTCTCAACTATGGATTTGTATCTAATGAGGAGAGATAAACGAATGAACGAACGCGGCTTGCCGGCGACGCTGGCATGGAGCGGCGGCCGTGACGGGCGCCTGGAACTGCTCGACCAGACTTTGCTGCCGAAGCGGATCGAAAATCGCGTCTGCGAAACGGCGGAGGATGTTTGGCGGGCGATCCAGGAATTGTGCGTGCGCGGGGCGCCGGCTATCGGCGTGGCGGCGGCTTACGGGCTGTGCCTGGGAACGAGAGCGTTTCAGGACGCCGAACGCGCCGAATTTCTCAAGCGCATCGACGAGACGGGGGCATATCTGAAATCCTCTCGACCCACGGCGGTTAATCTGGCCTGGGCGGTCGACCGCGTCAGCGCGTTGGCCCGCCGGCAAACCGCCGAACGGGGTCGCGAAATCTGGGAAGCCATGCTTGAGGAAGCGCATGAAATCAGGCGCGCGGACGCCGAAGCGTGTCGCCGGATTGGGGAAAACGGGGCGCATCTGATTCCGGAGGGGGGCGGCGTGTTGACGCACTGTAACGCCGGCGCTTTGGCGACGGCAGCGCACGGTACGGCGCTGTCGCTGATGTATGCCGCTCACGAACGCGGGCGCAAATTCCGCGCTTACGCCGACGAAACGCGGCCTTTGTTGCAGGGCGCGCGTTTAACGGCGTTCGAATTGACCGCCGCCGGCATCGACGTCACGTTACTTTGCGACGGAGCGGCGGCTCACCTGATGGCGAGCGGCGCCGTACAAATCGTCGTCGTCGGGGCCGATCGCATCGCCGCAAACGGCGACACGGCCAACAAGGTCGGCACCTATGGCTTGGCATTGGCCGCGAAATATCACAAAATACCGTTCTATGTAGCCGCACCACGCAGCACTTTCGACCTGGATTTATCGTCCGGCGACGAGATTCCGATCGAGGAACGATCGGCCGACGAGGTCCGCGGCGTCTTGGGAGCGGCGGTTGCCGAGCCGGGTGTCGCGTGCATCAACCCCGCATTTGACGTCACCCCCGCGGCTCTGATTTCTGGCATGGTGACGGAAGTCGGCTTGGTCAACCCGGTTAATGAGCGGACGATCCGCACAATATTTTAATATTCGGCCTTGAAATGCGTGTTAGAGAATCTACACTTCATTCCGATAATGCTGTTAGGTCAAATCCAGACGCATTTTGCGAATAAGCGGCGCCGGTGTTTGCGGATTGTGAGTTGGACGCTAAAGTTAACGAGACCAGCGGCTAGACGCCGATAAAAGTGTACCTGTCCCAACGTATGGGTCGAGTTATATTTCCAAAAAGGAGAGTCACTATGCTGAAGAAATCTTTGTGGAAAGGCGCGGCGCTGCTCTCGGCAGGCACCGTGCTGGGATTAGGCTTAGGCGGCGGCTGCTTGTCGGCGGTCCTTCAACGAGCTTTCGTTGCCGTATTGTTTGACTAGTTTTTACTGATTCGTGCACGTGTTGCACATGTACGCAAATCTGGAGTAGCGGCATGAAACTGAAAGTAAAGGTAGCTTTGCTCGGACTGGGCGCGGCTTTGTTAAACTTCCCTTTCAACCTCGGAAATTTCGGGAGCGAGGCTTGTGCCCGTATGTGGGGTGATTTCCTCGGCGACGCGTTGATCTTGAGCGTGGTCGACTAATCCCAGAAATCTATCGCCGTTTCGAGCCGCATGCCTGTTCAGCCAAACAGCGTCGGCGACGAACGGAGTTTAGGAGAAATCAATGACTAAGAAATCGAAATGGCTGAAGTTGAGCGCCACGCTGGTCGGCGGCGGCATGCTGTTGGGCAACGGTTGCTGGGGGGCTTTCTGGCAAGGCTTTATGAATACCGGTTGGCCGACCGACAACCGATGGCTCAATATCGCGATTGACATCATCAAGGAAGACATTTTCCTGTAAACCGATTCCGGCGGGAATCGATGCAATCGTTTTGAGCGGCGATTTGCCGCCGACAAGCGTCACGATCTGAACGGTCTGGAAGATACGAACAATGCGCGAGGGGCGGTCGACCGATCGCCCTCGCCGACAACGACGGAGAAATGGAAATGTCTAAAAGAAAACTTGGCTTGATCCTGCTGCTTTCGAGCGGGTACATGACGGCGCTGGGATGCAGCCTCTTTGGACCGCTGCGTCTTAGCTTCAGCTCGATTTTTTCAAACCTCACGAACGCTCTGGCTTCGTAGGATCGAGCTTTAACAAAGCGCGCGGGCACGCCCCGCGCTTCAAGCTGATACCCGGGGCGCGTGCGTGTGCGGCAAGCGCCCCGCTTTTTGCGCGCACTGCGGATTCGAGGCGTCGGCAAACGCCGAATAATTGAAACGCCGCGCCCCCTTGATCGAACACCTGGGATCGTGCTATAGTACGGCGTCCCCCGAGATCGGGGGGGATTGTCATGGACTTGGAGCATTCGAATGAGAAGAACTGGGAAAAAATTCCTCACCATCGCGGCTATTTGCGGCGCCGGCACGGTTTTTCAAAGCGGGCTGGTTCCTTCAAGCTGCATGCAATATTTCGGGCAATCGATCCTGACGTCGGTCGATTTCTGCTCGATTTTTAACTGTACGCCCGGCACTTTCGCCAACTTGTGCGAGCCGGTGCCCTTATTCGTGGATTGCCCGAATTATCAACCGTAGCGCACCGCGGTAGAATCGAGGTTTCTCATGCAAAATAAGCGAATACCGCTGATGAGCATCATAACGGCACTGGCTGTCGGCGGATCTTGTTTCAATGTCGGCGGATGCGATTTGGCAAGCCTGGCCGCGAACGCGGTCAAGAACATCAATCCCTGCGGCACGATTTTGGCCTGCGATCCGCAAGATTACGCCTTTATTACATCCGGAATCGACGGCCCCGGCGTGCAACCCGATATAGATCCGTTCTGCGTTTTTCCCCCGTTCTGTGATGCGGGCGTCGATCCGATCTTCGGCGGACTCTCCGCCGCGACTCCCTAGCGGACACTATCCGCGTGGTGATGTGAATTATCGCATCGCGGATTGACGGACAGCTCGCTGGTGCTCGGGATTCTGATTGACAGGTACGGGCATACCCTATCCATGCATCGGCGGCGTCCGACCACAGGTCTTGAATCCGCCCTCCCAAAAACGTCTTGTTCTCGCACTGCACAACTGTGCAAAAGCGCTGTTCCTCGTCTTCCGGTCTTCGCCGTGACGTCCATCTACGCAGTAT
>Ga0180434_10007565_pt1 | contig 12208 bp, 10 predicted proteins | sample SS_ome_7_FD_132453 | JGI IMG/M metagenome (GOLD analysis project Ga0180434, IMG submission 132453) | Hypersaline lake sediment archaeal communities from the Salton Sea, California, USA - SS_1_D_2 metaG | ecosystem: Environmental > Aquatic > Non-marine Saline and Alkaline > Hypersaline >... | reverse complement strand
TCTTCAGCGGGGCAGAGATCGTTTGCCATACGCGCTGCCGGGAGGAAGCACTGAGAACTGCAGCACCAGAACCGGGTGCTCTTTCAGCCATGTTTCCCGAATTTGACTTCAACGGGGTCAAGGTCACTCCATCGGACATCACCTTCGAAGGCAAGCTCACCTTCCATCTGGGTGATGGGGAGGCTCAGCTCATTTACTATAAGCCGGGGCACACCGTGGGGGATATTATTGTATGGCTGCCGCAGCAAAGCACCGTTTTTGCCGGAGATTTGCTATTCCTCTATTCAACCCCCCTGGCGATGCAAGGCTCCTTTGCCGGCTGGATTGAGATCATGGATGCACTGGCCAATCTCGATGCCAGGACTTACGTTCCCGGCCATGGACCACTCTGTGGCAAAGAGGGAGTATTGGAATGCCGTGACTATTTGGTGTCGGTTCGTGACCAGGCTCGGAAGCGGTTCGATAGTGGGCTCAGCGTCTATGAGGCAGCCAAGGATATCGACCTGGGGCGGTTTAAGAAATGGGTCAACTGGGAACGTATCGTTATCAATGTTGAGCGTCTCTATCGCGAGTTCGGGGGTGAGGAGCCAACCTCGGAGATCGACCTACCCGCCCTGTTTGGTCACATTAATGAACTTGCTGCTTCTGGATAGAAGGTCATGTCAATGAGCCGCAATCCCGACATTGCGGGTCCTTCTTCACGATGAGTTCGCCAAAATGGGTGATCGTGCCGTCCCATACCAGGAGCCTATTCTTTAACAACTCCCCAATCCCAACGATGTGCTTTATTACTTCTGTAGCCTGAATAATGCCTATGATTCCAGGGGTAACCCCAATTACAGGGAAGATTGCCGTGGGCGGGGGCTCAGGAAATATACACCTTAAACAGGCCGTTTCCCCGGGAATAATGGTTGTTGCCATCCCATCCAGCCCGTGGACGCTGCCGTGGAAGAAAGGCATATTCCTGCTCAAGGCGGCTTTGTTTAGCAGATACCTTGTTGGGAAGTTATCCATGGCGTCGACTATTAGCTGGCAGTCCCCGATAAGCTCCTGGATGTTATCTTCGGTTATGTTTTCTGCTATCGTTTCTATTTTGATATCGCTATTCATCTGCCGAAGCTTCTCCCCTGCGGATTCAGCCTTTCCCCTGTCTACATCTTTGTCCCCGTGCAGTATTTGCCGATTGAGGTTGCTTAGCTCCACTACATCTCTGTCCACGATTCGGATTTGCCCCACTCCGGCCACCGCCAGATAGATGGCAACAGGTGAGCCTAACCCCCCCGCTCCGGCGATGAAAACCTTCGCCTGCTTCAGCTTTTCTTGCCCCACCTCCCCGAATCCATCCATCATTATTTGTCTTTGGTACCGGTCACGCTCTGTCGTTGTAAGCACATTAACCCCCTTTCAGAGATTTCTGTGATGAATGAGCCTAACCCCCGAGCAAGGCGGCAGCCAGAAAGACCTGGCTGCCATCGTGGAGCTGGCGGGTCAAGTCTCTGACCTGTTCGTAGTCCACAAACACTAAAATGCCGGGGTTAAAGGCCCGATCCTGAGGGTTCCAAATCCACTCTGGGAAATTGTTCCCCACCCTGCGCCCCACCTCCTGGAGCAGCTCCCCTAGAGAGGCATTATCGCTAAGTTCCACCTCCATACCAGGCATGCCAGCGAAATGCCTCACAATGTTGAAAAAGGTTATTGCTATCCTCACTCTATCCCTTTTATAGCTTTGCCAGGCCCAGTTTTTTGGCTATTTCCCTAATTGCTATCAAACTCGGGGAATTGTCCTCAAGGTCAAATATCGGCCTGCCCGCCAGGTCACACTGGGTTATGTTCTCATCTTCAGGAATAAACCCTACAACCTCTAAGCCCGCTTGTTCCGCAGCTCGCCTCAGTTGTTCTTCTTGCCCCTCAAGCACTCTATTAATCAACAATCTCATTCTCTTGAGCTCCGTGGCTTTGCGCTTGTGAGCCACCTCGTTGATGAGAGCTGCGGTTTGAATACCTCTCATCGTGGCGTCGGTTACAATTAATGGTGTGTCAACGTTGTGCATCACCCTTCTGTTTATCTGCTCCACACCAGCTTCACCATCAATGATAATGATATCAAAGCTCCCGGCAAGGGACTCTATGGCGTCACGCGGGAGATCATTGACAGGACAAAAAATCCCGCTCCCTTCTTACCGCCACTGCGTGCTGCTATGATTATTTCCTCGCTGACATCCCCCATCGTCTTGGGTATGGTTACTCCAAGGGGCTGGGGCAAGCCTACTACCGGGTCAGCATCGACCAGCAACAGTCTACCTTTACCGCCCACAAGGACCTTGGTCAGGAGCACGGTAACAGCCGTCTTTCCCACACCACCTTTACCACATAGGGCTATCGACCTTGTGGCCGACGAAGTCTGGTTCATACCCATGTATTAGTTTGCGCCTTCCCTGCTTTGCCTCTCATCTATGAGGTTGCCGAGGTAGCCCGGCGCAGTTTCTCTTGTGCCAGGGTGGCCGCGCCAATGGCTCCAATAATTTGGGGGTCCTCGGGCAGTCTTCTTATCCCTGTGCCCAATTTCTTTTCCAGAACGTCAATCAGTCCCACGTTCTTGGCACACCCACCGGCAAGGGTGATGTCTTCCTTCATGCCAACCCTTCTCACCAAGGTTAGCAATCTGCTCGCTATCGAAGCATGGATGCCATAGGCGATGTCGGCTATTTCTTCACCCTCATTAAGTAGGGTTATGACCTCGGACTCGGCGAATACGCTGCACTGACTACTAATAATCACCTCTTTCTTGGCTTCAAGTGATATGGTCGACAATCTCTCCAGTGTCAACCCTAATGTACGAGCCATATTTTCCAGAAACCTTCCCGTTCCGGCAGCGCATTTGTCATTCATGACGAAGTCGACGACTCTACCGTTGTCGTCAAGCCCGATTACTTTCAAATCTTGGCCGCCGATATCGATGATGGTTCTCACCGTGTTGCATAGCCAGTAAGCTCCTACACCGTGGCAGGTTATCTCCGAGATATTCTCATTGGCGAAGGGGATCTTTAGCCTTCCATAGCCAGTGCCCACGATGTAGTCCAGGTCTTCCAGTGAGGACATGCCGATCTTTCCCATGGCCTCGTTTATAGCAAGATAGGCTGTTTCCTCCGGCTTTGGCTTACACAACATGATGACGTAGGAAGCAATGGTATGATCTTTCATAATAACCGCTTTCCCGGTAGTAGATCCTACGTCACACCCGGCAACGATCATTCCCTAAACCTCCCTTTCTCTTTAGTACGCCATGACTGTGGTCAAAAAATCCTCAATCTTCGCTCGGTACTCCTCTGGAGGGGCTATCCTGGGATCATAGTAATCAACGTCAAAGAGCAACACCGGAATTCCGCGTTCACGAGCGATGTCCCTAAACAATCCATAGCATCCTCTGAGCCATTTGCAACCAGGATGACCGGCGAGGATAACACAATTCCCTTGCCATTCCTCAACCGCATTCAGGCAGTCTTCAATCCAAAGGTCGGACGCGCCCCTACCTTGCCTCCCCATAGGGGTCTCCAGCGCCCTCCTAGCTAGCCCTCTGATGATGCTTTCCTGAGAGGAGGTATCTACCGGCTCGACACGAAAATGACTGACCATACCATGCGGAGTCACTGCCCCCATTTCATCCATCCAGGCTGTCAACTCCGTATCCCAAAATATGGGGTAATAGAACCAGATTACCCTCACCTTTTCCTCTGGAACTGCCGTTTCCCCCCTATCTATTCGTCCTTTTAACTCATCGAGGCTGGCTTTCACCGCCTCAGTAGCTGCCGGAAGCCCAAGCGTGGTCAGACCTGCCATAAGGCCAGACGCGAAAGCGCCGCTCTGGGGCAGGGGTTTCAGCTTTTTCAGTTCTGCCCCTTCAAGCCAATAGTCGAGGCAGCGATTACTCTCCTCCGCCACCTCCTTAAGCCGATCGTAGTCCATTTTCCTACCGCTGTACTCCTCAAGGAAGGAAATGAGCCCTTTGAACTGGTTTACCCAGTATTCCATGGCTTCCTTGTCGTCCATCCAATAAGGGGTATCGAGGAAGTATGTCGGAGCCTCGGTTAGGTGTGCTAGGGTTTGGTAGGTTATTTTAGAGTTGTCGCAGGGGAAAGTTGGTAGCGCGATCATGCTTGGTGGCGGGATCTTATCTAGCAGTATGTCCCCGATCGTCGCCTTATTAGCAGAGCACAGTTCAGGGGGAATCCCAGCCTCTTGGGCGGCATCGATGCTCTCACACAAGGCGTACTTATCAAAACTTACTGCTATTGTTTCCCATAGCTCAGGGGAGAGGGGCTGTATGTCCAGGGCAACCATCAATTCAGAATATATGGTAAATTGGTTATATAGTATGGGCCTCCCCTCATCTACTGCGCTGAAGATATCCCCTAGCCAGTCCGCCATCATTTTCAAAGTTGGTTCCGATATTCTTTTGACCAGCTCGTATAATTGCCGGTGTGTTTGATATTTTTCTGCCATCTTAATAACTCCCCGGTAGTTCTTAACAGCGACCGAATTCTCTAGTGCGCCATAACCGTGCTCAAAAAATCCTCGATCCTTCCCCGATATTCTTCAGGAGGTGATACCCTGGGGTCCAAGAAATCTACATCGAACATCAATAAAGGAATCCCGTGTTCGCGCAGAGCATCCTGTAGCAAGCCATAGCCTCCCCTGATCCACTTGCAACCGGCATGCCCGGCGAGGATAACACAATCTCCCTGCCATTCCTTGACCGCATAGAGGCAATCCTCTATCCAAAGGCCGACTGCGCCCCGGCCTTGCCTCAGCATGGGCACTTCCAGCGCCCTTTGAGCCAATCCTTTGATAATGCTTTCCCTGGTTGAAGTATCTACCGGCTCAAAGAAAGAGTACTCACCAAAAGTGACTGGCACCACTGCTCCCATTTCCCCCATCCAAGTCCATATCTCCCTATCGTAGGGGATACGGATGTGAAACCAGATCACCCTAACCCTTTCATTGGCGATCGCCGTTTCCTTCCTCTCTATCCGCTCTTCAATATCATCGAGGAGCATCTTCATCGCCTCAGTGCCCACCGGAAGGCCGGCTACGGTTTGGCCAGTAAGGATGCCTCCCAGCCCCCTGCCGCCCTGGGGCAGGGGCTTCAATTTTCTCAATTCCATGACCTTACGCCAGTAGTAGATCATGCGGTTACTTTCCTCCACCACCTCCTTAAGCCGGTCATAATCCAGTTTCTTGCCGCTGTGCTCCTCGAGGAAGGAGATCAAGCCTGTGAATTGGCCTAGCCAGTAATCTGGGGCACCATCGGCGTCCATCCAATAAGGGGTGTCAAGGAAGTATGTGGGGGCTGCTGTAAGATGTCTCAGAACTTGATAACTTGTCTTAAGGTTGTCGCAGGGGAAGGTTGGCGCCACGATCATGGCTGGCGGTGGTAGCTTCCCTTGCAACAGGCTCCCGATTAGCGACTTACCAAAAGAACAAAGCTCAGCAGGAATCCCAGCCTCATGAGCAGCATCAATGCTCTCGCAAAGCGCATACATATCCTGCCTTAAGGGCAGAAGTTCCCACGCCTCGAGGAAGAGTGGTTGCAAATCAAAAGCGTAAATCAGTTCGGGATAGATGGGACTATATACTATAGGCTTCCCATCCTCCACCGAACCGAAGATTCGCTCAAGCCATGCCTGATGCATCTTCACCTGCGCCAGGCGAGCTTTTTGCCTTTCATCGCCGGTCAACTGTGCTCGATTTTCCCTGTATGTCTCCAGCAGTTGCCGGTGGATTTCATATTTATCTGCCACTTTGCGATCTCTCAATGGTCTCTAAGAATGCCTGAGCTCTAGTTCTCAGCTGGCCCACAGCAATCATCAGATATTCCCTTTCCAATACCATGCAGGGGATGCCCGCTTTCTTTGCCTCCCATGCAATCATGGCGCTCTCGCAGCCCCAGCAATCACAATACTTCATCCGTTGGACGATAATCCCGTCAACTTTGAACTCCTTCACCATATCCTTGATGAAACTATCCCGTCGTGGATGGTCAATCATGCGGGGACACGAAATGCGCTCGACGTAGCGCTTGGCCAGTGCTGGTATGGGCTCAGATGACTCGTCAACTAAATCCCAAAAGTCCCTAACCCCGAAGCATTGAAAATCGGTAACCACCAACCCGCCGAGGTCTTCAATGAATTTTACATAGCCAGGGTCTTCAAGTTCACCTCCAACTAGCATCAACCTAGCCTTATAGTCAGAAGCGCCATCTTGTCCACCGACTTCGTCCAGCAACTGCTTCATTAGCTGGTTAAATTCATCCATAGGCATTGCAGTGCTGGCGATGATAGCGCTCAGGACTTCAGCGCCAGTGATTGGAGGAGCCTCCTTCTTCCTCAGTTCATATAGCCTCTTAAGGAGATTACGCCTCTCGTTGTAGGTTTTTATACTCTGGCGCAAGGCGTCATCGGTGATTGTAACCTGGAAGTGGTCCTCCAGGCTCCGCTTAAACCTGAGGATTTCATTTGCCATCCACTCAACCGCCGTATCGTCGGTTTTAAAAGGTACGCTAAGAAACTGGAGATAAAAGGGGGAATATGGAAACTCAATCTTGCCGTATCGCCAGACATCGAACAGACGGCGGATATGATCACAGCTGAAGAGTGCAACAAGCCCATCAAGGAAATTGTATTCCCCCCGCATTGCCTGATCGAGGGAGTGGCGGACAAAGCTGCAGGATAAATGGGAAGAGTAGACATCACCCAGTTCGGTTCCGGTACTTCCCGTGGCTCTCATCCGATAAGGGAGCATGCCGGCAGCGTGAATCACTTCTTCGGGCACATAGGTACAGTAGTAGCCTATTACCTTACCGCCTTTTTCCTTCCAGCGCTCGATAGCAGGGTTGCTAAGGGTTTCAGCTGGCTTGGCCAATTGCTCCAATGCTGTCATACGCGGTTACCTCCATTCTGTTACCGCACTGATTGGGGCTGATTTGTCAATACGGTATTCGGAGCAGTCAAAGGCTTTGCCAGTGACTCTTTCCACTTGACCTAGATATTATACTTATTTAACTGGGAAAGCTAGTTTCATTCTATCCCACCCCTTTAACTAGTGTCAACGCGAACCGTGCTCGCCACTGCGAGGCGTGGAAATAGATGGGGGTATCTGATAGAATACCAAAGGTCACCCGCTGTTGAAACGGCGGCTAATCATGAGCAAAGAGTAAGAGATGGATAAGCTGGGAACTCTGATTACCAGAAGACCGCTCGTAGTGATAATTCTGATCCTACTGATCACGCTCGTTATGGGTGGACTGGCAATGACCTTGAAGGCTGAGTTTGGCTGGTCCGTCTATATGCCGGAAGCCAAGGAAGCTAGGGCCTTTGATGAGATCGAAAGGGATTTTGTCAATGCGGAAATCGTTGAGGTAGTGGTCCAATCGCGGGATGACAATGTACTAAACAGAGGCTCGATGCTGGACATATTGACCTGTGAACAGAGATTCCGGCAGGATGAGGGAATCAACGCTGCGCTTCTAGAGCCCAAGGGACAAAGCATCTCCAGCATCGCAAACGTCATTGCCAGATATTCCCTTAGAGAAACAACCCTTTTACCCTCCCTGGATGACCAGATAGCCCAGATAAGCGGTATGACCGATGAGCAGATAGGTGCTACTCTGGCATCCTTCTTTGAAGACCCAATGGTTCCCCAGCAATACAAAGATCAAGCGCTAACCATGCTTTCTCAGCAATACCCGGAGCAGGGCACAGCAAAGGCGACAGGGATGTTCGTGATGCTGGATGCATCCCTGCCGGAGGCTGACCTGGAGGCTCTGGAGGTCAGGATTGAAGAGATTGCCAAGGACTGTTCCGAGCAGAGCGGAAATTCGGAGATGCACGTTTATGGCAACCAACTAGTGAGGCTAGCCTCGGAGCAAAGCGAGATGAAGCTGGTGTGGATATTTGGGATAGCCTTTGTGGTGATACTGCTTATCTGTTTGATGAATTTCGTAGCCCTTCCCCAGCCTGAAAAGAAGTCGGGGCTACGGCGATCGCTCAGTCGCTTTTTGAACTTCAGGACTATCACTGACGTGCTCATCAGCTTCGCGGGATTGGCTTTGGCCACTATCTGGACCATGGGTTGGGTGGCCATCCTGGGATTCAAGCTCCATTTTATGAATATGATAGTGCCTATCTTGATCCTGGGACTGGGGATTGACTACACCATACACGTGCTAAACGCCTATAGAGAGGGGTATAAATCACAGAGGGAAGTGAAGAAGGCTGTAGTATCAGCCATCGTCATTGTCGGCGCAGCCCTGGTGCTGATGACCATCACCACCAGCGTTGGCTTTCTGGCAAATATCTCCTCTGATATCCCGCCGGTAAGGGAGTTCGGAGTTACAGCAGCGATGGGCATAGTCTCCTGCTTGGTAGTAATGACCACCTTTGTCCCGGCGCTCAGGCTATTATTGGACCGCTGGCGAATGAGAAGGGGCCAGCCCCTGGGATTGGTCGAGGAGCACGAGCAGGGGAAGGGAGCTGAAAAGGGGGATGATAGGCTGGCGAGGCTGGCTGAGAAGCTGGTAAAAAGGCCAGCGATTTTCATTGTAGTAGTTCTGGCCATCACCGGAGGAGCAGCCTATGGAGCCAGCCAGCTGGGGACAGGCTTTAGCTCAACATTGGAGTTACCCCGTAATTCGGAGATTGCACAGACGATAGAGTTTATTAACGAGGAGTTCGGTTTTCAGGCAGCAGAGGTGGCTTACATCCTGGTCGAGGGGGATATTGCCGACCCGGCATTGCTGGGGAGTGTGGATGGCACCGTAGTAAATATGGCGGATGACGAATATGTGGTAACCCGAGACGGCATAGCACTTACTGAGTGGATTTTGCCCCTGATGCATACCTATGCCCAGATCGGAGTTGACCCCGCCTTTACTGAGACCTATCTGCAATACGATACCGATAACGATGGCAGACTCGACCAGCCAACAAGGGAGGGGATCACCCAGCTCTTTGACATGATATATACTGCCGATCCCTCGGCAAAGATGCTGCTGCACCAGGATGAGGAAGGCCAATATGATAAGCTTCTGGTCAAGGCTTATACCAGAACCGAGTTCCTCAAATTCACCGCTGAACTTCATCAGGAGCTGGAAGATGATATAGCGCCCCTAGAGGCGCAGGCAGATGAAGTGGTGCTCACCGGTATGCCGATCATGGCGGACATCGTGATGGGCGGCATTACTGAATCATCGGTATTCTCCACGCTTTACTGCGCGCTGGCGACGCTGGTGGTGGTCACCACTGCCTTTTTCATAGAGCGACGATCACTGGCTTTGGGCGCCATTACAACCGTACCTGTGGTCATGGCTATGCTTTGGACTTTCGGCACCTTCAAGGTTGTGGGGCTTAGCCTGAATGTTGTCACTGCGCTGGTCGGTGCACTAACAATCGGTCTCGGCGTAGCCTATGCCATCCATATCAGCCACCGATTTTCCTGGGAACTCAGTCAGGGCAACGACCCGTTTACCAGCTACAGAAACACGGTAGCAAACACTGGCCGAAGCGTATTCTTCTCCGCAATCACCACTGCCTTTGTCTGCGCTATAGTGGCGGCCGCCAACGTGGAGGTATATATATGGTTCGCCTATGCTGGGGCAACAGGAATAATATTCAGTCTCATCGCGGCGGTCGTTGTCCTGCCTGTTTTGCTCGTCTTATGGTCGCGGCGCCTGAAGGAAAAATCTCATGATTCTTAATGGCAAAAGTTTCTGGCGGAGGTGTCAAGGGTGTTAGGAAAAGAAGGCAAAGGCTCTGCCGACCCGCAGGCGGTCATGGCGGCGGCGGTGAGAGAAGCCTATGCCGGTGGCGAGGATGATGAAATCATAGGGCCTATCGTCTTGGTTGACAATGAGGACAAACCTGCGGGCAGAATGGAGAATGGAGATTATGTAATCTTCTATGATATCCGAGGCGAGAGGGAGATAGAGCTAAGCCAAAGCCTGACCGATGAGAACTTCAAGGGTTTTCCGATAAAGGAAGGGCTCAAGGTAAATCTGGTTACCATGATTGAATACCACAAGCAAATCGAGGCAAAAGTTGCTTTTCCGCCGAGAGGAGAGCTAAGGGACACACTAAGTCAGATTTTGGCCGTCAACAATCTAAAACAAGCGAAGATTGTGGAATCAGAAAAGGCGGTTCATCTCACCTTCTTCCTGAACGGAGAGGTTGAAGAATTGATGCCTGGCGAGGAAAGGATTATTATCCCCTCTCCTAAAGGGCTGAAGGACTACACCCAAAAACCGGAGATGAATATCGCCAAGGTCACGGAAGCGATTATCGAGAAAATTGAAGACCCTGGCTGCGATGTCATTTGCGCCAACTTCGCCAATACCGATGTAGTTGGACACTCCGAAAATGCGGAGGCCATCAAAAGGGCGGTTGAGGCTGTCGATAGGCATACCGGGATGGTAATAGAGGCGGCGCAAAAGGCGGGGGTCACGGCGATTGTTACTGCTGACCACGGGACTGTTGAAAAGTGGTTATACTCTAATGGAACCATCGACACCGGTCATACCACAAGCCCGGTACCCTTCATCCTCATCGATCCCGCTATCGGCACATCGGGGAAGGTCGCACTCAGGGAGGGGGGAGAACTGGCGGATATCGCTCCTACCATATTAGAGCTGCTGGGGCTGTCCCGGCCTGAGGCTATGACTGGCAGAAGCCTGCTCCAGAGTCATGATGCAAAGAGAAGTAAGAGGATTATGCTGCTGATCCTGGATGGCTGGGGGGTTAGCGACGAGGTTGAGGGGAACCTCATTGCCCAGGCCGACACTCCGACCATGGATAGGCTTCAACAAAACTATCCGGCAACCACCCTCAAAGCTTCTGGAGAAGCGGTGGGCTTGCCCACGGGAGCTGTGGGCAATTCGGAGGCAGGGCATTTGCATATCGGGGCAGGACGAAGAATATATTCCGATCGGGTAACAATCAACAAAGCGATCGAGAACGGCTCATTCTTTGACAACGAGGCTTTCCTCTGGGCGATGAGGGGTGCTGAGAGGGACGATAGACGCCTTCACATTTTAGGAATCGTTTCTTTCTATAGCTCGCACGGTTCTATTGAATACCTTCTCGCTTTATTGAGGCTGGCCAAGAGGGAAGGCATGAAGCAGGTTTATATCCATTCTTTGCTCGGCAGGAGGGGGGAACGCCCTGAGAGCGGAGCGCGGTATCTGGAGCAGATTGAAGGGGAAGCAGAGAGGCTGGGTGTGGGTAGAGTGGTGTCCGTGATCGGGAGATATTGGGCTCTAGACCGGGAGGAAAACTGGGATAGAGTGGAGAAAGCCTACCGACTGCTGGTCTACGGGGAGGGCAAGCCGGTATCAGCAGTCTAGTATCTTAACAAACAGAAAGAAGAGAGGATTCTAAGTGAAAAAGCGGTCATCTGCAGTAGCGATTGTGATTTTGTGTTTGGCGCTGGTCATCGGTGTCGCTTGTGGGGGAGGAGAGACTACCCGGGAGGTAAAGGAGGTGAAGTTCGGCTTCGCGGCGCCGCTGTCGGGCATTCTAGGAGCCATGGTTGGCTTTCCGGCGGAACAGGGGATTGAGTTAGCCTCTGAGATGATCGGCGAGTTTACTGTGGCCGGAGAGCGCTACCGCTGGAATGTTATTTGCCAGGACAACGGGTACACCAGCGCCGGTGGGGTGGCGTCAGCCACCGAATTCATCTTTCAAGATGGGGTGAAGTTCATGCACCAGACCGGTTCCGATGCCGCACTGGGTGCCCAGCCGCTATGCGAGGAGACAGGGGTGATGCTTTCCATATCGGGTGCCGGGGTGGAGGCCTTTGGCCTGGATAAGCCTCACACATTTCAGTTCTCTCCAACCTATATGGCGCACACGCCGGTCCTTTTCCAGTGGCTGACCACAACTCACCCGGAGGTGGAAACGATGGCTATAGCGATGGGTAATGACAGAACCGGCTATGAGATTGCGGAGGCAGCCGTCACCGCGGCTGAGTATTTTGGTCTCGAAGTGGTAGATGTAGCCTATTACGACACAGCGGCGATGATGGAGTTCTATCCCCTGGCAACGAAGCTGGTGAACAAGAACCCAGACTTGTTTATCGGCAATCCGCTGACATTGGCATCAATGAGGGAACTGGGCTGGGATGGTCTTGCTGCCTTTCACGGATGGAACACGCCAACGGC
>Ga0180434_10007564_pt1 | contig 12208 bp, 15 predicted proteins | sample SS_ome_7_FD_132453 | JGI IMG/M metagenome (GOLD analysis project Ga0180434, IMG submission 132453) | Hypersaline lake sediment archaeal communities from the Salton Sea, California, USA - SS_1_D_2 metaG | ecosystem: Environmental > Aquatic > Non-marine Saline and Alkaline > Hypersaline >... | reverse complement strand
GTAGTCCCCCGTCCCGGCGCGGTCTCGATGCGGAAGGTGCCGCCGAGTGTCTCGGCCCGCCGTTCCATGCTCAGCAGCCCGACCCCGAGATGGGCGTCGTCGCCTTGCATGGCGCCGTCCAGGTCGAATCCGACGCCGTCGTCGCTCACGGTGAGGTCCACGCGCTCTGGGTGGGGTTCGAGACGGACCTCGGCGCGGCCCGCGCGGGAATGCTTGGCGATGTTGGTGAGGGCCTCCTGGCAGATGCGATAGAGGGCGGTCTCCATCGCAGGTGGGAGGCGCTGCTCGAGTCCGTGCGCCGCCACCTGCACCTCGATCCCCCAGCGCCCCTGGACGTCCCGTGCGTTGGCCTCGAGCGCGGCCACCAGCCCCAGGTTGTCCAGGGCGGGAGGCCGCAGGTCGTAGACGAGGCGATGCAGGCTGTCCAGGCTGGTGTCAATCAGGCCCTGGGCTTGGGTCAGGTGCTGCCTGGCGTCGCCGCCGCGCTCCAGCGAGCGCAGGGCCGCGCCGAGGTCCAACTTCATCGCCGTGAGGGCCTGCCCGAGGCCGTCGTGGAGCCCCCGCGCGATGCGGCCGCGCTCGTCCTCCTGGGCATCCGTGACGCGGGAGGAGAGCGCCGCCAGGCGCTTGCCCTTGGATTCCAGTTCGCGGATGAGGGCGGCCTTCTGGACCATCTCGTGGAAGGCGCGGGCGACCGCCGCGATCTCGTTCTGGCCGCTCACGGCCGGCTCGGCGGGGAGGATGCCGGCCCGGCCCAGGGCGTCTATCTGAGACTGCAGCCGCTTGAGCGGGCGCGTGATGGACCGCGCAACGACCACGCTGATGGCGGCGGCGCCGAGCGCGATGCAGGCCATGAGGACGAAGGTCACGACCACCGTGCGCCGCAGCATCTTCGAGGCGTTGGCTCGGGCACTGGAGGCCTCACGCCTCGCGTGGGTGATGAAGCGGTTGGTGAGGTCCACGGCGGCTGCGGCCTTGCCGCGCATGGCGCGGTCGGCCGCCTCGATATCCCCGTCGCCGCGGATCCCGACGCTGTCTTCGAAGGTCGCGTTCAGCAGGTCCGTGGCATCGGCGATCTGCCGGATCAGCGTCTCATCTGCGCCGTCCGACACCGAGGTCCGCAGCGCAGCGCGGAGCGCGCGCACCCGAAGCGCCTGGCGCCGCGCGGACGCCAAGTGCTCCGGCTCCCCCCGGAGCAGGTAGTTCTTCTGGGCCGTGACCTGGTCGAGCAGGGCCGCCCGGAACTCCATGCCCGCCATGGCGCGATAGACGTATGCGTCCAGGGCCTCCTCGTAGTTGGCGGTCACGCGGCCCAGGCCCAGCGCCGAGACGAGAGCAGCCAGAGCGATAAGCAGAAGGATCGCAGCGAAGGCGCGGAAGAGCCTGCGGGGGATGCTGATATCCTTCACGACACGCGTCTCTCCAGCCGGCCTTGCCGGCGGAAGGGCGTCCGCCCAGCCGGCGCAGCCTCATCTGGGCATGTGATTCCCCCGGGGGGGCTGGTTATCCTTCGCGCCGAGCGACGACCCGGCCCGGGGCCGACGCAATCGCAGCCCCGAACCGAGGCGCCGCGTTCCGCCCGGCGCGCGCAGGCGCAGCGCCTCGCAGCGCGTGTCGCTCGCGCGCGAGTCCGGCGTGAACAGCCGGCGGACGCGGGCAGCGTCTACCCGGGGCCGCGGCGAGGCCGGAGCCGCATGACGCCGCTTCCGGCGAGCGGAGTCCCGTCCGCCAGGGCGCCGGTGAGCACGACCTCTTGCTCTCCCAGTGTCAGCAGGTCGGCGAGCGCAGCGCGGTCGAACTTGACCATGAGGTCGGCCACGCCGTCGTAGTCGTAATCCCCGACTGCGACCGGCCGCGGCGCCGGGCTGAGCGCATCCTGCAGCAGCAGCGTTGCGACGTCAATGTCAGCCGCTGAGTAGCCGGCCGGGAGTTCGATGTAGCAGGTCACCCACCGCGCGCGGGTGCCGCGCCGGATCGTGTCGGGGTAGCAGTCCACCGTCGCTTCAACGGCGGCCGGGGCGGCGAACCCAACGATGGCCACATCGTCGAGGTAGATCACGCCCGTGCCGCCGCCGACCCAATTGAACTCTGCGGCCGCGAAGCAGTCCAGGAACACGTGGCCCCACGTCGGGTCGTCGAACTCCCTGGGTTGAATGGCCGCGCCGCTCGCAGCCAGGTCCCCGTTGAGCCAGAGGTCGGCGGTCTGCGTCGCGAAGTCGAGGTCCGCCTGGACGGTGACCCACTCCCCCATGGCGAACGCGCCGAGCGTCACCGGCGGAAGACCCACTGCGCCCGAGAAGTCCACGCTGCCGACGGACCCGTCCTCGTTGTAGACGACGAAGTGGTTGAAGCAGGGCATGTTGCCGGCGACGCCGTGCGCCAGCCCCACCCAGGCGGCTCTGCCGGGGATCGGATCCATGTAGAGTGACGCCTGATAGGTGAGGCGATCGGGGACGCCCTCGAGGGTGACGTAGTCGCAGCGCGACCAGTAGGGAAGGGAATGGAGGCGGAATGATCGGGTGCCGCTGTGTGGGACCTGGTCCGATACATATCCGCTCACGCCGCTGAACCAGACCTGCCAGCCGTTCTCGACAGGGTAGTATCCGACGGCGATGTTCTCAAAACCGTCGTCGAAGGGCAGGGCGGCGGCGTAGACGCCGCCCGCGCTCGACGTTATCCACGCAAGCAAGACGATGAGCCCGAGCGTGCCGCTGCGGGAGACCATGACAATCTCCTCCTACTATAGTTGTACCACGATTGAGCGGCAGGCCCGTCGCGGGCGGCTGGCGCCCGAGGCGCGCGAGAAGCAGGCAGGCCCCGATCGCGCGGGGCCTGCCGGGGTGGTGCGCTGCGAGTTCGCAGACCGTAGCGCCCAATGCTAGTAAGGCAGCTGGAACGCCCTGGCCAGGAATACCGCCATCTGGGCGCGCGTGGCCACGTCATCGGGGCAGTAACGCCGCGGGTTGACGGCGCAGCCCTGGGTGGGCGCGTCGTCGTCCCAGGAAGCCGGGTCGGCCAGGCGCTCCACGAAGGCGTAATAGGACAGCCCCGGGTCGACATCGACGAAGGTCGGCGTCGGGTTGTCCCACGGGCACTTGCCGCAAGCCCGATCCAGAAACACCGCCATCATGGCGCGCGTCACGGCGGTTGGGGGTGGGTCGGCGCTTGAGGTCGGCGAGGAAGTGCTGTTCGTAGGCACATTTCTGAATAGCGCAGCGGCGACCGACGACATGGCCTGGTGGACCCTCCCGCACGCCTATGCGGCCTTCGGGCTCTACAAACTGGCGGACGTGTGACATGATTCTGGTGCGACGAGACGATGAGATCGGCTGGCTGGCGGAGTGGCGTCGCGGCGGCTGTACCGAGGACGCCGCGCACGAGTTAGCCGTCTACGCCGACGACGCGGCGAACGCAGCCCTAGCGGATGCACTCAGCGAGCGCATGGAGCGGTTCTACTGGCGCGGCGGTGCGCTCTACGAGATGCTGGGCAAGGTGCCGTCCGAGAAGGACCGCGTCTGGGAGATCGCGGCGGCGGTGGACCTCCGGGCCAAACTGGCCGCGGCCAACTCGCTGGAGCAGGTCAAGGAAGTCATCGCTGGAGTGTTGGACGAAGCGGACAAGCTGCGCAGGCGGATAGATGCGCCGCCGACAGCAACCGCTGAGGCGACGATCATGGAGGCGGAAAGGGCGCGACAGTGACAGGACGACAGTCGTGGGAGCGACAGGTCGCGGCGGATCTCGCTGAGATCAAGCAGAGACTCAGGGACTTGCCTTGCAAGGAGAACACCGCGAAACTCAACGCGCTCCACAACGGGGCTACCTACAACCGGGGCCTGCGGGCGGGTCTGATTCTGCTTCTGACCGGCATGGGCGGAGCGGTAGGCAGCGTCGTCGCTAGGTACGGGACGCTCCTGGTGCAACTCGTGGACGGGAAGTGAGATGAGACTCCTGCGGACAGTCGCGCAGCGCAACGCGGTGCTGGGCCAGCCCTACCTGTGGGATGGCGGGCTGCTCAAGGCAAACGCGGCCTGGGCGCGGCAGAACCTGATCCGCGTCGCGTTGCCCTCTCCCCTGCCCCTGGCCTGGAACCACGCGGTGCTCGTGCCCAGTATCATGTTCCATGCCACCCTGGCCCACCAACTGCGGGGCGTGTTGGATGACCTCGCTCGGCATGAACTCTGGCCTCTCTTCAAGACCTACAGCGGCTCCTACAACGTACGCAAGGTGCGTGGCAGCCGCGCGATTAGTACGCATTCGTGGGGCTGCGCCGTGGACTTCAATTCAGACACCTTGCCCCTGGGCTCTCGGTGGCGCTGGCCCGAGCAGGTCATCCGGTGCTGGAACGACCACGGCTTCATCTGCGGCCAGGACTTCAGCCGCGCCGATCCCATGCACTTCCAGGCTGTCAAACTCTTCCCGGAGGATGAATGAGGACATGCCGCGCGGGCTAATGAATCGAATGCTCATGCGCCTGTGGATCTTCACGGTGCGCGTCGCGGCCACGAGGCGCGGGGGCGTGTTCCTGCTCTTCGCGGCGCTGGCCGTGGGGTTCGCGGGCGGATGGTGGGGAAGGGGCTGTATGCCATGAGCCGAGTCAAGGATTGCCCGCTCTGCAAGGGCGAACACATCACGCCGTGGCTGGCGTCGAAGTGCCTGTACTACATCCCGATCTGCGCCACCTGCGGCAACCCTATGGCGGTGCTCCGTGACCACGGCCGCAACCCATCGCCCGCGGAGGAGCAGCGCATCCTGCAGATGCTGAGCGTGCTGGCCGACCGGCACTTCAAGGGAAGACCATGGGTCCTGGACAGGACACAGCGCACGATCACCGACCACTGGCACGTTCACGCGCGGCCGGTGCCTGCGGGGTGACACAGCCGGTCGCCGAGCAGCCCCAGGCCGAGCAGGACCCCAGGCAGAATCATCAGGCGCAGGCGGGCCATTGGGAAGACCACGATCCCCGCGGCCCAGAAGTAGACGATGAGCAGCAGCGCCAGCGCGGCCGTGCCGCGCATCTCGCGTCGGGCCAGCCCTGCGGCGATGCCAGCGACCGCAAGGGCCAGCAGACCCGCCATCGCCGGGTCTATGGTCGCCTCATGGCCCGAGAAGTCCGCGCCCCACCAGAAGTGCAGGGCCTTGTAGGCCCACAGAACAGCGACATCGCCGGGGCGGCGCTGAAGTTCGGAGAGGAACCATCGGCGGCAGAGTGTGTCCTTCTGGATTGCGGTCAAGCCCGGCTGGGTCAGTTCCGCGTACTCGTTGTGCCGGACGAATTGGAGACGGGCGCGGCTGGGGCGCGTCGGCTCCAGGTTGCCAGCCCAGAGGTTCATCCCTCCCGTGCAGCAGATCGGCACCACGGCGCGGGCTGCCACGGCGTTGCGGACGGTGAAGGGCGCGACGACGACGGCGCACCCAGCCCATGCCAGCAGCCTCCGGCGCTGGCCACGCCACAGACCTGCGGTGCCGATGATCGCCGCTAGACCCAGCACCTCGGGCCGCCCCAAGGCGGCCACGCCCAGGGCCGCTCCGGTGAGCCAGTAGCGCCTGCTCAGGAGCGCCGCGGCCGCCACGGCTACCGCGGCCAAGGCCGTGGTTTCGGGCATGGCGCGAGGCCACCAGCGCCAGAGTTCGGGAACCGCGAGAGGCGCGGCCGTGCAGACGACTCCGCCGACCAAGCCGCCGCGTTTCTGGCCGATCCAGTAGCCGGCACCGGCCAGCACTCCTACGCAGAGCAGGTTGAAGACGACCACGCCCGGGTAGCCGACGAAATGCAGCAGCGTCCATACGAGCGGCGGCCGGAATGGCGAGGCGTGCCACCACGACCCGGCTGCCGCAAGCAGATAGTCCGACTCATCGTAGAGAAAGCCCACGGTGCCCCTGTAGGCACCATCCCACCCTGCCAGATACGCGGCCCCGCAGGCGACACACGCCACAGCGCCGGCCCCCACGACTCCCAGGTGCCGTTTCATCGCCGTTCCCCTTTCCTGGGCAGCATCGCGTCCAGCGCGCCCCTGCGGCCGCCCGACAAGGCCAGATCACTCTCCGCAAGCGCGACGTAGCGTCTGACCATCTCCAGGCTCGAATGTCCGAGCAGCCGTTGCAGGGCGAAGATGTTGCCGCCCGCCCTGACCCACTGCGTGGCGAAGGTCCTGCGGAGCATGTGCGGATGCACGCGCAGGCCGACTCGCCGTCCCCTGCCCCGCACGATCCTGTAGAGGAGGTTGCGGGTGATCGGCTTGGCGTCGCGGGTGCAGAACAGCGTCTGCGAGCCCCGGGGCGCGAGGCGCCGCCAAGCGCGGAGAACGGCGCGACTCCTCTTCCCGAAGTAGACGAAGCGCCGGTGGCCACCCTTCCCGACGACGACGATCCGCGACTCCGCCCAGTCCAAATGGGTCCAGGTCAGAGCGGTCAGTTCGCTCGCCCTCAAGCCCGTGTCGAGTAGGATGCTGAGAATGGCCGCGTCCCTCGCCTCTTTCGGGCTGTCCAAGCACCGGAACTGGCACAGCAGCGCCTCAACCTGCTGGCGGGACAGCCGCCCGCCCTCATAGCGGGGCACCCGCGGGAGTCTGAGCCCGAGCCGCACCCCGCGGTGGGCGAGGTAGACCGTCAGGGCCAGCAGCACCCCTCGGTAGTGCGCCAGGCTGGGCTCCCTCACCTCCCGCCAGGCCAGCAGCCACCCCACCACCGCGTCGCGGCCGGGCAGGGGGCCCAGGTCGGCGAGGGGACGCTCCAGCCGCTCCCGGTACCATTCGACGGAACGCGGCCGGAGCCCCTCTGCGGCCTTCTCGGCCAGGAAGCAGGCCAGTTCCCGCCCTATCGCCGTCTTCCCCATGGCACCTACATTATACCACAGAACGGCCCAAGCGGTGTCAAAAAAATCCACAGAGAGCCCTTGACTGGGCAGGAGTCTGTGGTATAATGCCGAAGAGGAAGCAACATGAGCAAGCGACCGAGGCGAGCGTGCTACACGGAGATTAGGGCCCTGGCGCGGTTCCGGCGCGCCCAGCATGTGACGTTGGATGCCCTGGCACAGGAATACGGCTGCAGCACGTCGTGGCTATCACTCGTCATGCGCGGGCTCCGGCCGATCTCGCGGGACGAGTCGCGGACCCTGCGGGCGCTGATCGCGCGGCTGGGCAAAGAAGTGGTGAGCCGTGAAGGACTCGAACCTTCGACACCCGGATTAAAAGTCCGGTGCTCTACCAACTGAGCTAACGGCTCACCCGGCGCGTGAACGCGCATTTGGAGTGTATCACAGAGCCCTCCGCCGGGTCAAGGAGCGCCGCGTCGGGCAGGTGCGCAAGGCCCCCGCGCGGAACATTCCATTGATCGCCCACCTCGCGACACGGAGGTCCGCGCCTCATGCTCGCCACGACGCATCGCAGCCGCCTGAGGGCGCTGGGTCTCGCGCTGGCGCTGGCCGCCGCGGTCATCGCGACCTGCGCGCCGGCGCGCGCCGAGCGGCCGGTCGTCACCATCGCGCTCACCGCCAACGTCAAGGCTCTGCTCACCACCTGCAGCACGTGCAAGTCAGTCACCGTCGGGGGCATGCCCCAGAAGGCTACGCTCTTCGGCCGCTGGCGCAAAACCAGGGCCGCCTTCACCGCGCTCGATGCCGGCGACTGGAGCGAGTACGGCGCCGAGTTCTCGAAGAACCTGACCATGATCCTGGCCATGAAGCGACTGGGCTATGCCGCCGCCAATGTGGGCGACTCCGAGGCGGCCTTCGGCTCCTCGGTGTTCGACGCGGCCAGACACCGCGGCCTGCCGCTGGTCTCCGCCAACCTGCTGCACGCCGAGACCGGCGAGCGCGTGCTGCCGCCGGACTTCGTCACCACGGTGAAGGGGGTGCGCATCGGCGTGACCGGAGTGATAGGCCCGCAGGCCGCCGAGACCGGCTATGCGCTGCCCGCCCGCTACCGGCTCGGCGACGTGCGTGAGGCGCTCGCGGATCGCGTGCCGAAACTGCGGCCGCGCTGCGACATCCTGGTGGTGCTGGCCCACGTGCCGCTCGAGGAGATCAAGCGACTCGCAGCGGCGATTCCGGGCATTGACGTGATGGTGGGCGGCTGCGTGCACGGCAAGGTGCCCGACGGCGAGATGGTGGGGAAGACGCTGGTGGTGCAGCCGCACCGGTATGCGGTGGTGCTGCTCAAGATGGTGCCCACGGTGCCAAGCGGGTACCGGCCCATCAGGTGGCCGTCGTACGTGGTGCAGCGCAGCACGGCCCAGGACCCCGAGATGAAGGCGCTGGTCGAGAAGGGCACCGTCCCCAACTAGCCCGCGCTACTGCGGGCGGCCGGCGCGACCGGCATCACCTTCGCCCAACGCAATCGCTGACTGTCCCCAGTCTTGCGGAAAGAGGAACCATGGCAGCGCCGAACATCGAGTACAAAGCCGGCCCTTCAGTCACGAACGAGGAGCTCAATGCATTGTTCGCTGAAGCCTGGCCGGGCCCTCACCGATTCCGCGACTACACTCCCGTGCTCACCAGAAGCCTCTGCTACGTCTGCGCCTATCGAGAGGCTGAGCTTATCGGGTTCGTCAATGTCGCGTGGGATGGGGCCTATCACGCGTTCCTACTCGACACGACGGTGCGATCCGAGCTCCGTCGTAAAGGCATCGGACGAGAACTGGTACGTCGCGCTGCGGACCTTGCCCGTGGAGCCGGCGCAGAATGGTTGCATGTCGACTTCGAGGCCAGACTCAGCGGATTCTACCAGAGGTGTGGCTTCCGCAAGACCGAAGCGGGTCTACTCAAGCTTACAGATTGAACGGGACGTAAACAGGGACGTAAACAGGGACAGTTACCCGTTTTCAGGCTGCTCTCGCCATGCGGATGGCATCACACACTGGGTAAAGGTTGTCAACGAAATAGGTTACTGTCCCTAGTTTCCCCGGGCATGAGCAGCGAACGTTGTCGGGGGAGGCACGTGATAGCCCCCTGTTCCCTACCGCGTGCCGCCGCGAGAGGTCACTCTGGCGCCGAAGAGGCCGCCGCAGGCGGCCGCCACGACCGTCGCGACGTGAACGGCCAGCGTGCCCCACACGGGAGGCGGCATGCGGCACAGGGAAGCCATCACGGAGTCTTCGCGCATCGGAACCCGCCGCACGTCATCCTGCACCACGGGTACAGAGAGAAGCGAGTCGCACAACGCACCTGCCTCGAGGGACTTAAGTAGCCACCGCCCCGCAACACCCGATAGCGCCCTGAGGCCGATCCCTTGGGGTTTCGTGTCGGCGCGGAAGCGTAGTAGTCATAGTGGTACCAGTCCGCGCACCACTCCCACACGTTCCCCGCCATGTCCGCACAGCCGTAGGGGCTGGCGCCCAGCGGGAGACTCCCGACTGGGGCCGCCTTCTTGAAGCCATCCTGCTCGCCGCCCAGGTTGCAGCGCCAATTGCCACCGGCGTCGGGCTCCCCGTCGCCCCACGGGTACTTGCGCCCATCGGTGCCCCGCGCCGCCTTCTCCCATTCCGCCTCGGTGGGCAGGCGCTTGCCCGCCCATTTCGCATACGCCGCAGCATCCTCCCATGCTACGTTGACCACGGGATGGTCGTCCTTCCAGCCCCGGTCAGGGGCCTGCGGCATCTGCCGCCCCGTGGCTTGACAGAACTTCCGGTACTCGGCCACCGTGACCTCGGTCTTGTCGATCCACAAGGCGTCCAGGTCCACCCGGCGCTGTGGTCTTTGGTCGAAAACACCCTCAGAATCCCCCCGGGCGCTACCCATCACGAACTGCCCCGCCGGTACAAAGACCATGGCTTTGCCGTCCTTTGGGCAGATCCACACGTCGCCAGCTTGGGGCTGATTGGGCGAATGCGGCGTCCGCCAGGTCACTGCGCTCGGGTTGCATTGAGGGGATGGCACGACTCTCTCCGAGGGCCTATCGGGCTGGCCTGGCATGGCCACCAGCGCCGCCGCCACCAGTCGCTGCCACAAGCCCGCCTTGCGTAAGATGGTTACCACCATCCACAATGTCCCTGCGTACATCAGTGCGCTCAGTCCTCTCAAGCAGAGCCGGTCGGCGCGCTCCCGCAACCGGGCACGTCGGAGCACCTCGGCCGCGCAGAGGGCGCCTGGGGCTCCGATTGTCAGCGCCAGCACCCTGTTATGAGTCAAGAGCTCCACGGCTGGCATGGCGACGAGTAGTGGCAAGGCACAGAGCACGGATCGCATCATCAAGGGGGCCAGGTCCGCGCGCCCCCGCGTCAGATACTCACGCCTGAGGATTAGCGCCGCAGCCAGGAAAACCGCCCACGCTCCCAGCGCACCCCAGGATACAACTACAATTCGCGGCGTGCCGGGCCAATGTCGCGGCACTAGCTCAGTAGCGACCACGACAGCTAGGACAGTCAGCCAGCAAATCAGGGCGCAGCACCACGCCGCCACCGGCGCGCTACGCGATATCTGGTGCCGAGAGGCGTCAAGTTCGTTCTCGGGAGGCATTGCTGTATGCCCTCCGCGTCAATGGCACAAATCGGGGGATGAGTTGGGGTACAGTTCGGGTGTTGCCGCCCCCGCATTCCCTGGCCGGGCAGGCTTGCTCACACGCATCCCCTCTCTACTCCCGCCCATTATACGCTTGGGGGGCGTGTTCGGTCACAACTGTCTTCCCTGAGGCGGCGGGCTTCTCCCTTCGGCGGCGGTCATTCCGTCAGGCCGGGCCGGGCGGCTCGACGAGGACCTCGGTGCGGCCGGGGGCGACCTGGGCCCGGTAGGCGACGCCGCTCTCGAAGGGCTCGACGGCCTGGATCACCTCGCCGCCGTGGCGGATGCGCGCCGCCTCCCCCACCCCGCTCAGCCGGATCTCGACCTCGGGCAGCGGAGCGGCGAGGTCGCTGCGAATCTCGAAGCGGCCCGCCTCGACGCGCGAAAGCGCCACCGGCAGCGCCCCCAACTCCCGCCGCGAGCCGGCCTCGACGTCGCGCAGCAGCGCGATGGTCGAGTCGCCCCGGAAGATGGGCAGGTCCGTCTCCAGGGCGTTGAAGACATGCGGCAGGATCACGAACTCGACGTTGCGCCGCAGGCCGGCGGTCTCGACGGCCTCCACGCGCAGGGGCCTCCCCTGCGCGAGGCGCAGCGCGACCTGGCACGGCTGATTGAACGCCTCATCCAGGTTGAAGATGTTCTCCCAGCAGCGGAAGCCGCCCCCCTCGAACCAGAGCAACTGGTAGCGCGTGCGGCCGGGCTTGCTGAGTTGCACCACGTGGGCGTAGTAGCCCGTGGCGTTGGTGTAGATGGTGTCGCACTCGTCCGCGCGGATGATGTACCCGGCGGGCGGATAGCGGCGCCAGTCGTTGTGCCCGTTCCACTGCGCCACCAGCGCCCCGCGGAGCAGGTGGGGGCGCATCCAGAAGTTGCCCTCGCGGCCCACGAACAGGCCGTGCTCCGGCTCGCCGGGGGCGATGGTCTCCTCGCCGCCGAGCCTGGCCTGGACGCCGCCGGGGTCCTCGCTCCAGAACCGCATGCCGTTGTAGGAGCCGTGCGCCGGGTTCGCGTAGGCCGCGAAGCGAACCGACACCGGCTTGGGCGGGTCGTCGCGCTGCAGGGAGGCCACGTCGTAGAGAATGACGTCGGGCAGTTCGTAGAAGAAGACGTGGGTCACGGCGGCGCTGTAGGTGTCGGCGTTCTGCACCGTCGCGGTGAAGCCCACGGCGGCCGCGTCGTTCTGCACGATTTCGACGCGCCACGGCTGCTCCCACAGCATGAGCGAGCTGTCGGTGGGCGAGAGGTGGCGCAGCGAGGGGCCGCCCAGGTTGGGCATGGCGTCGAAGACCGGCCGGCCGCGGATCGCGCTCTCGGCGGTGAGGCGCGCGAACTCGCCCGGCCCGCCGGGGGAGTAGAAGAGCGCACTGCGATGGGAGTCCACGCGCACGCGGCCGTCGGGCAGCACCTCGATGTGGGCGCGCCCGGCGGGCGGGCGTTCGAGGGGCGCCGGCCGGGGGCGGTAGGGGCCGCCGGCTTCGAGCGTTAGCGGGGCGGTGTCGAGGGTGTCTTCGAGGCGGTCCACGAGTTGCGTGACCAGGTGCGCGTCGCCGGGGCCGTAGCGCCGGTTCAGCCCGATGGCGGTGCGGACGCGGCGCAGCCGGTCGAGCGCGTGGCGCGGCATGTAGAGCGAGCCGCGCAGGGCGGGCTCCGCGGCGAGTTGCTCGACGCGGCGCCGCAGCGCCGAGAGACGCCGCAGGCGGCGCCAGATGCCGTCGG